>Ga0315282_10016796_pt1 | contig 10655 bp, 7 predicted proteins | sample YL17G07_20_MG_FD_203693 | JGI IMG/M metagenome (GOLD analysis project Ga0315282, IMG submission 203693) | Sediment microbial communities from Yellowstone Lake, YNP, Wyoming, USA - YL17G07_20 | ecosystem: Environmental > Aquatic > Freshwater > Lake > Sediment | place: USA: Wyoming | collected... | reverse complement strand
AGAAGTCGCTGCCTACACGACCGTCGCTGACCATTACTTCCATTTCCCGATCGTATACCTTGAATACAGCGGTATCTACGGTAACCCGGCAATTGTTGCGGCTGCATCAGCAGTGCTCGATAAGGCAATTCTCTATTATGGCGGTGGGATAAATTCAGCGGAGAAAGCCAGAGAGATGTCAGCATACGCTGATACTATTGTTGTCGGGAACGCAGTCTACGACCAAGGTGCCGCAGTCCTGAAAGCAACGGTGGATGCGATCCAGTAATTTTTTATGCCAGAGATCGATATCGTCCTTGTTGCACCCCTCTACGAAGGCAACGTAGGATTTGCCGCACGGGTGATGAAGAACTTCGGGTTTACCCGGCTCGTCCTTATCGATCCCTGCCCGCTTGGCGATGAGGCGAATGCCCGCGCTTCCCATGCACAGGACGTACTTAAGGGAGCAGAGTACTGCACGATCGAGGATGTTTTCGCCCGGTCGAATATCGTGATCGCGACAACCGGGGAAGTGAGTAAATCGGTCTGCACACCGATGAGGATGCCCTTTTATTCCCCGAAAGAATTACGGGAACAGATTGGGGATGTGGACGGGCGGATCTCGATATTGTTCGGGCGAGAGAACTGGGGTCTCTCTAACGAAGAAGTGAAACGAAGCGATATCATCTGCACGATTCCAACCGACGCGAATTACCCAATCCTCAACCTCTCCCACGCGGTCGGCATCGTCTGCTACGAACTGGCAAACCTGCCCCGGAGCAGGTACGCGCTCGCATCACCGTACGAGATGGGATACCTGTACCGGCACATCGACCGGTTCCTTGACGCGGTGGAACACCCGAAGTTCAAGCGCGAGAACACGATGATCATGATCCGGCGGATCCTCGGGCGGATAAACCTGACAACACGGGAAGCGAGTACCCTGCACGGACTGTTGCGCCGGACCGAGTGGCATATCGATCCGGCGCTCCTTGACCGGAAAAAGCAATCGCAGATCCAAAAAGATGAGAGTGATAATGAGGAATAAGCACCCATCTGGATACCAATGATTCTTGTAGACTGGCAGCTTCTCGATCGTATCCGTCGGGGCTCCATCAAAATTGATCCGTTCGACCCGTCACTTGTGCAGCCCAACTCGGTCGATATACGGCTCGGCAACCACTTCGTCTGGTATAACGCTGGCAGTGACGTCATCGATCCGTTTAATAAAGAGAGCGTTACTGCGGATGTAGACGAGACGCATGCAGACTATTTCGTCCTCCATCCCGGTCAGTTTGTGCTCGCGGAAACGTCCGAGTGCATTGAACTCCCGGACAACATCGTTGCGACCATTGAAGGCAAATCAAGCATCGCACGGCTTGGTGTCACCCTTCACCAGACCGGCGGCTGGATCGATGCCGGGTTCCGGGGCACAATAACCCTTGAGATGTGCAATGTGAACTCCCGCCCGGTGAAGGTGTATGCAGGGATGCCAATCGGGCAGCTCGTCTTTTACACAACCGAGCGTGCAGAGAACCCGTATAACAAAAAGGGTGACGCAAAATATCTCGACCAGCGGCAGGCAACCCTTTCGCGGTACCATGCAAACAGAAAATGACCCGGCGTTTTGGGGCAATGAGGGTATATACCCAAAGAACTCATTTTATAAGGATAATCGTTACGGAATGGAGATGAAATAATGCGACTTCTTCTGATTCATTCAGATTATATCGAATACGAAGCAAAAAAGAAGACAAAGATGGCGGAAGAATGTTCCGTCCTCTCAGACCGGGAGGAGGAGGCGCTTACCGTTTTCTGTGCGGTAGAGTCTGTTGACGAAGAGGACCTTACGGGCGTCATCGACCAGGCAGTACAGGAGATCAAGAAAACCGCCGGGCAGGTGCATGTGGAAAAGATTGTAATCTATCCCTATGCGCACCTCTCAAGCGATCTCGCCCGCCCGGACATTGCCGTGACCGCATTAAAATCGCTCAGGGAGGGACTGGTCGCGGAAGGGTTTGCCGTCAAACGTGCACCGTTTGGCTGGTACAAGTCATTCAAACTTTCCTGTAAGGGTCACCCGCTTTCGGAACTCTCAAAGACAATTGTCCCCGGCGGCGAAGAGGGCGAAGTCAAGAAATCAAAGAAGGAGGTTACCCACGACTGGTTCGTGATGACTCCTGATGGCAAGACCCATGACTGGAAGAAGTACGCAGACAACTCTCCCTTCGGCTGTCTCGTTAAAAAGGAACTGGGCGTTGCGGAACCGACCGGTGGCGACCCGGCACACGTTGAACTTATGCGGGCAAAAGAACTCGTGGACTACGAGCCGGCGAGTGATGTAGGCTGCCTGCGCTGGCTGCCCAAGGGAAAACTCGTCCGCGATCTCCTTGCCGACTACGTTCTCCAGATGGTTCTCGATTATGGCGGGACACCGGTTGAGACCCCGGTGATGTACGACCTTGGCGACCGGGCAATCTACGAGCATGCGGAGAAATTCGGCGAGCGGCAGTACCGGTTCAAATCCAACAACCGGGATATGATGCTCAGGTTTGCCGCCTGCTTTGGCATGTTCTCGATCATGCGGGACATGCATATCTCGCCAAACACGCTCCCCATGAAGATGTACGAGCTCTCCACCTACTCCTTCCGGCACGAACAGAAGGGAGAAGTGATCGGGTTGAAGCGCCTGCGTGCCTTCACTATGCCGGATATGCACTCGCTCTGCACGGATATGCCTGAGGCGATGAAATGCTTCGAGGAGCAGCTGGCGATGGGCTGGCAGACTGGCAGGGACTTTGAAACGAAACTTGTCGCTGCATTCCGGTGCACGAAAGACTTCTATGACAAGAACGAGGCATGGGTCAAAAAGATCGTGAAGGACTCGGACTGCCCCATGCTCATCGAGATCCTCTCCGAGCGTGTCCATTACTGGGAGGCAAAGATCGACCTTGCCGCGATTGACGGGCAGAACCGCCCGATTGAGAACCCGACCGTGCAGATCGATGTCGAGAGCTCGACCCGGTTCAACATCAAGTACCACAAGGATGACGGGACTGTCATCCACCCGCCCATCCTCCACTGCTCGCCCACGGGGAGTGTCGAACGGGTGATCTGCGCAATACTCGAGAACATATCTACGCAGAAAGTCCCGGCTCTTCCCACGTGGCTCTCACCGGTCCAGGTGCGGGTCATACCGGTTGCCGAACGCCATACTGCATTTGCAGAAGAGGTCTGCACCACCTTAAACACCGCACAGGTCCGGTGCGATCTCGATGACCGCGAAGAGAGCGTGGGGAAGAAGGTGCGCGAAGCCGGTATGGACTGGGTCCCCTACGTGATTGTTGTTGGCGATGAAGAGATAGCAAACAAAAAACTCACGGTCACGATCCGGAAGAAGTCACAGCCCAACAAGCCGTACAAGGAGCAGTTCACGGTCGATGCTCTGGCTGCTGCTGTGAAAACAGAGATTGGCGGCAAGCCGTTCCGTCCGCTCTATACTCCCCGCCTTCTCTCAAAGAAAGCGCGGTATATCTGATTTTTTTACACACATTTTTTTTAGAGCTTTTATTAAAATGTGAGTCCAGCCCATCTCAATGGAGTCTCGCTCGGCTGCAGTCAAAGATTGTCATCTTCTCCAATAAGCCCTCGCTTGAGAGATTACATTTTTTGATTTTCCGGTAATTGATCCGCCACGGGAGCGCACTTGTTATGCCCGGATAGGCGAGGAAACCTGTTCTTTAGCCACAGTATCGGTCGCGGCTGTTTCTCTCCCGTGATGCCCCAGAACCCATGAGATGGTGCAGCGGGTTGGGGGCAGGCATATAAACCCTGATCAGGGAGAATGAGAGGGAACGATACATCCATGGTAGTCGGTTGCACGGAGCAGGATGGGGTTGGGCGGTGTACTTTGATATTCGTAACCCACTGTCCCGTGTTTATCGATCTTGGCTGGAATTTTCGGATATACCGTCGTTGAAATGAGCGCGGGTACGGTCATTTTGATGGCTTCTTGCTCCTGCCATTGGGTTTGCACTAAATTCAAAAAGTTGTCCGACCCCCTCCATCCCCCTAAAGTTCCAACCCGCTTATTGTGTGGGTGATGGGGGGGATTTACGGTGATGAATTCGCGGAGTGATGGTGATCCGGATGGTCATAGGTTGAGGGGGGGGTCGGGCCATAGGTGCGGAAACATGGTGCGACCTCCCGACCCTCTCCACAATGCACGCATAGATCTGGTTGTGGTTATCGCGGATCGAGAATATCATTTTACGACGGAAAACTAGTCTTCCTGGAATGTGAACTGAGGGGCTCTGGTGGGTTTAAGGTGTCAGAGGGTCGCACTTGTTATGCCCGGATTGCTGGTGACCCATCAGGATAATGATCAAAAAATGCCTATTATCTGGGATCTCTCGTGGTTCAAGTCATCTTAATGTGTGCATTAAAATGTCCTGAAGGATACACAATTGACTGTGTTTTTATATGAATATGATATTCTCACTTTAATTTGAATATTGCATCAACCACGCGCTGATTTTTCATACAATAGGCAATGGGAATAATTGTGCAATTGATCTGAATATCCAAAAAAAGGGTGCTAATTCTTTTTCACCCGTACACCAATGATTACAACCATAACACCCAGAGAAACGATCACCGTTGTTATGTTCAAGGGAAGGAATCCTCCGGTCTTCTGACTGCCAGCAGCAGCGGGAACACCTCCAGTCGATGCCATAACAGCCCAGCTGCCGAACCGGTTTGTCGTTGCGGACAGGGTCGTCGTATCCTTGTTTACATTCGTTGGCAGCAATGACCATTTGTTATCCGGCGTATCGTACCGGGCAAGGACAAGTTTCGATGCATCGCCGCCGGCCGCACTAAGATCTGCATCAGAATATTTTACGGAAATGGTTGCATCTTTTGAAAGCAGTCCCGACAACCCTTCGATCCTGAAGGAGGTACCTCCTGCTTTCGCCCCCTCGGGAAGGGCGGGGAGCTGATTTAATGACAGGGGTTTCAGGGTAACTGCGACATCAGAGAGCACCGCGCCGGAAGGGAAGTTAACGCTGATCCTCCCGTCAGATGACGCCAGTACTGCAGATTTCTGCGGTGTGACGGTAATATTCTCCTGGGATGGGGGTGCGATATATTTAGTTTTCATTTCAAAGGGAATGGTCTTTGTATCAAGGACGGTCCCATCGCCGAGGCTTACCTGCGACTTTATGGTATACGTTCCGAGGGACAATGGCTTGTCAAAGGGAACATCGAAATTTACCGTGTATGTCGGGATGATCGTGGAACTCGAGGGCTCTGTACCAGCAGTTCCAATCACATTTCCGGCTGAATCGGTTATGGTTACCGTGTTTTTGGTGGAGTAATAATCGTGGTTCCCTGAATTCTGCAGCGCCGTCACTATATGGAACGGCTGCCCGGCTACAATGTCACCGACATTGACGTCGGTAATCGTGCCTTTCTGCGTGATGGCTGACTTGGCGATTGTGATCATGACCGGTACGGAAATTGCGGTGACATACCCGGTGGATCCACTACCTGTCGCCCCGGTTTTGAGTTGTATCATCGCATACCTCCCCCCATCACCGACATTCTTCGGTATGGCGATTGTCGCTTTGACCGTTTTCGATTCGCCGGGGTTCAGATGAAACGACTGGGCGTCGAGCGTTATAAAGTTCCGTGCCGAGTACGGGCTCGTGTCATCAGCCGGAGGAAGGGAGATGTAATTTTGCCCGGGCGTCTCCCCGAAGCCCATGACGGCTATACTCAGATCCATCGGCGCATCACCCGGTTTCGAACTGATCGTCATGATATGGGTATCGGTAGTTCCGGGAGAGATATCCCCCATATATTTCGATCCTACAACCGTCATACTGGCGGTTACAGGAGCGGGACAGAGGATGCAAACTGCTATCAATCCCGCTACTATCAACGATACAAGATGCAGGGAAAAGGTAACTTTCATAGAGGAACAACCCCGTATGATACATATGACAGCGTTTTATATAAAATACCACGGTTCACGGGATAGCCACGCTATCTATCTTGAAAAAAAAAGAAAATTAATTTTGTGAAGCTTCGAACGTGACAATTATATGATACTGGTTAGCAGCCTTAACGGCTTCTTCATTAGCGGCGAGAACCTGTTTGAAAATAGGTTTCACCGATGTTCCATCAGGTAAATTTTCATTGCCCATGGCTATCGTTTGTGCGGTGCCAACTGCATTAACGTTTTTATAAGTGGATCCACCGTCTCCGCTTACCTGAAGTGCATTCGTAAGGTGCTTTCCGGCAGCAACATAAACATCAGTAGCAGTGACATATTCCGACATTTTTCCCTCGGTTCCTGCTGGTTTATTGGGGGCGCCACCGGAGCCCGCGTCAAGAGCGTCATAAGCCGTGATCTTCCAAGGCCCGCTCGATACAACGGTCGCATTTATACCGTTAGCGGCAGTACTGTTGTAGACCGTAGTACCTGGTATCAGGCCCATATTCAGGTATTGACCGGTAACGCTGAAAGAAGTTATTGCAGCAGATGCGGGAGCAGGGTAGATCACGAGCATTGCGAGAAATACTGCAGCCACGAATGACACCAGACGCATATGAACGGTTACTTCCATGCCGGGACACCCCTGTATGATACGTATGACAGCGTTTTATATAAAATACAGCTGTTTACGGGATAAAAAAGCCCTTAAAAAAAAGAAAATTAATTTTGTGTAGCTTCGAACGTGACAATTATATGATACTGGTTAGCAGCCTTAACGGCTTCTTCATTAGCGGCGACAACCTGTTTGAAAATCGCAATTACAGGTGTTCCGTCAGGTGTATTTGTATCGCCCGTGGCTATCGTTTGTGCGGTGCCAACTGCATTAATGTTTTTATAAGTGGATCCACCGTCTCCGCTTATCGTAAGTTTATTTGTAAGGTGCTTTCCGGCAGCAACATAAACATTAGTAGCAGTGACATATTCCGACATTAGTCCCTCGGTTCCTGCTGGTTTATTGGGGGCGCCACCGGAGCCCGCGTCAAGAGCGTCATAAGCCGTGACCTGCCAGGGCCCGTTCGTCACAGCGGTCGCATTCACATTACCAGCGGTAGTGTTGTACACTGTAGTACTTGGTACCAATGACGCCATCGCAGCTGAACCTGAAACGGAAAACGACATACTTAAAGGTACAGTCCCGGTAAGAGCTGCAGTTCCCGTGTCTGCCAGTACACCTTGTGGAATTACCAGAATGCCCACAAGAACCAATAATACTAAAAGTAATAATTTTCGCATCCACATCACCTTTGTGTGATATTTGATCTCTTTTCCTTCAATTGAAAAAACTTTGGCGCTTCTACAAATTTTGAAACTATAGTGAAAGCATTATTGCAAAATATATATGTCATATTGTGTCCCTTTCTCATAGGTTCATGGAGACTGACCCCCTCCCGAAGAATCCTGCCGGGACTATCGTAAACAGAACAGAAAATGATGAGGGAACATGTACTGATACCGTGAAATAATGGCTTCACATCTAAAAAAAGAGAGCCATACCGCCATCGTGTCAGTCTTTTTTTAAGAAGCACCATTGGAGTCAGAATAATGCACGGGAATGGTGGGCATGACACTTCCCTTTTTAATAAGGAAAGCACAGTACTTCATTATCGTCAATCTTTTTCATTTCCGGAAATAATGATGGATAATTCTATGACTGAAAATACCGGCGCCAAAAAAAATCGTCTCTCTTTTATCGTCATATGTTTTGGTCTTCTTATCGCATCGGGCGTCCTGTGCAGCCATGTACATGCTGGAGTTACTGGTACAGCAAGTGTAACTGGTCAGGTACCCTTTACCGTATATAATATCATGGCTACCGAAATCGGTACTAGCAACGCCACGATCACCTGGAAAACGAACGCTGATGCGAACAGCACAGTTAGTTACGGCAACACAACCGATTATGGCTCAAACAGCACGGATGAGGTGATGGGGACTTCGCATACCATCCGGTTGTACAGCCTCTCGTCAACCAGAGTATACCATTACCGGGTTATATCCACAACTATTGAGGGGGAATCCTCAACCAGTTCTGACGCAACCTTCACAACCCTCGGAACAACAATCGAACCCCTGACCATAAATAACATCACGGCCACCGAAATCGGTACCAACAACGCCACGATCACGTGGAAAACAAACATCGACGCAAATAGCACCGTTGAGTACGGCACCACAACCAGCTACGGCTCAACCAGCACAGATGGGGTGATGGGGACCTCGCATACCATTCATTTGTACAACCTCTCAGTACACAAGGAATACCATTACAGGGTCATATCGAAAACCAATAATGGCACATCCGCAACCAGTTCTGACGCAAATCTCACAACCCTGTACCCCACCGCAACAATAGTCGCCACGGCAAATCAAGGAACAACCTTTACCGGGACCACCACCACAACGGTTGCCGGCGTCCAGCAAGTCAGTCTCAACATTTCGACAACTATAGGGACGACCAGTGTTTCCGGAAACACGATTACTATCAATAATCCGGGGAATGGCTGGTCCAAACTAGAATATTCCGGAACAAATCTGATAAACGACGGGAAGAACGTTAGTATTGACAGTGTACAGAGTGTCACCATGCAGAGCGATCCGGTCACTGCGGATCTCGGCGGGGATATCGGGACGATCACCACCCAGATAGATATTGCCCTGACCCAGATTGTCTCCGGCGTTTCAATCCAGCAGAATATCATTCAGGGAGCAACCACTTCCGTTACTAATGCCTTCCAGCTTGCAGCAACAGGCAGCAACCTCGAGGTCAAGTCTATCGCATATACAGTTGAATTCCAGAACACCGAGTCCCTGAATGCCAATCTGGGTACTGCCGGAGTGACGCTGGACCTGAGCGTAGATCATGCATGGGTTGTTGCGAATGCTCCGGATGGTGACAGAAACAATATCAGGATCCTACGGTTCGGTAATGACGGTACAAAAGAAGTCCTCAATACGCAATATACCGGCAGCCTAGGCTCCAACGATAATTTCAGAGCTACTTCGCCCCACGGGCTCTCGGTCTTTGGCATGACTGCCGTTGCTTCCGGAAGTAGTGGCGGTGGAGGGAGTAGCAGTAGTAGTAGCAGTAATAGTGGCGGTGGAGGGAGTAGCAGTAGTAGTAGCAGTAGTAGTGGCGGTGGAGGGAGTAGCAGTAGTAGTAGCAGTAGTAGTGGTAGTAGCAGGTCGGTAGGCCTCTCCACGGCTCAGCAAGCAGTCCAGGCGCAACAGGGACCATTTGATGAGAGTGCAGTGACGACAACCCGTTCCCTCTCTGTCGCAGGATTAACCGCAACCACCGGACCTGCGGGGATACAGACCTTCCGTCTCGACACTTTGCTCGCGGAAAAGTCAGGAGCAACTATCTCCTCCCACATGAGCAACGTAATTACCATCAGCCAGCCGGGCTTCACCCTTACGGTAGTAACACGGGACATTCCGATCAAGGTGAATGGTGTGATATCCGATATCATCCAGAGCGTGAGGTTACGAACAGCCCCCGCGTATGCACACACGAGTATTGGTACAGTTTCCATCTCTCTTGATACACCGCTGGCCGCAATTCCTGAAAATGCAGCAATTACGACCACTATTTCAGAATCCGTGAACAATGATATACAGGATGCGTTCCGATCTGCTGCACGGAGCAATAACCAGCAGGTCGAAGGGATAGCGTACAGTGTCGACATCGGGAAAACCAACTTTGTTGCAAACGGGCCAGCAATTGTATTCCTGACCATCTCACCTGAATGGGTTACGAATCACGGAGGAACCAAGTCGATAGGAATTGCGCATCTCTCTGATGCGGGGACCTCCGCCATACTCAAGAGCGACTATACAGGATCCGATGACGAGGGTAATATGGTCTTTCAGGCGACCTCTCCAGATGGGTTATCCACATTCAGCCTGATCAGCCTGACAAACCTGGCCGGACCTGCACATATACAGGGTGAAACCCAACCCCCTGCTCCATCATATCCATCAGAATCTCCGGAAGAGATCATTCAAAACCTTGCAGGAGGCATCGGGAGGTTTATGGCAAACAATATTGTCCTCGTAATCGGCGGATGTGTTGTCCTCTTTGCAATTGGAACCGGTGTTATCCTGTATAACGTACGGTCCAGTAAAAAGAATAACCGGAACGGGAAGAAAGGGCAATGATCGCTGGCAAAAGGGAACTATTCATTCTTTTTTGTCCTTGCCGTTGATGCCAGCATCTCTGTCTATCATATCAGCGAGGATGTGATGGAAAACGGATTGATATTCATTCAGTTTATGCCGGATATACTGTTTCCCGGTTTCTGTAGGATAATACACTTTGGAATTCCCATCTGTTCTCATAGATAAATACCCCATCTTTTGGAGAGCATACAACTGAGTGTAGATCCTTGCCTGAGGAATCAATACGTTATAGCGATCCTGGATCTCGTGCAGGATATCATATCCGGACCTCGGCTTTTCGAGAAGTGAGAGAATCACCGGTTCCAGTGTTTTTTTCACGGTTTCATCAAGGACATCCTGGGAGAGAAACGAGAGATTTTCTAATGGAAACGAATGATCCGAACAGGATATTACCGTCCCCCAGCTGGTTGTCACAATGACTTTTGGTATACTAAGC
>Ga0315282_10016795_pt1 | contig 10655 bp, 9 predicted proteins | sample YL17G07_20_MG_FD_203693 | JGI IMG/M metagenome (GOLD analysis project Ga0315282, IMG submission 203693) | Sediment microbial communities from Yellowstone Lake, YNP, Wyoming, USA - YL17G07_20 | ecosystem: Environmental > Aquatic > Freshwater > Lake > Sediment | place: USA: Wyoming | collected... | reverse complement strand
GAGTTTCCAGCCTCCCGCATGGCTTTAACCTGCAACAGCAACGGCGCAATCATCACGCTGCCTCCGACGCACAAAACCTTCCCGAAATTTTTAATCTCCGAAGGATTGCCCAAAGGCCCAGTGATGGTCTCTACACAATCGCCTTCGCACAAGAGTCCAAGCTCCTTAGTCGTCTTGCCAACCTCGTGGAAAGCAAATGACACAGTGCCTTTTTTCGCGTCGTAGCCACATATGGTCAGCGGTATGCGTTCGCCCTTCTCGCCAATTATTAATATTATAAACTGGCCAGGCTGAGACTTAGCAGCTATGTCTGGAGCGTAAACTTCGAATAATCTTATTTTAGGAGCAAGCTCCTTCTTGGATACTATTTTGTACGTTTTCCTTTCGCCTCCGCCACTATTACTGCACACTGTGGCAAAGCAGCAATTTTCTTGTAGAAAGCGTCCAGTTTCTGGTTAAAATCGCCAGCACACCTCGGCGACGATTCAAAAAGCTCAAAACGCTCAAGCAAATTCATCTTCTTCAAAACGTCCTTCAGCACAGCTAGGTTCCGCTCCGCAGTGTCCTTGCCTTCCTGAAGCTTACAGTCCTCCGCAGAGCACACAACCGCCATAACCCCGTCAAAACCCCGCTGCAAAGCGTTAACAACTTGAACAGGGTCCATCGCCTTAAAACACGGAACCTCCAGCGCCAAGGCGTTCTTGCCGAAAAATGCGCTGTTAGGATCATCTAAAGCCGAAAACTCTGACCACTGGCAACAGAACACCAGAAGCGCCGGAGATTTGCTCTTAGCCTTAAGTGTTGCCGCCGATTCGCCATAACGTTTCAGGACATTTTCAAATTCAAAGCCTTTCACTTGGATCGCGTGGTGCGGACAAACAAGAGCGCAGGCGCCGCAGCCCATACAATCATCGTAAAGTATTTTAGGCGTGGCAAAGGGTTCGGCTTCAATGGCGTTATATGGGCAGATGAACACGCATTTGTCGCAGCCCACGCACTTCTCGGTGTCATAAACCACTTTTCGGGAATACTTCACCACTCTCAAGGCGTTTTTGTTGAACCCTAACTGCTCAAGAACGTTCCGGCCCAAAAGAAGCCGTCGTGTGTTGATTTTCGTGCCCTCCTTATAACGACAGAATGGATCTTCACACTGAATCGAAACGATGTTCTTCACGCCTGAAGTCAGGGTTTTAAAGATGAAGTCTGTTGGGATTCGGCCTGAGCATGGTAAGCGCAACGGGATGTAATTCTCGATGCGTAAGCCTTGATCTGCCAGAATCTCTTCAACTTCGCATGTGGAAGGAGAGTTTCCTCGGCACATCAAGACCAAAGTGTTACTGTCAACTTTTTTCCGTACACAATCCACATAATCCAACAGGTTATTATAATCGTAGTAGGCTATTTCTATCGCGGAAACGGGACAAGCGCTATAACATATTCCGCAAACTTGGCATTTCTGTATGTCTATTTCCACTTTGCCCGTTTCAGGGTCGCGTTTTATGGCTTCATAAGGGCAGATAGAATGGCAAACTGAACATTGGCTACAGTAGTCTTGATTGATGCTTACCACAGCGAGACATTTCTCACTCATTCTGGGAACCTCTTTCTATTAATTTCGCTGCTGTTCTTAACGCTGTAAGCGTGTCAGCTTATGCTTATGAAAGTTTGAAAAGGGTTTTTGGATGATATAATGTTTTCCCTCTATTTTCGGTAATATGGTCGTCTGATGTAGCCATATGCTTCAAGGGCTGCGGTGATTCCTTGGCCAACGGCTGTTCCAACCTGTTTGACGGGATGATTCGTGACATCGCCAGCCGCAAAAACCCCAGAAACGCTTGTGCGTTGAAACATGTCGATTTTGATGTATCCGTGCTCGTCAACTTCCACGCCTGAGTCCTTGGCTAGTTGACTATTGGGTGCCTCGCCGATTTGGACAAAAACTCCATCAACAGCCAATTCTTTCGTCTCTCCCGTTTTGCTGTCAAACAGCACCACTTTGTTAACGAGTTTTTCACCTTTGATTTCTCTTACTTCAGTGTTCCAGAAAACCTGCACGTTTCTTTTGAACTCTACGTCTTTCACAAGAGCTTCTTCAGCCCGAAACGCATGTCTGCGATGAGCAACGATAACTTCCGCGGCAATGCCTGAAAGGTACAAAGCCGTTATCACCGCGGAATTTCCCCCTCCAATCACGAGCACCCGCTTGCCCTTAAACAACGGGCCATCACAGACGCCGCAGTAGCTTACGCCTCTTCCACGGAATTCCTTCTCGCCTGCGACGCCGATTTCGCGATAATGAGAGCCTGTGGCGATTATAAGCGCGTTGGCTTCGTATGCCGTTCTGGTGGTTTTCACGATTTTCCTTTCGCCTTTAAGGTCTAAGCCAGTCACAATTTCTAATTCGTGGATGGTTACGCCCGTTTTTCTACAGTGCAACGCCATCTTTTCCGCCAATTCAGCACCGCCGATTTGAGAGAAGCCTGGATAATTCTCCACAGTTGGGGCGTCTGAGGTTGTTCCTCCAGCCATTTTTTCTTCTATAATTAGGGTTTTAAGTCCGCTTCTTGCACCGTAGATTCCAGCGGCTAAACCGGCGGCGCCGGCGCCGATGATTATGAGATCCCAGCTTTCCATGCCCAGACAACTCAATAGAATAATTCACTGATGGCTGTTTATGAATTATTCGGAGATAATTCAGCGTCCATCCGCCTGCTTCGCGATTTGGGTTTTAGCCAGTCTCTGAGGGCGCTATCCCCTTCCTTATTTATAGATTGAACTTTGCAGTGAAATAGAGTTGAGGCTTGACTTTTTTGGTTTTATTAAATAAAAGATGCTTTGAAGAGTAATCCTAAAATGAAGCTTAACTAGGATTCTATGATCACCTTTTCAGGACTTGCCACGCAACCAAAACCGCAAGTGCCATTAGAACGGATATTATCAGCGTTATACTCAGCAATAAAGAATCGTAGCCAATTATCTGAAAGACAAAGTAAAAAAATCACTTGCAAAGCGATTACTACGCAAATCCCCCACGCCGCAAGTTTGAGAACAGTATCAAATCCCAAGTCTTTCCCCTCGGCTAATTCTTTTGTTATAATCTTATAAAAATTATGAGCATAAAAATAATTCTTTCTCGAAGCTTGTTTACGTCCTTGCTTACAAAAAGTTCATATTATTTGTTTTCACCAATTTCTAGTTACAAGGTGATTTTGTGTCAAAGATTCTGGTTGTCTATTATAGCCGAACTGGAAACACGGAGAAGATGGCTAAGGCCATAGCTGAAGGCGCCAAGAGCGCTGGTAACGTAGAAGTGGAATTGAACTATTATGTTGAAGCCGATGAATTGGCCAAGTTTGACGCTATACTTGTGGGAGCACCAACGTATCATCACGAGATGCCCATTGACGTGAAGAAACTCTTTGAAGACGCAGCCGTGAAGGGCATAAGCCTGAAAGGGAAAGTAGGCGCAGCCTTCGGCTCTTACGGGTGGAGCGGCGAAGCCCCAAAATTCGTTCTCGAAATTATGAAGAACAAGTTTGAAATGCGAGTGATCGATCCGCCCTTGCTGGCAAAATACGCGCCAGATCAAAACACGCTGAACATGTGCCGAAACCTTGGAAAACATGTTTCCGAAAGCCTTATTCACGTAGCTTAACATGTTTTCAGGAAGGAGGAGAAAAAGTGTGAGCACAAACAACAATTTGGTAGAGTTCATGAAACGACAAATAGTGATTGAAAAAGAAATAGTGGATTCCTTGAACAAGGGCATAGTGGACATTAAGAACCCGCCGGTCAAAGGTGTTCTGAAAGGCATATCATTGGACTCCGTAAAACACGCCGAACTTTACTCCGCAGCCGTTACGCTCTTAACGAATGTTTCCCAAGCCTTAAGACAGGAAAATCTTGACGCCCAAAGGGCACTGGTGGAGAAACATATCAAGATGGAAGCTGAGCTCATCAAAAAACTGGAAAAGATTATGCCCACCATCGAAAACAGCAAGGTCAAGTTTCTCTTAAAAGCAATTTTAACTGACGAAAGAAGACACCACGCGATGCTGAAGATGGTTCTAGAGATAATCGTCCACGGCGAAACCATAACAGAAGCAGACTGGTGGGAACTCCTATGGAAAAACGTGCCGTTCCACGGAGCCCCAGGAGGATAACCCATTAAACCATTTTCTTAATTTCACTAGCTGCCATGCCTTGAATAGAGCAAGGCAAAAATAATTCTAGCGAATTCTAATTTAGATCAGAAAGGACTGTTTTATGGGACACCACGCGCATCACATGCAAATGTTCAAAAGAAAATTCTGGATTTCCCTCGCACTGACAATTCCCATTTTGCTGCTTTCCGAAACTATCCAAACATGGCTCAACCTAACATGGATAAAGATACCGTACCAACCTGAAATCATGCTAGTTCTTTCCGCGATAATCTACGCCTACGGCGGGCTACCCTTCCTGCAAGGCATGATTGAAGAAATTAGAAACAGACAGCCCGGGATGATGACGCTCATAGGAACCGCCATTTCAGTAGCCTTTTTCTACTCAGCCGCAACCGTCATCCTCATAACAGGTGCGGATTTCTTCTGGGAACTCACCACGCTAATAGACGTAATGCTGCTGGGACACTGGATAGAGGCGAAAAGCGTCCTTGGAGCTTCCCGAGCGCTTGAAGAGTTGGTTAGGATCATGCCAACGACGGCCCACCTCTTGAAGAACGGCGAAGTTACAGACATGCCCGTGTCACAGCTAAACGCGGGTGATTTAGTGCTGGTTCGTCCAGGCGAAAAAATACCCTCCGACGGCGTTGTCGCGGAAGGCGAATCCTTCGTTAACGAAGCTCTCTTAACGGGAGAGTCGAAGCCCGTGCACAAGGAGAAAGAAGATGAAGTTATAGGTGGCGCCATCAACGGAGAAAGCGTTTTAAAAGTCAGAATAGAAAGGACTGGCGAAGAAACCCACTTGGCACAGGTCATAAAACTGGTAAGACAAGCCCAAGAGAGCAAGTCAAGGACCCAGGATTTGGCGAACAGAGCCGCAGCACTGCTCTTCTACGCTGCTTTGGGAGTGGGTATAGTAACTTTTGTAGTCTGGTCACTCGTAGCTAGTACGGATGTGGCTCTTACAAGAACAGTAACCGTTCTCGTGATTGCTTGTCCTCACGCTCTTGGACTGGCTATCCCCTTGGTTGTGGCGCTCTCCACTTCCATAACCGCGAAAAGCGGAATCCTCATCAGGGACAGAAAAGCCTTCGAAATGATCAAAGACGTTACCGCCGTTGTCTTCGACAAAACGGGCACGTTAACAGAAGGAAAATTCGGCGTCAGCGACATCGTAGCCTACATCCCCGAAGAGAAACTCCTAGCACTTACAGCAAGCGTTGAACTCAACTCAGAACACATCATAGCAAAAGCCATAGTGAGCTACACTAGCGAGAAAGGCGTGAAAATTCCCAACGCTAAGGACTTCAGGGCGTTACCAGGCAAAGGCGCCTATGGAAAAGTCAGCCGCAAAGAAGTTCACGTTGGAAGCCCAAGTCTGCTCAAGGAGATGAAAATCGAAACAAACGATGAGAGGATTAAGGCTCTGCAAGAACAGGGCAAAACAGTCGTTTTCACGGTAGTTGACGGAAAACTCGCAGGTGCCTTTGCGTTAGCTGACAGAATAAGGAAAGAATCAAGAGAAGCCACGGCGAAGCTGAAAGAACTGGGCTTGAAAGTGTACATGCTCACGGGCGATTCTGAAGAAGTTGCCCTGTGGGTCGCAAAAGAACTTGGCATAGACGAGTATTTCGCGCAGGTTTTGCCAGACCAGAAGGCCGAAAAAATCAAGGCGCTAAAAGCGAAAGGCTTTAAAGTGGCAATGGTCGGCGACGGAATAAACGACGCGCCTGCACTGGTAACGGCGGACGTGGGCATTGCTATAGGTGCGGGAACAGACGTAGCCATCGAAAGCGCAGACATAATTCTCGTCAAAAATGACCCCAGAGATGTGCCGAAAGTCAGGGACCTTTCACAGAAAACGTACTCTAAGATGACTCAAAATCTCTGGTGGGCAGCAGGCTACAACATCATTGCCATACCCTTAGCCGCTGGCGTGCTTTACAATTTCGGCGTGCTCTTGCCGCCTGCGGTTGGAGCGCTGGTCATGTCGCTTAGCACCGTTATAGTCGCCCTCAACAGCCAAACCTTGAGGAAATATGAACCTAAAGGCGTGGAGCCCAAAGAAGAAAAGCGCACAATGAAGGACCCAGTTTGCGGCATGGAGCTCGAACCAGAAATGGCTTACAGCAAAACGGAGTACGCGGGCAAAATATTCTACTTCTGCTCGAAACAGTGTGAAGAAGAATTCAAGAAAAACCCAGAGAAATATGCTTCGAAATTAGGAAAAGAGCCTGAAACGCACGAACATCACCATTAGGAAAACTGTACTGACAAAGAGAGTTATGGCTTAAACAAGATTTTGATTACATTTTCTTCTTTCGCGTTTTTTCTGGAAGAGTCCGTAGTTGCCAATCTAGGATTTGTCGCTGTTGATGATTTGTTCAGAAGAGTTCCAAGTTTCCTCGACTAAGTTTTGGAGTTCATGCAGAAGCGAAGCAAACTTTTCGCCTTTATCGGTTAAACCATAGACTTTCGGAGTTTTTCTTGTAAACACCAGTTTTTTTCCTTTCAGCACTCTTAGGTACTTGTAGGTTCTTCTCAGGGAGATTCCTGTTTTCGCGGCAAGTTTCTTGGCGGAAATTCCTTCTTCAGAAATGTTATCGTAAACTTTTCTTTCGGTTGAGGAAAGAGTTTCCTTGTGCGGGTCACGTTTGGATCTGAAGAAAAACACGTACTCTCTTTCTTTAGGGGTTTCTATCAAACCCACTGTCTTCAATCGTTTCAGAATCCGTGAGGCAATTTTTGGCGAGAGAAAAGCCTCCACATCTTCAAAGGTTTTAGGTCCAGACAACAACGTTTCAAGAAGAGTTTCTTCGTAGCATTCGGAATGTGCAGGCAAAATGTCCACGAATTCAGGGAAACTCCCTAGTAATTCTGTGAGTCTGCCGCCGAACGTTGTTGCATAATATTGTTCTTGAGCTTCAGCAGCAAGTCCAACTTCCAATAATGGGCGCAAGTACTCTTGATTGATGGTGTCTCGACTATGCGAATGACCCGCTTTTTTGAGTTCCTCTTGGAGTTTGCTCACAGAATAGCGTCCTTTAACAATTGCCTTTAAAATATGCAGCCGTGTGTTATTTTTCAGAACATTGAAAAGGTCTTTTATGAAGTTCGGGTTATCCATAGTTTCCCGTAGTCTTCTAAACTCGTTTTTCATCTTCCAGACATTGCAGCGTGTTATGCACTCAAGAGGAGTTAACGGAGCACAGTTTCTGCATTCTGCATCCAAAGTTCTCAGCATTTCTGCCAGGTCATTACTCTTTTCCGCGCTTCTTGTCGTGTCTTCTATTTTCATGTGCGCCATACCCTTTTTAACGTGTGTCCTGACGGGGAAGGAGTGAGAGATTGGGCGTAAAAGATGTTTTGAGCGACCCCCGTCACGGCGCACGTCATAACGAATATAACATATGTCATATTTATATACATTTTCTCCAAAAATAAGGATAAACGGTGGAAGATTGTTAGAAACATACGCCTTCTGCCGTTCAATCTATCTTGAGGAAGATGGAAAATTTATTAAAACCGCTGATTAAATGATTTTGAGGCAGAAAGAATTGTCTTCGTACGACGAGAAAAACGTTCTGGACATAATAGAAAAAGTAAGCAGAAGCGTGGTCAACATAAGCGCAATAAAACTTGTTCACAACATGTTTTACCAAGCAGTCCCAGTCGCTGGAATGGGTTCGGGCACAATAATCGACGCTAAAGGCCTTATTCTCACCAACAACCACGTGGTCGGAGGCGCCGAAAAAATCGGCGTAACCCTATGGAACAACGAAGTTCTAGAAGGCACAATAGTAGGGTCGTGCGCCGTACACGACATAGCAGTTGTGAAAGTTAAGGGCAAGAACTTTCAAGCCGCGGAGCTTGGAGACTCGGACAAACTGAGAGTGGGACAGAGAGTCTACGCCATCGGAAACCCCTTCGGGCTGGCCGGAGGACCCAGCGTGACTTCGGGAGTGATCAGCGCGATCAACAGAACAATAGAATCGGACAGAGGCCTCATAGAAAACCTTGTCCAAACAGACGCGGCCATAAACCCGGGAAACAGCGGTGGCCCATTGGTAGATCTCGAAGGCAAAGTCATCGCTATAAACACCGCCATAATACCCTTTGCCCAAGGCATAGGCTTCGCAATACCAATTAACTCGGCGAAAACGTGCACCAACGGTATGGTAACCGAAGGAATTGCCAAAAGACCGTGGCTTGGCGTAATAGGCTTGAGCATAACTGGAGAAATAGCGCGGTATTACGGCTTACCAGCAGAGTGGGGAGTCCTCGTGACGAAGGTGGCTGAAGGCAGCCCAGCAGAAGACGCTGGAATGGCCGACGGAGACATCATCCTAGAGATAGACAACGCAGAAACCCGCCGAATCGAAGACTTGATCAAGGAAATACACAAAAGAAAAGCCGGAGACAAAGTCAGAATCTTTGCCCTGCGCAATGGAAGGGAACACTTCTTTGAGCTTAAACTGAGCGAGACACCCTAAATTTTCAGTCTTTGATTTTTAAAAGGAAAGGCTAAAGTTGAGCCAAAACGAGATTAGAGAAATCCTGACAAAATACAAGACCGTTGCCGTGGTGGGACTCTCGAGAGAGCCCGACAAAGATAGCTACAGAGTAAGCGCGTACTTGAAAGAGCACGGCTTCCGCATTGTTCCCGTGAACCCCTTTGCCGATGAAGTTCTCGGCGAAAAAAGCTACAAGAGCCTCCTCGACATCCCCGCTGAAATTCAGAAAACTATAGAGATCGTTGACATTTTCAGACCCGCAAAGGGTGTGCCGCCCATAGTGGAGCAAGCCGTTAAGCTAAAGGAAATGCATGGGAAGCCATACGTTGTCTGGATGCAACTGGGAATAGTTAACGAGCAAGCGGCAGAGACGGCGAAAAAAGCTGGATTAACGATGGTAATGAACAAGTGCATGATGGTGGAACACAGGCGTTTTTTCTAGATCGAAAAGGTATAGTGCCTTGCCTATGCTACAGGGCGCCTATCAGCAATGACGCAATAGTCGCAATAACGACGATGGCAATAGTCTCATACAGTGTTATTTTCCAGTGCACCCGAGTCTTCTTGGAGCGGTAACGAACGAGAAAGACGCCTGTAATAACGGCAACCATGGTTAAAGACAAGATTATGTTGAGGGGACTCGATAGGGCGATGTAGGTTATTATGGGTATGCTGCCTGCGAGGAAAGTTGTGGTGCTACAGATTATCGCCGCATAAAGATTTGACCTGTGTATCTCTTTGTTCAACAGAGTGAAGAGTTTCTTAACGAGCAGTAGGGATTTGTCTCGTTCCTTCTTATCTGGAATGTCGCTTAAGCTATAGTTCATTAATGTCTGCAGGGTCATTATGTCCGCTAAATCTTCTGTTATCCCGCCTAAGAGAAAACTGGAAAAATTGGTTATGGAAACCGTAGTCAAAGTCAAGAAAGCAGCGAAAATTACTGCCTTAGCAGTCAAAGCGGCTATGAAGGCCGAGAGAATAACAACCAGCCCAGTTATTGAACCGTCAACTAGCCCAGCCACAATCTCAAAGATGGGTTCTTTCTTCAAAAGAAGACTTTCCCACTCCTTGCCCAGCTTAAGGCCTTGTTCGGTTAATTGCACCATGCCATCATTATCTATGATGAGCCCTTCAGAAGCCATTTCTTTTAGAGCCTTTTCGAGTTCACTCATTTCGATGCAGACATAACTTGCACAGACTTTGTCGATTCGGCGTTTAAGAGAAGATTTTAGAATACTGGTTCCTTTGCTGAGGTTTAACAGAACAATTACTCTTATAACGTCAGGCAACTCTTGGATTTCAAAGGACACTCAACAAGTCACCGTTGCACACTCCAAATGACCGTACCCAAACTAATAACTCTTATGTGCCTTCCAGTTTTCAAGGCAGTGTCGGGCAACGTGAAGTCTGGCGCCTTGTCTCCAACCCTAATGTGGTTTGTCATTTCAAAACAATCCTCAAGTAGAATGTTAGAAATCAAGCTTATAATTGGTAGCGTTCAGCCAAAAGTGAAAGCAGATGGGCAAATCTTGTTTAACACGCACGCATCGCATTTGGGTTTTCTCGCAACGCATATCCGTCTGCCATGAAATATTAGCAGGTCCGTGAGCCTCATCCACTTATCCCTTGGAACAATATTCATCAAGTCCGCTTCTATTTTGGCTGGGTCGTCACTTTCGGTAAGCCCAAGCCTCTGAGCAAGCCTTCGCACATGAGTATCCACAGCTACTCCTTCAATAATGCCGTAGGCGTTAGACAAGACGATGTTGGCTGTTTTCCGCGCAACTCCTGGAAGCTCAAGCAGTTCCTCCATCTTCCTCGGAACCTGCGAGTTGTATTTCTCAACCAGCAGTTGGCAACATTTTTTTATGTTCTTGGCTTTGTTTCTGTAAAAGCCCGTGGACCTTATGTCCTGCCCCAGCGCCTTCAAATCCGCATTAGCGTAGTCCTCCACCTTCGTGTACTTTTTGAACAGCGC
>Ga0315282_10016794_pt1 | contig 10656 bp, 18 predicted proteins | sample YL17G07_20_MG_FD_203693 | JGI IMG/M metagenome (GOLD analysis project Ga0315282, IMG submission 203693) | Sediment microbial communities from Yellowstone Lake, YNP, Wyoming, USA - YL17G07_20 | ecosystem: Environmental > Aquatic > Freshwater > Lake > Sediment | place: USA: Wyoming | collected... | reverse complement strand
ACTGGTAAGATAAAACCCGGGGAAGTGGTTGTCTGGCGCGGTGGCTTTTCTGGTTGGCGAAGACCTGAAGAACTTGAAGAGCTTATCCCTTATTTTAGACGCTATGAGAGAACCCAATTAAGAAAGATAAAAAGAAGAAAACCATTATTAAGAAAAGTCGTAACTAAAAAAAACCAAATAAAAAATATTTTAATCATCGATGATGAAAAGGATCTACGCGAGCTTTTGAGCGATGCATTAACTTCACGAAGATATAATGTAGCATGCGTCGCTACCAAAAAAGAGGCCTTAAGGAGTATAAAAAGAAGTTTGCCGGAGTTGGTATTTTTGGATTTAAAATTACCTGACGGTGATGGAATGAAACTTATTCCGAAAATTAAAAAGATAAATCCCGACACAGTTGTAAATGTTATTTCTGCCTATGGAAGCGAAGACGCCAAAGAAAAGGCAATGGAGTTGGGAGTTAACAGGTTTATTGACAAGCCGTTTAGCGAGCAAGATATATTAAGGAGTATAAGAGAACTGCGTAAGGTGGGAGTAAGTTAAAGTGGACCCCGTTAGAAACTTTAACGGGGGTCAGGAGAATGGAGGTTTCTAACGGGGTGGAAAGAATTCTGGTTATAGATGATGATAAGGACCTACGCTTTAACCTTTCAAGTATATTAAAGGATGAAGGCTATGATGTACTTGCTGTAGAGGATGGAAGGGAAGCGCTCAAGATACTTCGGGGTAATTGCCCTGATTTAGTGTTATTAGATATGCGGCTGCCTGAGATGGACGGAATGAAGATTTTAGAGAAGATGAAGGAACTCAATCATAACTTGGCTATCATAATGCTTACTGCCTACACTGATGTAAAGGATGCAGTTAAGGCAATGAGACTAGGGGCTTATGATTATATTACCAAGCCTTTTGATAATGAAGAATTAATTTTAACGATTAAAAAAGCCCTTTCAGCCCGATATTTAAGTAGGGAAGTAGAGATATTAAGAAGAAGATTGGGCGAAAGACTTGCCATTGAAGAAGTAATGGGAGAAAGCCCACAGATAAAAAGGGTACTAAAGCAGGTGGAGATTGTCGCTCCCACAAATTTGACGGTCATAATTCGGGGAGAAAGTGGAACCGGTAAAGAACTCATTGCCAATTTAATTCACCAAAAATCCTTGCGCAAGGATAAGCCCTTTATTCCCATAGACTGTGGGGCAATCCCGGAGACATTGATGGAATCAGAACTCTTTGGTTATGAAAAAGGAGCCTTTACCGGCGCAGATAGTCAAAAAGAGGGTAAATTTGAGCAGGCAGACACAGGAACTCTATTTTTAGACGAAATTACCAATCTCTCCGATGGCATGCAGGCTAAACTTTTAAGGGTAATTCAAGAGAGAAAATTACAGCATTTAGGGGGCAGGAAAGATATAAGGATAGATGTGCGCTTGCTCGTAGCATCTAAAATTAATTTAGCCGAGGCGCTAAGACTTGGTAAATTTAGAGATGACCTCTTTCATAGATTAAATGAGTTTCTTATTGAACTTCCTAGGTTTTGCGAAAGAAAAGAAGATATCCCTATTTTGGCTAAATATTTTTTAGAGGAGGCAAGTAGTGAGTTTAACAAAAAGGTAAATGGTTTTTCTTCCAAGGCTTTGAAATTTTTACTTGATTATCCTTGGCCAGGTAATGTCAGGGAATTAAGGAATATTATTAGAAGGGCAGTATTGTTAGCAGAGTCAGACTCTATTGAGCTGGGTAATTTCTCCCTTAACGAACTAAAGCCCTGTTCGGATGAGGTTAATCCTACCAAGCCTCTGGATAAATCCCCACACCAAAGGTTTTGGTGTGGGGATAAAGGGATTTCTTTTGAGGAGATAACACAAGAATTCGAGAAGGATTTGATTAAAAGAGCCTTAGAGGAGGCAGGTGGCAATAAGCTAAAGGCATCAGAACTCCTAAAAATGAACAAAAAAACCTTCTATCGCAAAATAAAAGCTCTACAGTTATAACCATTCTGTCCTCTTTTTGTCTCAAATTTGTCCCATCTTTAATCCCCACCTTTTAAGTATTCAGAATTTCCAAAATTAGATTAATTATTGTAGGCACAAAATCTCTTGTAATTAAAGAACATATATAGGGTTTTAAATTTTTTGCTTGTTCTGGTAGTCTTTGGCACGGTTGTTGCTTATTTAATATATAGTGAAGATACCTAATGGGTCAATTCAGCAGTTATCAGGAGTAAGATGAATATGGTATTAGTAGTTGATGATAACCAGGATCTTTGCCAGTTGCTTTCAGAGATTCTTGAAGAAGCAGGATATAATGTAGGTATTGCCTGTGATGGAAGAGCTGCCTTGGATAAAATCAAGAAGGAGAGGCACGACGTAATGATTTTAGATTACAAGCTTTCTGGGATATCTGGGCTAACCGTGCTTAAAAAAACCCGCCAAATAAGGCCTTCCCTAAGAACAATAATGATTTCTGCCTATGGAAATGAATCTGTAAGAAAAAGAGCACAAAAATTAGAGGCTTATGCTTTTTTAGATAAGCCCTTTAATATAGATAGGCTGAAAAAGACGGTGAAAAAGGCCTTAACCAGACAAAGAAGGAGGTGCGTCAATGAAACGAATTTGCACAAGTTGCATTCTCGTTGTTCTCCTAATGGGCATCTTAGTTCTTCCGGTTTTTGCAGCGGAACAGACAGCGGCAGTCTCAAAGACAGGCATCCAGTCCATATTGGAGCCGGCTAAGCTTTCTACGGCTCAGGTAAGTGGATATTTGCCTAAGCTGGGAGGATTGTTGCTGATTTTGGTGGTAGGTTCTCTGATTGCTTTAGGCATTGCCGGAATAGTGGGTCTAATCCTAAAGACTATCCAATTAGAAAAAGGCGCAAAGAAAATTAATATTCCCGAGATTCTTAAAAAAGGCGGTATTGGATTATCACTAAGCGGATTGATTACTGAGATAATCTTTTTTCTCATTATCATCGCTACCTTAATTACTGCCTTAGAGTTTTATGGTGTGGCTACGGCTACATTTACGGGTCAAATTCTTGCCTACATTCCTCAGGTAATTGCCGCTGTGTTTATCTTAGTTCTGGGGATTCTTCTTGCAATACTAATCTCAGGAATAATCACTTTAGTGGGCGGAAATGTCAAGATTGCGCAATCCGCACTGCTCGGAAATATTGCCAAGTACGCCATTATTGTGGTGAGCGGTTTGATTGCCCTAAGAGAATTGGGAGCAGGGATTATTCTGACTGATAAGGCCAAGGATATCATTCTGGCAGGGTTAGTGTTAGCTCTTGCTATTTCCTTTGGCTTAGGAGCTAAAGAGAAAACCGAGAAATTCTTAAATAAGATTTTTAAGGAGTAAAAATAAGGAGTGAAGGAGATCCTTCCCCCCTGCGGGGGTCAGGATCAAATTTGCTTCGCAAATTTGAAAGGGGGTGAAAAACATGGCAGTAGAAAAAGCGATTGGTTCTTCCAGTTTGGTCGAGGTTATTGACCGTATCCTGGACAAGGGCGTCGTAATTGATGCTTGGGTAAGAGTCTCTTTAGTAGGTATAGAGCTTCTCGCGATTGAGGCAAGAGTAGTTATCGCATCAGTCGAGACTTACCTGAAGTATGCTGAAGCTATCGGTTTAACCGCAACAGCAGCCTAAGGATAAGGTAAAGAGGGGTTCTTGCCGGATCATCCTTGCGTCCAACGAGGACAAAAAGCATGGTTCGCCAAGTAATTCCTTCCTTCCAAAAGAGGAGTAATCTTAAAAATGCCAGAAACCTTAGATTTAAAGAATGCCGCAGAAAATATAATTTCTTCTTACGAGGCCAGAATCCAGAGTATTGGGGATATCTTTGATACTACCCACCTGCTTCTGCGGGGTTTCCAGGATTCCTTCCTTGATACAAAACAAGAACGAGAAAAATTCAGTGTAGAATTACGGGAGAATCTTGCCAAAAATGAGTCTCTAAGAAGGAAAGATTTTGACAATATGATGCAGGGCATTCTTTCAACTTCTGAGGAAAGGGAGAAAGAAGTACGGAATTTATTAGACAGTTATCTTAACGCGCAAAAAGAGATGGCCCAGGCTTTAAGAGAAAATTTAAGTAAGATCAAAGATGCACTTGCCAAAGGTGAAGCCGGAAGGATTAAAGAATTCCAGGCAATGATTAAGGAAATCTTTGCCAGGCAGGAGGAGAGAAAAGAAGAGGTTACTTCTAATCTAAAAGAATTTCAGAAGGAACAGCAAGAGATGGCAAAAAGACTTAAAGCGCTTTTAGCCAAAGGAAAAGAGCTCCGGATAAATGATCTTAAGTCAATGCTTAAGGAATTCAAGGTCCAACATGAAGAGCGGATAGCTCGCCAGGAAGAAAGAAGAGAAGAAGTTTGTCACATCCTTGGCGATTTTAAGAAGGAAAGAACAGAAGCAGCTAAGAACTGGAGGGCGCTTGAAAAGAAGATGGCGCAAAGAAGAAATAGCTCCCTTAAGGCAATTCATCTCACACCTTCATCCAAGGTTGTTGAAGATGATGGTAAGAAGGTGCGGGTTTAATATAGATATGTAGAGAAATGTAATAATAACAAGGTCTACTAAGGCCTAAAAAGGAGGAGATAAAAATGGGAATAGCTGAGGATATCAAAACACTCGGTGAGGACATTGTTGCCTCTTACGATAGTCGGGTAAAGGCAATCGGAACATTAGTAAAGGATACTCACCAAATGCTTAAAGGATTTGACGCAGAGCATAAAGAAATGTCTGTCAAGCAGTCCGAGGCATTAGCTAATTTTGTGACAGACCTGACAAAGAATGTGGGCAACATGATAAAAGGTTTTCAGAAAGAGCATAAGGAGATGGCCGATAATCTTAAGGAAAGCCTTGAAAAGGGAGAGGCAGATAGACTCAAAGACTTTAAGGCTATGATGGGCAATATTCAAAAAGGCATTAAGGACATCGAAAATTATGTTGCGAAGAAGCTCAAGGAATTTTCTGATGCCCACGCGGATATGAGCGAAGCGCTTAAAAAAGACTTGGCTAAATACGTAGCGGGTATTGTAAGCGAAACCAAGAAACTGTTAGGTGGTTTTGCAGACGAAAGAGAAAAGATGGCTGCTAATTGGCAAGCCACGGCAGCTACGATGGCCAAAAGAAGAGGCGGAAGGCCTGTCGTTTCAGCTGGCGCTAAAGTAGAGACAGTTGAAGAGGCGGTTAAAAAGCCAAGAAAGAAAGGCAAGAAAAGAGGAAGAAAAGCGAAAAAATAAGTGAGACCTCCTTGACATCGTAGATGTCAAGGATTGGCCGAACTTGTCCCGCCTCATAATCTATGCTAAAATTCTGTTCCATAATTTTAGCATATTCGGCGGGATCAATTCGCACTTATAACTTATGTCGCTACGAGCGAAAGCGAGCGCTCCATAAGTTATGTGCTCATTTGAGAGGGGTGAGAATATGAGTAAGATTGCGATAAAATGTGCCTTCTGTAAAGGCACGGGTAAGGACCCCTTTGATTTACTCTCTGAACTTGCCACCTGTCAGGTCTGCGGAGGCAGAGCTAAGGTTGAGGTTGTAGAACCGGCAATTAAATGCGCTTTTTGCAAAGCAACCGGCGTCTATCCTCATAATGGCCGGGTTACTTGCACTGTCTGTAATGGCAAGGGAATGGTTACAGTTAAAGGCGCAACTGAAGAGTGCCCTAAATGTAAAGGCACAGGTACAGCAATAGATAGCGGACTTCCTTGCATTAAATGTGGAGGCAGAGGGGTTGTTTCGAAAAAATGATTGAGGAGCTAAGGAAGAATCTTAAGGAAAAGAGGAAGCAAACACAGGCGAGATTCAATTTCTGTAGAGATACCTTTGAAAAGAGGAAGGCATCGATGGCGAGATTCAATTCTGTAAGAGAAAACTTTGAGAAGAAAGAAAAGAAGGTGAAAGCAGATTTAGATGAAGCGAGCAAAACCTGGGCAGAATTGAGCAAAAAATTCACCTGGTGGCAGTCGTTGCCATAGAGGATACCAGAGGAGATAAGAAAAATAAAAATGGAGGTGATTAGAAATGATTGATGAGATGACTACAGTATTAGAACCAAGTCCTTTACCGGACTTTGTAGAAACAAAGTATATCAAGGATGTTACCAATAGGACCCTTGCCTATATAAAGGCAGGTTTCCCAGTGCACTTCAGAGGAGTATCAGGCACTGGCAAAACCACGTTGGCTATGCATATCGCCAGTAAGATTGGCAGGCCGGTGGTAATGATTCACGGAGATGAAGAGTTTACTACTTCTGATTTGGTGGGCGGCGAGTATGGCTATCGAATTAGAAAGGTTGTGGACAGATTTATCTCACGGGTATTAAAAACAGAAGAGGATATGGTAAAACGCTGGGTTGATAACCGCTTAACCGTTGCCTGTAAATATGGATTTACCTTAATCTATGACGAATTCACCCGTTCAAGGCCAGAGGCAAATAACATCCTTCTTTCTATTTTGCAAGAGAAGATGATGGATTTGCCGGTAGGACGTGGCGGTGAAGATCCGTATTTAAAGGTCGATCCTGACTTTACAGCTATTTTCACGAGCAACCCTGAGGAATATGCCGGGGTCCACAGGAGCCAGGATGCTCTAAGGGACAGGATGATTACTATGGACTTGGACCACTTTGATTATGATACGGAACTGGCTATCGTCCAGGCAAAATCCAAACTCTCTAAGCCGCATGCAGAGATAATAGTCAATATTGTAAGAGGATTAAGAGAGTCTGGAAAGTGTGAATTCGCCCCGACCATTCGCGGCTGCATTATGATTGCCAAGACTCTTAAGGGTCAGAATATGACTCCTTCTCACTCAGATGGGTTCCTAAAGATGTGTCAAGATATCTTAGCCTCTGAGACAAGCAGGGTCGGTTCAAAGACAAACCAGGCCAAGGTAAAAGAAGTAGTCAAAGGCCTTGTGGAGAAAGAAGTTGGCAAGACCAAGAGTGTAGAGGAGATTGAGAAGAAATCCGAGAAAGAAACCGTAGTAGTTTAGGTATTTTTAAACGCGAATTCTCGCAAATAATAAATTCGCGGATATTCGCGGATAAAAATCTGCGTATATCTGCGTTAATTGGAGGTGAGTGAAATGACACTGATGCGGGCATTTTCTAAGGTAGATAAAGAAGGAAAGATTCAGCTTCCCGGCAATATTCAGCGGGTAGCAGACCTAAAAGAAGGTCAATTGGTTGAGCTAAAAATTGTGGGAGCAAGCAGAAAGAAGAATATTTTAGTCTCGGCTAGAGGCAGTGCAAGATAAGTCCACAGATTCTTGTTATGTAGGGGAGAATAACAATGAGAGACGTTAATAGTTTGCCAGGACTCCATAAATTAAGGACAATGGTTAGTGCAAAGAAGCGTTCCATACCGAGGGTTCAGAGTTCAACCTATTTAGATTTATATATGATGAATAAAGAGAAGGAAAGGCTTCTGAAGGAGAGCGAGAGAGTGGGTATGAGGGATACTGGTATCAAAAAGCGCTTGGAAGAAATAGATCTGGAGATGAATAGGCTACAAGGAGTGGATCCCGATTTATCGGGAAAAAGTAGTGGAAGTCCAAGTTCTTCAGAGCGTGATTACACGCAAAGAAATGGCATCAAAAAAGAGTGGAAAAAGATGACTTTGAATTATTAACCGAAAGGGGATTTTTGTAATGGGAATGGGATGGAAGACATTTGATTTTAAGGGTGGCAGAACAAGGTCAGGCCGAAAGATAGGTGAGATTTTAGAAGGAGATAGGTTTAAATGTTCTTTGTGTAGAGGCACAGGGATATTACTCCGAACTAAAGGCACAAAATGTCCGGTATGTAAGGGCGTAGGTTCTGTTTCTTTAACTGGACCGGCTGTAGTGTGCGCTTATTGTAAAGGCAGAGGCGATTATCCAGCTAGAACAAATCTTACCTGCACGGTTTGTGGCGGAAAGGGCTTAGTTAGTGTTACAAAGCCTATTGAGGTATGTAGTTACTGCCTGGGAACAGGTGCACAGCCAGGCGATAGACTTCCTTGCTTAAAATGTAAAGGTAAAGGTGTGGTTACAAAATAGATGAGGTATTAAAATGCCAGGCCAAATGGTCCATGCAATTCAAGCCACTAATCTTGCGGATATCTTAGAAAGGGTCTTGGATAAAGGCATAGTTATTGCGGGAGATATTAAGATTCAACTTTGTGATGTTGACCTGCTTAATATTAAAATAAGGCTCTTAATTGCCTCTGTGGATAAGGCAATGGAAATGGGCATAAACTGGTGGCAGCAGGATTCTTATTTATCGACCAAGGCTAAAGAATCTGAGATAGGGAAAGAGAACGTAGCGCTGAAAAAGAGGTTAGAGCGGTTAGAGGCGAGGCTAAAATAAAAAATGCCCACACCGGATGAAAGCAAAATCCTTAAAATAATTGAGGCCGAAGGTGGCGAATGCACCGTAGGGAGAATCGCTATCAAGATGCGTCTTGATCCGAACTATGTTAGAATAATCCTTCGCTCTATGGGTGAAAATGATATTATAGATATTTTTCGAACAGGCAAGGTCAGGGTTGCCGGCAACGGTTGGACGGCATTGGGGAAGAAACCTCAAGGGGGCTCAGACGGCCTAAAAAGATATTTAGAAGACCGTGCCAAATGGAAGACTTTTTAATGAGATTATCGGAGTAAAGGATGACCGGCATGGAGCAGGAAGCCCTGGATGTTATTGCCAAAAGTGATGATGGGATTCATTATTATTTAATCGCACAAGAGTTGAGGATAAGCGCCCACTATGCGTATGTGATTTGTAAAGGCTTAGAGAGAAACGGTTATGTTGATTTTGATACCCTTAAAGGAATATGCAGTCTGACAGAAAAGGGTAAAGATGTGATAGAAAAGAATTGGTTATTCAAACTTAAGAGAAGAAAGGAAAGTGTTCAAAAGGAACGCCAAGAAAACAAAAAAAGAATCTTGAAGAATGTGGAGAGCATAAATTATTAGATGAAGTATGAGCTTAACAGCTACAGAATTGGAAGTATTAGGAATTATAAAAGAAAAGAATGGATTGATCTCTATGAAGGAATTAAGTAGCAAGGCAGGATTTGAAATTGGCTATACTTATATGTTATGCAGGTCTTTAGAAAAACAAGATTGCATTGGTTTTTTTACGCGTTCATCTTGCAGGATAACCGCAAGAGGGAAAAGCCTGGCAAGATAATATAAAAGGAGATAGAAGACTATGAAAGGCGTATCAGAGATTAGCGGTTTACGAAGCATAAAGAGTATGCACTCAGGCGGCAAAAGGTCTATCCCTCGAGTCCAAAGTTCTGCTTACCTTGACCTATATATGCTGCGTAAAGAGAAAGATAGATTGGAGAAAGAGATTTATATTTTAGATAAAAGGAAAAAGGATATCCAAAAGAAGCTTGATGATGTCAATGGACAAATGGATAAATTGCAGAAGGCAGAAGCTGGAAGAAAAGAGAGTGTCGCAAAAAAGTTTGAAAAACCTTCCGAAAAAGAATGGAAGAGAATGTCATTAAAGTATTAAAGAGGAGAAAAAAATGAGCTGGCGAACAATGCAATGGAATAGGCAAAGTATAGGGCGAAGAGGCGAGATTTTAGCCAAAACTGTCTATAGATGCGGCTTTTGTGGAGGCACAGGACTTCTCTTTTCTAAAAAGGGAATAAAATGTCCGGTTTGTCTCGGTAATGGAAAAGCAAATGTTCAATCACCGGCAGTAATTTGCGCTTATTGTAATGGAACAGGAAAAAGGCATCCACGGACTACTCTTACCTGTACCGTGTGTAGGGGGAAAGGTATCGTTACTGTAGGGACCTCGCAGATTGAGACCTGTCCTATCTGTAAAGGGATAGGTAGAGAACGAGGTAAAACCCTTCCGTGCTTAACATGTAAAGGCACAGGCGTTATTCAAAAATAGGGATGCATCCCTATTTTTGAAAAATAGTGGTTTTTTTGGCAGAACATATCAAGGAGGTACGGTATGACGAAAGAAAAGAAAAAAAAGGAAGAAGAAATAGGTTTTGATTTTGGCATTGGTGGCTTATTTAAAGGCATTGAGAAATTGGTTGACCTTGCGGCAGATTTAAAAGAAGCAGGCGGAGAAATCAAAAAAGAAGGCGAGATAGACTTAAGCCACCTTAAAGAAGGGATGAAAGGGGTGTTTGGTTTTTCCATAAAGACCGCAGTAGGCGGAAAACCCATTGTTGAGCCGTTCGGCAATATTAAAAAAACACCCAAAGGGCCAAAGGTTGAAGAGGAGAGAGAGCCGATTATTGATGTTTTTGATGAGAAAGATGAAATAAGAGTTTATGCTGAGATGCCGGGTGTAAGTCAAGAGGATATAAAATTAGATTTGAAAGAAGACATCCTGGATATATCTGCCCAGAGTGGCGATAGGAAATATCGCAAAGAAGTTTTACTTCCCGCAAAGGTAAAAGCGGAAAACCTAACCTCATCATATAAAAATGGCATTTTAGAAATTAAAATTAAGAAATGATAGATGCATGGCATTAACCGGCCTAAAAGAAGATGCGTTAAAGCTAATTTTATTTGGTGGAAAGGGCGGAGTGGGAAAGACGACCTGTGCCTCAAGCACAGGTCTTTATTTAGCTAAAGAGGGTTTTAAAACATTAGTTATTTCTACTGACCCGGCGCA
>Ga0315282_10016793_pt1 | contig 10656 bp, 5 predicted proteins | sample YL17G07_20_MG_FD_203693 | JGI IMG/M metagenome (GOLD analysis project Ga0315282, IMG submission 203693) | Sediment microbial communities from Yellowstone Lake, YNP, Wyoming, USA - YL17G07_20 | ecosystem: Environmental > Aquatic > Freshwater > Lake > Sediment | place: USA: Wyoming | collected... | reverse complement strand
TAGAGCCTTTCGTCGGCGAGGTCTTTATTCAAGGAATAAACGGAAAAAACCGTAGGATCCGGATGCATTTTAAAAGGCACTGGAGCGAAACAGTTTTTAAGAAAATGGAAATACTCCGGCTGGTGTGAAAAACAACATGCGCCGACCGCATCGGCGCCATCGGCTTTGCCATACTCGACAATTTGATGAATAATTCTCGATAGTTGATGTAGTTTTGATTTAATTATCAGTAATTCGCAAATCACCAATAATCGTATCTTTTTCTTGAGCATTTTACGTAGAACCAACACGCCGACCGGCGCCCCGTTTTCCTTGATAAGGAACCTGCGGTACGGATCTCCGGGCGCGCCGGTATAGCGCCGGTTCATTCGATCCGCGTCTCGGATCACGGCCAATTTCAATCGCTCGGCGGCATCGCTCCAGATGATGTTCGTCTCATCGCCGAAGCGATCCACCGCAAACCAGGGAGCGTCGGCGGCGCCGTCCTCAACGCCGCTTTTCAACATCTGATTTTGCTGCGATCCGCTCTGCAGCAGCGGTAAAAGTCCAAGCAGGCGACCAAAGAATGCACCGGGCCGAATAGGTCGGATCATCACCGGCAGCGGCGCCACAGGCATCCACGCGAGACTTCGAGTGCGGATCGGGTAAATGCGCGAGTTTGGAAACCCCATCGCGAACGCGAAACCTTCATTGCGCAGTTGATCGTATTGGAATCGCGCGGCCGCCGCGAAAGCACCGCTCCCCTGAAAATCCGGATGCGACGCCGAATCGCAAATCAGGCCCGCGCGCTCCTCGCGGCCGAAAAACAGCACGCGCAAAGCTAATGCCGGCTCTTGGGCGATCAATTTATCGCTATGCGACACCGCTGCGATTCGAGGACCGTCTTCCGGCGCGTCAAGGTGCTTCCATTTCAGCCAGGCTTCCCGATCATGATCAGCTTCAGCCGCCTGAAACGCCGCCTTGTGTAGAGTGATGCTAAGTTCAATCCGCTCGGGCGCAAGCATTTCGGCGCGCGGTCGATCCTGGAATTCACGATGGAACTTCGCTTCCAGGTCTGGGATCAGCGAATCCAACCCGACAAACCGCAACGAAAGCCCGGCGTTTTCGGCGCGGCGGCGCAGATTCGTTAGATTCGCCGCCACGTGGGCCACAGAATAAAGCCTCAGCCGGCCGATGTGCGGTCCGATATCGAGCAATTCGTCAGGATGAAAGCCGACAACGAGCAAGAATCCACCGGTCTGCGTCGCCAGGGCCAATGCATGGTTTATCATTGTCCTGAACAGAATCGGATGAGCCGTAATGTTGACAGCCGCGGCTTTTCCTACAAACCCGCCTCCACCGCGCAAACGATAGCGGATCTCCAGAAGTCCCGACAGAATGCCGCTATCGACCGTTGTGCAAGGCAACTCGACAATGCCGGTCGGCTGTATCGAATGCGCTTCATAGTCGGACGGATGCGGCCTGTATGCGGTTTTTTTGCATCGCAACCAGGAGTATCGTCCTACGAACGCCGAGCCTCTTTTGTCCGGTCCTCCTTGACGGCGCATACCCGGTATAGCCGAAACGTCCAGCCGAACGCCCAGTTTATTCAAATGATTCATGGTGAATTCGTCCATGGAATGCCAGCCCATCCGACATATTGTCGGAACGCTTGGAAAAGCGGATGCCCCCAGTTCCAGATTGCGTTCGCGCCATTGCGCGTCCAGCCATTCCTGAATCCAGCAACCGTATGCTTCCGACCATCGCCAATGGTGCGGATGCCACCCAATAGTGTGGCCGGCATCGCGGACCCGGCTCCATACATCAGCAAGGCTTTTCAACGCCCAATCGGGCCTGCCGTGGCACTGCTCGATCTGTGTGTCCGCGCGGACCAACCACGTGATGACCGAATTCGCTCCGTTCGAATCGCGGACTGCCGAGAGCGCGAGAAGCAGTTCGGGAACGCCATCCGTCAGCCCACGCCACGAAAGCGGTTCGCGCACGTCGAATCGCGGTCCGCCATAGTCCGGCCTGTCCGAATCCGCGTCGCAAAAAATGGCGACCGATATTTCGCCCCTGGGCATTCCTCCGCCTTTGGTCTCGAAAAACCAAATTACATGAAACGCTTTTATGGTCTCGAACGGCGATTATAAAAAAACGACTCCTGATGGGCAATGAAGATTTTTCGTCGAACAATCCGCGAATTCCTCACGCCTTGGGAAACTGACGGCGTCTTGTCAAATCTTTAAGACCTTTTCAATACGTCCTTGCCGATTGAACACAAACTATTTTAATAAGTTGTTCGCATTAATGTGCCTGGCCTCAAACTTGCTGAAAATCCCGAAAAAATAATTGGCTACTCTTATTATAATAGGCTATTATATGGCTACTAATAGCGAGGATCGAACATGCCGTCACTCCGCCCCGATAAGCTGATTGATGCGATGATCCCGGTCTCCACGGGCTGGCTGCTCGCCGCCTGCATGGAAGCAAGGGGCAAGCAGGATCTCTGGACGCGCCGGAAGCCGGAGGTTCTCCAGGCCCTGCGCGAGCAGGCCGTCGTCCAGAGCGCCGAGTCGTCCAACCGCATCGAGGGGGTGACTGTCGCACCGGACCGGCTGCGCCCCATCGTGCTGGGCCGGTCGAGGCCGCGCGACTGCTCGGAGGAGGAGGTCGTCGGCTACCGTCGGGCGCTGAACTGGATCTTCACTAAAAAAGGGCCGATCCCGGTCGAACCGCGCACTATTCTCCACATCCACAAACTCGCTCAGGGAGGTTTTTCCGGCGATGCCGGAAAGTGGAAGCGGCGCGACAATGAGATCGTCGAACTACTGTCCGGCGGCGAGCGCAGGGTGCGGTTCGTCCCCACCCCCGCGAGGGAGACGCCGGGGGCCATCGAGCGCCTATGCGCTGCCTACCATGACCTCATCGAGGTCGAGCAGGTGCCCTCTCTGCTGGTCGTGGCGACCTTCGTGCTTGACTTCCTGTGTGTCCACCCCTTCCGCGACGGTAACGGCCGGGTCTCCCGGCTGCTCACAACGCTGCTGCTCCAGAATCGGGGTTTCGCGGTGGCGCGGTACGTCAGCCTGGAGCGTCTGGTCGAGGAGACGAAGGAGGATTATTACCGCATCCTGGAAGAGTGCTCGGTCGGCTGGCACAAGGGTGCGAACGACATGGCGCCCTGGTGGAACTACTTCCTATCCACGCTCCGGCGGGCCTACACCGAGTTCGAGCGCCAGGTGGAGGCGTCGGACCCGCGCACAGGCAAGGGTGACCTCGTGCGGCAGGCGGTGGAGGGCCAGGTAGGCGCGTTCACCCTCGCAGAACTGAAGGCCTTGTGCCCCTCGGTCAGCGTGCAACTCATTAAAAAGGTGCTGACCAAGATGAAACGGGAGGGTAAGATAGGCCTGACCGGGCGCGGGGCAAAGTGGGAGAATACATGATATGTCCTGCCTACTATTTGAGTTGACAATATTAGAGAGTCAGCGTATAAGTGGCCCCGCATTGTAAGCGTTCCTTCAACGAATCCGCGTGTTTGTTCACGCCTCTGGGTCTACGAAACAAGCTCCCAGATTTTACTCGGTGCAGGTTGCGTTTGCCGTTAGCCTTGGACGCACCAAGGGCAATATAGGTTAATATGAATTTTGAAGAGTTAAAGATTATAGCACCGCTGCTCAAAGCGGTACGGCAGCAAGGTTATGTCACCCCTACGCCAATCCAGGAATTAGCGATTCCACATGTTCTCGCCGGTCGGGATATTATGGGTTGCGCCCAGACCGGAACCGGAAAAACCGCGGCCTTTGTTTTACCGATTCTCCAGAATCTGCAAGCCGCCGCTGCTTCCAATGGAAAACGCCGCATCCGTACGTTGGTCGTTGCCCCCACCCGTGAACTTGCCTCGCAGATCGGGGAAAGCTTCGCCGCCCTTGGCTTCTACCTGCGTTTTCGGCACACTGTCGTTTTCGGCGGGGTCAGCCAGTATCGCCAGACCAAAGCGCTGACCGCGGGCGTCGATATTCTCGTAGCAACACCGGGTCGCTTGCTCGATCTGATGAATCAGGGTTTTGTAGATTTGAGATCCATCGAAATTTTTGTGTTGGACGAGGGAGATCGGATGTTGGACATGGGTTTTATTCACGACATCCGCCGAATCGTCGCGGCATTGCCGAAGAAGCGTCAAACGCTTCTTTTTTCAGCGACAGTGCCCCAAGGCATCCGTGAACTCGGATCCGGGATTCTGAACCGCCCCGTTGAAGTTGCCGTCACTCCGTCTGCTTCCACGGTAGAGAGCGTCGAGCAATCTGTTTTTTTTGTGGATAAGTCAAATAAAATACCGTTGCTTGTCCACCTACTTGCACAAAAAGAAAAAACACGGGTCTTGGTTTTCACCCGGACAAAGCACGGGGCTGACGGCGTTGTGCGGAATCTCGCTCGCGCCTCCATTACAGCGGAAGCGATACACAGCAACAAGTCGCAAAGAGAACGGGAGCGCATCCTTCAAGCTTTCAAGCAAGGGACATCGCGCGTATTGGTGGCGACCGACATCGCGGCGCGAGGCCTGGATATCGACCAAATCAGCCACGTTGTGAATTTCGACATACCCGATGATCCTGAAACCTACGTTCACCGTATCGGACGCACGGCGCGAGCCGGTTTGTCGGGCGTTGCGCATTCGTTTTGCGGCAGAGACGAGAATTCGCTTCTTATTTCCATTGAGAGGCTGATTCGGAAACGATTGACGGTTGAAAATGATCATCCATTCCGCGTGGCGCCGCCAATTACGGCAAAGCCGAAAGTAATTTACTCAAGCTCACGACGCAGGCCGCCAAGAAGAATGTCAGGCCATAGCGGCCAGAGGCTTGCTTCGACTACCAGCCCATTCGCGTTTTCCGGCAGCCGCGCACGATAATCGAGCAGCCGCTATATGCAGGAAATTCCAGGGACAATATACTGAATTCGAATTTGGGTGACACAATACTTAATTTGCGCATCGTTGCAACGCATCGTGAAAGCTCGTGAACACTAATTCCCATTGTCAGGTCGTCTTCTTTGTGGTAGCTTATCCTGGCATATTTCAGGAAGTATACTGCATCAAAATATACATTCTGAGAACTTTTGACCACAACCAAATATTAGGAGGAATATTGTGAAATCAAAATTGATAATTGGAGTGCTGTGTTTGTTGGCCATAGCGCCTTCGTTGGCTTGGGGTGTGTCCTTTTGCGTCCCTGCTTGGACTACAGGCACTGCCGCTTCTCACACGTTTTATCGGGCCAGCGGCGCTTATTACGATGGAATACTATATGTCACGGCAGGGGGTTATTGGGACATTTCTGGATATATCAATACCATGCTGATGTACGATGTGGCCGGAGGAACATGGTCCGAGGGCGCAAGTTATGATGCGACCGGTTGGCAAAATACCTGTATGGTGGCTTCGGAAGGCAAAATCTATATGTTCGGCGGATTTACCGGCTCCTATTTAAATAACACGAAAATATATGACATCGCAGGCGATTCCTGGTCGGACGGCACTGCTATGCCATCGGCTGCATCAGGCCCTATGTGCGCGGTAATTGACGGGAAGGTTCATGTGGTCGGCGGAAATCCTGGGCCTCAGACCACACATCAGGTGTATGACATTGCCGGCAATACATGGGACAACTCCACATATGCCGTTTTGCCTAGCGGAATTGCTTATGGCGTGGCTGATACTGATGGTGAACTCCTTTATGTAGCCGCTGGAATAAACGGAAGTAATATCCTTACGGAATTATATTCCTATGACCCCGTAGGCAACACTTGGAATACAACCTATCCCGCTTTAGCGACTGGCCGCATGTCTCCGGCCGGCGGATATGCCGGCGGCAAATTTTATGTTATCAACGGAGGGGGCAGCGGCGGTAATTTTTGGAATGCATATAACTCCGGTGAAGTAAACGACCTCAGCGGCGCTGCCTGGACTGCGCTCACGCCGCTTCCCGCGACCCCTGTCGTCGCTCCTGCTTATGCTTTTGATCCGGATTTAGACGGATATTTTATCTTGGTTGGGGGCACCTCCGGGGGTACATATTATGGGACCGTCCAGATTTTTGACATGTGCCTTGCAAATGCCGATAACATTACGCCGGATTCCGGACCTAACGATGCGGCATTGCCGGTGACAATTACAGGATGGGGTTTTGAGGCGACAGACACGGCGCATCTGGATACCGGCAGAAAAACCCCGGTGCCTCTTGACGACGTGGTCGCTGTGGACGCCAATACCATTACAGCCACGGTTCCGTCTGGACTGACCCCCGCAATCTATGATGTCGTAGTCCAAAGTGTAAGCGGCGAAAGCTCCACACTTGTAGCCGCATTTACGGTCCTGACAACTACCACCACAACTACGACCACCACTACGACTACCCCGACAACCACCAGCACAACAACAACTACAGAGCCCGCTGATGACGATACAACGCCGGATGATGATACAACAGCGGATGATGATACGACGACGGATGACGACGCCGCTGATGACGACGCCGCTGATGACGACGCCACTGATGACGACGCCGCAGACGATGACACCGGCGATGACGATGCGACAGACGACGACCATGGCGGCGATGATGATTCCAGCGGAGGGGGCGGCGGCTGCGGCTGCTGAGCCCAAGCTTAATAAAAACCAAACTGAAGGGCGGCCGAAAAGCCGCCCTTTTTCTTTAGTCAGAGGCTACGAAAAAAGTTTAGATTGCACAGCTTCAGCTTTTAGCTGAAACAATGCCACACATCAGTTTTTTACAAGCATGGTGACGTGGATTCTCGGCGAGAACAGCGAAGGCATTTCGGATTCTATGAACGAGATTCTTTTTTAAATTTAGAAGCTACTTCAGGGCTTTGCGGTGAACGATGACCTCGAATGTCAAAGCAACCCGGCTTTGGCAAGTTCTTTATCAAGTTCATCCAGGGAGAGGAAATCCTTATCTCCCCTCAATGCTTCTTTCATTTCCAATGAATCCTGCAGATCGTTCACCAAGCGCATAAGTTTCCGATATTGCTTCTCCGGTATGACGGCGAACCTCTCCCCGTGTTCTTCGATAAATTTCACTGTGTTGCTGTTGGCTTTGCCGACCATACGGCCTCCCTCTATCAAATCACGAACCAATTATAAATTAATCTGACCACGAAAAAAGAGCTTCCTTCACGAAAATCGATTTGCCGCCGCCGCAGGTGTGCTGCTTTTAATCACAGCCTAAAGATACAAGTGCGCTGGTCGAAGGTCGGCCACACGCCAAGATGCCACATCTTCAACTTCGTTTAGAAAAGGCCATTGGTTTGTCTACTCGCGAAGGTCGGCCCGCCTAACTGTTTTGCTTCCACGCTCATGAATAATCCGGGCTAGCGAACCACTCGGAATATGTTTTTCGCTTGCCGGGCCACAAAATTCTGACATAATAACCTTTGTTTTAAAATAACCTGCAGGGAAAGGTCTGGTCTATGAGCCACAGGCAGCCGCTGATTTTTCTCTTTCTTCTGTATCCACTTATTGTGTTATTGGCCGGTTGCTCTTGCGACGGCAGCGACGATGATTCCGGCAACAGCGGAACCGGTGACGATACAGCCAACGATGATACGACCGACGACGACTCGACCGACGACGACTCGACGGCGGATGATGACATGACGGATGACGATACTATCGACGACGATTCGTCTACGGACGACGATTCGATCGACGATGATTCATCGGATAACTCATACTGCATCCCATTGGTCATTGATTATTCTGGGGATTGTGAAAAACCAATAACAGGTTGGGCTGCCGGAAATTATAGCGATGACGATATTTCCGATTTTCTGTTTAAATTGGATGGCGGACAATGGGTATTTATGGAAGATAATAACAGGCCGCCAAGTGTTTATTGTAGTGTTATAAGCGAGAGATTTTCCATTGGTTCTGATGAAACTAGCACACAATTCTATTTATACAACTGTGGGACATGGTCTCAAATATGTTGGCTTGATTATAATCATAATGATAGGGCTCCTATATTTAACTTTATTATTGACGAAACCGGTCACTTGGAGGGTTGGATTATCGGCTATAAAAACATGTTTCATCTGACCGATGAAAATTGGGAAAAATACCAAGGCCAAGGATCCACAAAAAGCTATAAGTTGAAAGTGTTTAGAAGTGATTACGCAATAGAGGACAGAGACCAAATTTTTCGGAAATGGAACGGAGCGGCATGGTCCGATATCATTGCAATTGCTGATATTCCGCTTCCACCGCCGCCATATGACCAAATGTTTTTAGTTGTAGATCAATTCGATATCATTGGAGTCGATCAAGTGTATTTTTCAGGCACAATCACTGAAGAGATCGGGAGTATGTTCCAATGGCCGGTTGTCATTTATTGGGATGGGACATCATGGACATATGTACTTGGTCCTCATAATGGACCTTGGTACATGTATAGTGTTCCAAGTATTCATGTAAATGACTTCTCAGACATATATATTTTAATTGACGAGATTGATCATTTCTCATTAGGCCACTATGACGGCGTTCAATGGGAGAGTAATATGGCATTCCACAACGAATCTTTTTACCCTTGTGGTCCAATGCACTTTGTTGCTCCCAATGAGGCATGGTTAGCATGCAAAAAGCAATCGGGAACGCCGCCTTATTTTGACTATCTTTTCGTTCACATGCTGAATGACGCGATTACTTTGGTTCCGCCGCCTATTGAACTTAATGCATTGTGGATAGAGGGGTTAGCCGGCGAGATATAGTGTTTGAAAAAAGAGAAATAAAACAAGGAATTGACTAAAAATTTGTTCTTAAGGCCGTTTCGTCCCATTTGCACAAGCCGGTTTTGCATTCCACGACCGTGTTCGGCTCCACGATTAGATCAATGAAACCTTCGACCGGCAGCGGAATGATCTCTCGCAGTCAGGGCGCGAGCAGGCCTGAAGAAATACCCTCACTGGCGCCAAGTTGAGTTTGATTAAGCTCCTGTCTTGTCAGCGGTGCGAAAAAAGCGTCAAGGCGGCAGTACGCACACATCCTGAAAAATCACCAAAATAACTGCACGAAAATCCTCCTACCCCAAATGCTTCAACTTAAAACCGATCCACTCCTCCACAAATAACTGTTTTGCTTCCACGCTCATGAATAATCCGGGCTAGCGAACCACTCGGAATATGTTTTTCGCTTGCCGGGCCACAAAATTCTGACATAATAACCTTTGTTTTAAAATAACCTGCGGGAAAGGTCTGGTCTATGAGCCACAGGCAGACGCTGATTTTTCTCTTTCTTCTGTATCCACTTATTGTGTTATTGGCCGGTTGCTCTTGCGAAGGCAGCGACGATGATTCCGGCAACAGCGGAACCGGTGACGATACAGCCGACGATGATACGACCGACGACGACTCGACCGACGACGACTCGACGGCGGATGACGACATGACGGATGACGATACTATCGACGACGATTCGTCTACGGATGACGATACGGTCGACGACGATACAACGCCTGAGTTCTCCATCGAGGCCGTCGCCGGCGGCTCGCCAGGCTATGATGGCCTTGATTTGAAATTCACGACCGAGGGACAAGCCATGGTCGTGGCGACCAAAACCCGCCGGCTCGTACTTTATAAAAAAACTCTCAAGGGCTGGGATGCGGAGATTGTTACTGCGCATCGTTCATTCGAACCATCAATGGCGATTGATGCCAATAACGCAGTGCACATCGCCTACCGGGATTGCACGGTCGACGGGTTGACCTATGTTACCGATGCCGGCGGAAGCTGGAGCTTTAAAACGGTCGACGCGGGAGTTGGGCGAAGGCCGTCCATAGCTCTGGACTCTTCGGAACAGGCGCACATTTCTTATTACGATGAAACCGTGGGTAATCTGAAATATGCGACAAACGCTGCCGGCGAATGGATTAACTCATTCATCGACCAAGAGGGTGACGCGGGTTGGTCCAGTGAAATAGTCATCGATTCCGGCGATTCAGCGCATGTCGCCTATTGGGTTTATGGCTACTTCGATTTGCGCTATGCCACGAATTCATCCGGCCAATGGCAGGTCGAGCGGGTCGGAGATGGCGGACCCTGGATCCATCCCGGCATCGCGCTGAACTCCTCGGACATCCCTTATGTCATTACAGCCGGAGCCGGAGCAGTGGAAATTTTTATGAGATCCTCCAATGTATGGCAGGAGATTTATTTTAATGCATCTTCGCCGGACGAAAATCTTGATCTCGCGATCGATGCGCAAGACAAAGTTCATGCCTTTCATGGGCGCAACACGTCTCCCGACGGGCTCTATTATATAACCGATGCGAGCGGATCTTTCTCCACCTATATAATCGACAATGCGGTGGGAACCGGAGGCTTAGGAAAAATCGCCATTGATCCTTTGGGCAAGCCGCATATCGCTTATCACAACGATTATTCAGGCGGCCTCCGGCAGATCAAAATGGCCTCCGGACCGGATGATTGGATTGCGGAGGATATCGATTCAACCCCGATCGCCGGCCTGGCCTCAGCCATCAAAATCGACTCGCTGGGCCGCGAACGGATAGCCTATACGGCCTTCAGCGGATCGGACCTGCAGGTGCGATATCTAGAACGCCAAGGCACGGACTGGGACGATTCGCCGGTCCAGACCTCCAATCT
>Ga0315282_10016791_pt1 | contig 10659 bp, 10 predicted proteins | sample YL17G07_20_MG_FD_203693 | JGI IMG/M metagenome (GOLD analysis project Ga0315282, IMG submission 203693) | Sediment microbial communities from Yellowstone Lake, YNP, Wyoming, USA - YL17G07_20 | ecosystem: Environmental > Aquatic > Freshwater > Lake > Sediment | place: USA: Wyoming | collected... | reverse complement strand
TCGGTGTCCGTTCGAACGGCCAGAATCTCGACCTCAACCGGGACTCGATGAAGCTCGAGAGCCCGGAGCTCCAGGGGCTGCTCAAAAACGTGCTCCGGCGCTGGGATCCGGCTCTCCTTCTCGACCTGCATACGACCGATGGCTCCTTCCGGGAGGACACGGTTTCTTACTGCTGGCCGCTCAACCCGAACGGAGACAAGACGCTCATCGAGTACCAGAGATCGCAGATGCTCCCGGCGATCGGGAAGATCCTCCTGGAAAAATACAAGAATCTCTCCGTACCCTATGGCGAATTTAGGGATTTCAAGGATCCAGGAAAAGGCTGGGAGGTGTTCGACCACATCCCCCGTTTCGTCACAAATTACATCGGGCTGAGAAACAGGCTGGCCTTTCTCGATGAAAACGATGTCCATGCCGACTACAAAACGCGAGTCCTGTCCTGTTATCACTGGCTCCTAGCCGTTCTCGATTATTGTTACGGCCATTCCGAGGAGATTGCACGTCTTGTGTCTGCCGCCGATCAAAGGACAATCCAGAGAGGCTTGAATCCTCCGGAACAAGACGGTTTCATCGTGGAATATGAGCTCAAGCAGCTCCCCGAGCCCGTGACGCTCCACAGCTGGGAGATGGAAGTCATCCCGAGAGAGGGCGGCTGGCCCGAAATCAAAAAAACGGACAAAAAAAGAAACTATGTCATGCCCTATTTTGCAGATTTTCAGCCGAAAAGAACGGTCAGATTCCCGGCTGCCTATCTCCTGCTCGATGCGGGCTCGGTGGTCATCGAAAAATTGGGCCGGCACGGAATTGACCTGGAGAAGCTCGCCGACCGGGCCACTCTGGAGGTCGAAACTTTCCGGATCAAAGAGATCAAAGCCGCCCAGCGATTATACCAAGGGCATTGGACGAACCAAGTCAAAGGCGAATATGTCTTAGGAAAACGGGAATTCCCAAAAGGCACGGTCTTCGTTTCGACAGCTCAGCCCTTGGGAACCCTGGCCGCATACCTCCTGGAGCCCGAGAGCGATGACGGACTGCTCGTCTGGAATTTTTTCGACCGCTACTTGGTCCCAGAATGGGGCCGGGGCTACGAAATCTACCCCGTTTTCAGGTTGCTCAAACCGACGAATGTGGCCAAGATCGCGCTCGAAAACAGACCGTTGCCCTGATCCCAGGTTCGGCGCCGGCCGCATTGCCTATGTTATAATTTTTATTGAGGAACCGAATGAAAAGCAACTCTAGAAGGCTAACTTTTTTTCTCTGCCTGGCTGGCATTGCGGGACTGATTTGCGCGTGCCGGACAAAGACGGAAGAAGACCTCGTCCGGGATTTCGTTAACAGGATCGCACATCAGGTTGAGAAAAAAGATGTCCAGGGACTCCTCAGCAGTCTGAGCGAGGACTATAAGGACTTCGAGGGGCGGACCAAAGAGACGACGGAAGCCATGGTTAAGGATTACTTCTCCCACTACAAAGGGATCGTCGTCCATGTCCTGAGCACGAGGGTTGACCGCATCGAGGCGCCCCGAGCAATGATCCAGACCGAGGCGGCCATATCATCGGGGGCGGCGGAAGTCTTCCGGAAGCTTGTCAGGGCTTCTCTCGATAATTACCGGTTCAATTTCCAGCTCATCAAAACAGGCGAAAGCTGGCAAATCCAATATGCCGAATGGAAATACATCAGCCTGGACGAACTTTTTCCGGAATCCCTGACCATCCTCAGAAAGATTTTCAAGGATTTCTAGCGATGGGCCTCTTCGATTTATTGCCTGTTTCGGGAAAGATGGGGCCCCGCGACGGCGCTCCCCCACGCCTGCCCCCCATCCTTCCCGTGCTCTTCCAAGTCTTGGATCATAATGAGACTCAGTGGATAGGTCTACGCGGCATCGAAGAGCCCCGAAGAAATTGAAATCATAATCTTTAGGAGATAACATGGAGATCAAATTAAATAGCTCGGCATTCCGAGAGGGGGAGATGATCCCCAAAAAACACACCTGCGACGGGGAGGATATCTCGCCGCCCCTGGAATGGAGTACTGTCCCTGCCGGCTGCAAGAACCTTGCTCTTATCTGCGACGACCCTGATTCCCCGACGGGAACCTGGGTTCACTGGGTCATCTACAACATTCCGCCTCAAACGAACAAGCTCACGGAGAACGTTCCTGTCTCCCGGACTCTCGAGGACGGATCCCTGCAGGGGATCAATGATTTCCGGAAGATGGGTTACGGCGGGCCGTGTCCCCACGCGGGCACACACCGGTACAATTTCAAGCTTTACGCTCTCGACGCGGTCCTGAAGCTCAAAGCCGGGGCCACCAAGGACCAGCTCCTCCGCGCCATGGAGGGTCATGTCTTGGCCCAAGGGCAGCTGATGGGCAAATACCACAGATAGAAGAAGAGGGTTTCTATACCAATATGAAAAATCAAATCAAGTCACCAGATGAATTGATGAAGCTGGCCACAGCTTTCCGGCAGAGCCGGATCGTACTGACGGCATTTGAATTGCGCGTTTTCACTATCCTGGGTGAAGACAAAAAGACTTCGGTTCAAGTGGCGCGGGCCGTGGGCGCGGACCCGCGGGGAACCGACCGGTTGATGAATGCCCTCTGCGCCCTCGGCTTGATCCGAAAAACTGGAAGCCTCTTTTCAAACTCTCCGTTTTCTTCCCGTTATCTTGTTAAAGGGAAGCCGGACTACCTGGCGGGCCTGGCCCATACGGCCAACCTTTGGGACCGCTGGGGTACCCTGACCAAAGCTGTTCGACGAGGAGGCACGGTCCTGAGCAGACAAAGGCAGGTCTCCAAGACCGCGGGAAAAAAGCGAACCCAGGGATTCATCGCGGCGATGCAACAGCGCGGATCTGCTCAGGCCACCGCGACCATCAGTTTCCCCGACCTTTCTTCGGTTAAAAAGACCCTCGACGTCGGGGCCGGATCAGGCGCCTATTCGATCGCCCTTGCTAGGGCAAAAAATGATATCAAGGCCACGGTTTTCGACCTTCCTGAGGTTATCCCCCTCACGAGGTCCTATGTCAAGAAGTCCGGCCTGACGAGTCGTTTCACTTTTCTGGAGGGAGATTTCGACAAGGATCCTTTCGGCTCGGGATATGACCTGGTCCTCCTCTCAGCCATCATCCACATGAACTCGCCGGCGGAAAACATAGCGCTGTTTAAGAAATGCGCCAAAGCCTTGAATCCAGGCGGCCAGTTAGTCATTCAGGATTGGGTCATGAACGCCGACCGGACCAGGCCGGCGGCGGGAGCGATTTTTGCCTTGAACATGCTGATCGGCACCGAGGCGGGGGATACATTTACCGGATCCGAAATCAAGAGCTGGATGAAAAAGGCCGGGCTCTCCAAAATCCGCCACCGCGGAACTCGCTTTGAATCATCCTTGATGATAGGCTGGAAAATCTGAGCGAAGGAGCGGAGGCCTACTTCTTCTTTTTCTTGAGGGCGACCAGGAATTTCCCGCAATTCTCACAGATATAAATGTCGTTACTTCCCTCGATAGCGGAATAGATCTGGGTTGAAACGTTGATGTTGCAGCCCTGGCAAACGCCGTCCACCACCTCCGCCACGGCAAAACCGTAGCGCTCGGTCAGTCTGTCGAACCTGGTCAGGAGCGCCTCGTCCAGCTCCTGGCGGATCAGGTTGATCTGATTCTGAAGCTGTTTCTGCTGCGGCCTGGGCGCCTTTTTTTTCTTTTGCTCGATCTCCTGGAGCTTATAGAGCAGGCTGGCCCGGTGGCTGATCTTCTCTTCGTGCACGGGAAGGATAAGCTCGATCTCCGAGAGGGTCTTGTGGAGATCGTTCTTGTCTTTGGCCTGGAAGATCCGATGCCGGAATTCCGGCCTGCTCAGAAAGCGGGCGAGCCCGGCGAAGAGATGATTGAAGAGGCCGGGGATGGAGGGATTCCAGATGATCAGGATCACCAGGTGAACCTTCTTTTTGTCCACCGCTTCAAATTCGATCCCTTTTTCCGACCTTCCCACGGCCACGGCCATCTCATGTCCGGTCTCGACCCGGGCGTGAGGAAGGGCCACGCCTTCTCCGAGGGCGGTGGGTTCCAGACGCTCCCTATCGATAACCCTGGTCAGGATCAGCTTTTTGTTGCTCACCAGCTTCTGCTTGATCAGGACATCGAGAAGCTCTTCGATGGCCTGGACTTTGGTTTTAGCGGCGAGTTCAAAAACGATTTGAGAAGGCTTGAGGAATTCTGAAAAATAGGTCACTTTTTGAAGAGGACTAGTCTCCATTTTTCGTTATTCTAACACAAAATTCCCCAAAGAAAAAGCTATTTCCTCCGGAATGAAGTCGTCTCTTTGAACTGGGGGAGCTTGTCGCTTTCTTGAAGGAGCTTGATGATCTCCTGGGCCCAGCGCGCGATTTGCAGTGCTCCATTGAGGTCCCAGTCCTTTCCCATCTCATCGGTCACCTTGTGATATTTGGTTTTGAGATAGTCCTCAGATTTCCTGAGGATGAGTCCCTTGTCTTCGCCCTTGGAGACGACGCCCTCGTGAAGCCAAACCGCGGGGATTCCGGCGCGGGCAAAACTGAGCTGGTCGGAGCGGAAGAAAAAGCCCAGGTTCCCATTCCGTTCGGGAATATAGCGGAGACCGAGATTCGTCGCTGCTTGACGCAGGATGTCATCAAGGTCTGAGTGTTTGGCGCCGATCCCATAGACATCTTCCGTCTCACCCCAGACGTTGGTCATCTCAAAATTGAGGTCAGCCAGGACGCCGGAAGGCGGGACAGGCAGATGCCGGGCAAAATAGTCCGAGCCCAGAAGGTTTTGCTCTTCTGCAGCAACGCCGACAAAGACGAGGTCGGCCTTGAGGTCCTGGGGCCGCTGGGCATAATAGCTGGCCAGTGCGAGCATGGTCGCCGAGGCGGAACAGTTATCGACGGCTCCGTTGTAGATCTTATCGCCGGCCAAGTTTTCATCTTTGCCTAGGTGGTCGTAGTGGGCGGAGAGAATGATCGACCGGTCCCTGCGGTCCTTGTGCTTCCCCCGGAGAATAGCGGCTACATTCTGGCTGGTGACGGTCCGGAACTGGTGATGCTGGCGGATTCTGGCCTTGAGCCCCAAGGGCACGGGCTTAAAGTCCGCTGTCTCGGCCTGAGCGACTAAAGCCTTGCGATCCAATTTTGCCGCTTCGAGGATCTTATCGGCTACTGACTCCTGGACCCAGCCCTGAAAAAAAAGTGGGTTCTTCTTATCGGGAAGAAAAAAAGCTTCTTTGGACCAGTTCGTCCGGACAACCTCCCAGCCGTAGGCTGCCCCTTTGGGGTTGTGGATGAGAAAGATCCCCGCAGCTCCAAGCTCACCGGCCTTTTCAAATTTATAGGACCAGCGTCCGTAATAGGTCATATCCTCGCCGTCAAATATCCCGCCAGGGTAATTTCCAGGCTCGTTCACTTCGACGAGGAGGACTTTGCCCTTGAGGTCGGTCCCTTTGATGTCGTCCCAGTTCCGTTCGGGGGCCTGGACAAGATAGCCGCAATAGACGAGCTCAGCTGTGGTTTCCTCGGGAATGTCATCCCGCTCTGCCCTGACGACGAATTCCTCGAAGAGTTGCGGATTGAGCTTGATCAGGGGAGAAAATATCTCCAGGCTTGCGGCCCGGTCCGGCTGTGTCCCACGGAGATCGAAGGACTGGCGGAAACTGGAGCCGAAGAGAGGCTCCAGGCCGAAGGAGCGGAAAAAATCCTCCTGGTAGTTAGCGGCCTTGAGAAGGCCCGGGCTGCCTTCGCCCCGGCCTTCGAGCGCATCATCGGACAAAAAACGGATATGTGATTCAATCTCCTGCGTCGTGATGGGGACCGGTTGCGTCTTTGAGCTCCGGCACGACCAGAGAAGCAAAGCTGGCAAGCTAAGGATTAAGATCAAAAAAGTTCTTTCCAGGTTTTTCATGTGTCCTCTTGGAAATGCCATGATACTCACTCTTGATGAATTGGCTGCTCACAGTTCACAGCTCAGTGCTCACTTCTTTTGCGAGTTGGTACGTTTCCATTAACCCTGAAACGTTCACCGCCCGTGAGGCCAAGCTCACCCCGAACGAGGCCGCCTCGAAGGGCGAAGCTCCTTCCTGCAGCCGCACAGCTGCCGCGGAACAAAAGACATCCCCGCAACCTGTTGAATCGACGACAGAATCAACGGCCGGTGCCGATATGTCCTTGGAAGAATGTGGCGTGTACACGGCGACTCCATCTTTGGCCAGCGTTATAAAGACCGCTTTGACGCAGAGGTCAAACGCTTTTTGACCAAAAGGCTTCAGCTCCTCCCCGGAGGCAAGAACACGTGGATGCCCCAGCATCGAGGCCACCTCCTGCCGATTGGCCTGAAGGTAATGGACGCCTCTCACCCATTCGACCCACTCGGGCAGAGCTAGGTACTCTCTATTCTTGCCGAGAACCCGAGCCAGAGGGAGAGAATGGACGTCGAGCCAGATTGGGCATTTGGCCGCATCAACGATCGTCCGCCAGTCCTCGAGCTTGATATCAAAAGCGGAGTTCACGACCAGGATGAGCATTTCCAAATCGGCCAGATCAGTCATGATTTGAGCAGGGTTGAGGGGCGGGACGACCGATTCCAGGACCTCGATCCGTTCTCCCCGATCGGGATAGTAAAGTCGGACCCGGTTCCCTGGTCCGGTGACCAAGCAGACTCCCTTTCTTTCGAGTTTTCGCCAGTTTTGGACAATCGTGTCCACCGGCCCGGCCAATTCCTCCCCGAGGTTCGTGCAGAGAGAAACCTCCTGGCCAAGGCCGCAGAGGACCGCAGCCTGATAGAGCACTCCCCCGATCCCTTCGAACGTCTGCCCGGATTCGTAGGTTATAAAATCGTGGGTTATCGTACCGATCAGTCCGAACTTGGCCATCGAGCCAGATGTTATGCAAGAGAGGTAAAAAAAGCAACTAAGATGCCCCCAGGCGGTCGGTGTGTTATAATTTTAAGCGGGGAAAAGCGTGATCCATCATCTGGGAACGTCGGGCTGGAGCTATCCGGGCTGGCGAAAGATTTTTTATCCAGAAGGCCTGGCCACAAAAGACTGGCTGGCCTTCTACGCCGAACACTTCAGCACGATCGAGATCAACATGACCTTCTATCGATACCCCAAACCGGAGATGTTCAAGGTCTGGCTCGACAAGACTCCGCTTGACTTTTCCTTCACTCTCAAGGCCAATCGCCAGATCACCCACCTCAAAAGACTGAAAAACGTCCATCACGAAGTCAACTTTTTCTACATCCTGGCCCATTCTCTCCGGGAAAAGCTCGGCTGCATTCTTTTCCAGCTTCCGCCGTCGATTACCATGGATCTTCCTCTGTTGGAGGATTTTTTGGGAGCGCTGTCGCCTGAATACAGGAATGTCATCGAATTCCGGGACGAAAGCTGGTATTCGGAAAAAGTCTATGAGGCTTTGCGATCTCACAAAGTGATTTTTTGCGCCGTATCCTCGGCCAAGGTCCCTCACACGGTCATCGAGACGGCCGAGACCGCCTACTTCCGATTTCACGGGCTTACGGGCGGGTACAGGTACAATTACACGGACGAAGAACTAAAGGAGTGGGCGAGCGTCATCAAGACCTCCGGAGCCAAAGAGGCCTACATCTATTTCAATAACGATTATCAGGCTTACGCGGTCGCGAACTGCCTGAAGCTCAAGGAGTTATTAAGATAGATTCGCTGGTCACTCGATATCGGTTACCAGTTATTGACAGAGTAAAGACAAATTCAGGAGGGCAGCAACGATGTTCAAAGCAGGATTGATGATCCTAATCGCCGCCCAGCTTGGCTTCTGGAGCTGGGGAAAAAAACAAACCTCAAGCACGCCGGCCCAAGGAGTCAATGGGATGGTGAGTTCGGGACATCCCCTGGCCACTCAGGCCGGGCTCGAGATCTTAAAAAAAGGCGGAAACGCTTTCGATGCGGCTGTCGCGGTCGCCGCGACACTCAACGTCGTCGAGCCGATGATGTCTGGCGCAGGCGGGTATGGGACTATTCTTATTTATGACGCCGCAAGCAAAAAAGTCCGCTTTCTCGATTCGAGTGGAAAGATTCCGCGGGCCGTCAACTCGGATGTTTTCCGCGCGCCTTATCCAGATTATCTGAAGAACCGGGTCGGCCCTAAGGCCGTCTCGACGCCGGGAAATGTGGCCGCTTGGGAGGCCCTCTCTAAGAATTATGGGACGCTTCCCTGGCCGGACTTGTTCCGGAGGGCAATCCGAGTAGCCAAGGAAGGGTTTATTCTCGACGAACGGATCGCGCGGCTCATCGAAGAAGCTTTTCCCGAGTTCCCGCCGCAGGCCCAAAATATTTACGGGGCCAAGGGAAAATCTCTTCAAACAGGAGAGCGGCTGGTTCAAACTGACCTCAGCCGGACTCTGGAACTTATTGCAAAAGAGGGCGCTCAAGCGGTTTATGGTGGAACGCTCGGAAAAGCCATCGACGAGGAGATGCTGCGATCCGGAGGTTTCCTTTCGCTCGAAGATTTGACCGGACATCGAGCCGAGTGGTGGGAGCCCATTCATATCGCCTACCGAGATTGCGAGGTCTTCACCGCTTCGCCACCCGCCACTTCCTTCGATTCGCTTATCCGGCTGGGCTTGATGGCTCAGTTCGACGTTACCAAGATGGGCCATAATACCGTTCCCATGCTTCACTGCTTCATCGAGACAACCAAGCATGCTTTTTGGTGCCGGCTAAAATACGCCGGGGATCCGGAGATCACGCCCCCTCCTCTGAATGTTCTCCTTTCAGAGGGCTACTGGAAGGAGCAGGCCGCAAGGATCGATCCGGCCAGAACGAAGCCCTTTGTTTATCCCGGCCTCGAGGACTCCCCTTCCCGGCACACGACTCATTTTGTTGTCGCCGACGCGCGGGGAAACATCGTCTGTGCGACCCAGACCTTAGGTAACTTGTTCGGGAGCCGCATCATGCCGCCCGGCACCGGGCTCTGGCTCAACAACTCGCTGTCCTATTGCACCTTCGAACCCAAAGGGAACCCGATGGATGCTCACCCCGGGCACCGGAAGCTCTCCGGCGACTGCCCAACTATCCTCCTCCGCGGCGGCCGGCCCTGGGCCGCCCTCGGGACTCCGGGAGGACATACGATCGGGCAGACCGTGCCCCAGATGGTCATGAACCTGGTCGATTTCGGAATGGACATCCAGGCCGCCATCTCCGCCCCCCGGCTGAGCTTTGATGAACCGGACAACATCCTGATCGAGGCGGGAATTCCGGAAAACGTCCGGCTGGAATTGGCCGCGCTCGGCCACAAGTTAAGAGTCATAAATCCTCCTGGCGGGCTCGGCGACGCCCACGGCCTGGTCATCATTTACGATGATAAAGGCCATCCGATTCGCTTTTATGGAGGTTCTGATCCCCGCGGCATGGGTCTGGCTCAAGGCTACTGATTCGCGCGAAATAGTTTGCAGCACTTGCCTGATAAAGGTTGCGTCGGAGCCGCCCTCTGACCCCGGACCCCGGGGGAACCAGTCCCGTCGGTTCCCCCGTCGGATAAGCCGACGGCTCCCCCTCCGCTACGGGGTCCAGAAGGCGGCCCCGGCGCCCCCCTTTAGCAATCTTACGTAATTTACCGTGCTGGCTTTACGCTCCGCAGAGCAAAGTTGACCATCCTTGATAATTTTTATAGCATAGCCATTGAAAGCCCCGAACAGGGTAAAGAAAAGGAGAAAGTGTAATGAAAAGAAATCATAAATGCCTTTTGATTCTCATTGCGTTGAGCCTAATTACCTACCTGTCCATTTCCTGGGCAGGCGGGCAAGGCCAAGCGCTCAAGGCCGAAGAGCCTGTCCTCATTGCTTCCTGCGGACAGAGTCCGGCGCCGGTGATGCTCAAGGTTATCCTCCAAAAGCTTAAGGTCAATTTCGAATTCGCGCCCCTCGCCACACCTCAAGACCTGAAGACAAAAAAAGATGCTGGCCGACCCTACAAAACGCTGATCGTCACCATGGGCGCGAGCCTCAAGGGGATGGGAGCGGCCGGCATTTCCATCGATGATGAACTGAAGCGAACCGGTGAGCTGATCGATGAGGCGCGCCACGAGGGCATCAAGATTATCGGAGCTCACATCGAGGGGATGAAAAGGCGGGCCCAGGGGGCGGCTGCGGGCGATACCACCGATGAACAGAGCATCGACGCCGTCGCGCCAAAATCCGATCTCCTGGTGGTCAACAAAGAAGGGAATGCCGACGGCCGCTTCACGACCATCGCCAACGAAAAGAAGATCCCGCTCGTCGAGGTGGAGAAGAACCTGGACCTGATGGCGGAGTTGGGAAAGTTATTTCAAAAATAAAAAATTACTTCTTTTTGATTTCCACCATCCCCAGCTCTTGCAAGAAATTCATGTATTTCTCGACGTCGACCAGGGGCAGCGGGCCGTACTCGGCTGAGGCGGCGTCCCGGATCTCAGCGATGCTGCGCTTTCCGTCGATGAAGTTTCTGAGCTCAAATTCAGCCATCATAACGCTCACCGGAGGCTGATACTTCATCTTCCGGATCTTGTCTCTGAGCTCCCAGTACGACATAACGTCGCCCATCGTTTTGGTCCTGACCGGGACCAACCCGCTCAGACGAGTCTCCTCCTTCGTGGGCGAAAGCTTTTGGGGAGCGATCTTTTCGCGGCTGCAGCGAAGCT
>Ga0315282_10016790_pt1 | contig 10660 bp, 7 predicted proteins | sample YL17G07_20_MG_FD_203693 | JGI IMG/M metagenome (GOLD analysis project Ga0315282, IMG submission 203693) | Sediment microbial communities from Yellowstone Lake, YNP, Wyoming, USA - YL17G07_20 | ecosystem: Environmental > Aquatic > Freshwater > Lake > Sediment | place: USA: Wyoming | collected... | reverse complement strand
CGCTGCTACTCGGGCCAATGGCTGTGGCAGGCCAGTATTGTCGGACGGATGATCGGCACGCTCTTCCTGCGGAGCTACGAGCGCGGCGAGCGCGTGTACCTCGCAATGCTCGCGCGCGGATACGACGGCATTGGGCCATCGGGCCATCGGGCCATCGGGTCATCGGATGGAATTCAGAATGCAGGGCTCAAGCTGCGGAATGGCGAGGCGCCGGGCGCAAAGCCAGCAGCCAAGAGCCAAGAGCCAGCCTGGGCCATCGAGGTCACGGCGCTCTCGTATGCGTACCCTGACGGCTCGCCGGCGCTGCACGAACTGACCTTCAGCATTGCGAAGGACGAGCGTCTCGCGCTTGTGGGGCCCAACGGCGCGGGCAAGTCAACGCTGTTGCTGCACCTGAACGGCATTCTGCAGAGCGCCGCCGTCAAAGTCGCCGGCCTGCCTGTGACACGGGCCAACCTGCAGGCCGTGCGCCGGAAGGTGGGTCTGGTGTTCCAGGACCCGGACGACCAGCTCTTCTGCCCGACCGTCTTCGAGGACGTGGCCTTCGGGCCGCGCAACCTGCGCTTGAACGCCGCCGAGGTGGAACAGCGCGTGCGCGCCGCCCTGCGCGGCGTGGGCCTGGAAGGCTTCGAGCAGCGCGGCGCGTTCCATCTCAGCGTCGGCCAGAAGAAGCGCGCCGCGCTCGCCACCGTGCTGGCTATGCAGCCCGAGATCCTGGCGCTCGACGAACCGACCAGCAATCTCGACCGCCGCGGCCGGCGCGAGCTGATCGCGCTGCTGAAGCGCTTGAGCGGTACGCAGGTGATCGCCACGCACGACCTGGAGCTGGCCGCCGAGGTGTGCGGCCGCGTGATTGTGCTGGAACAGGGGCGCGTCGTCGCCCACGGCGACCCGCGGACAGTGCTGAGCGACCAAGCGTTCCTGCTGGCGCACGGCTTGGCGTGAGCAGCCAACAGCCAATAGTCATTCGTCATTGGTCCGTGGTCATTGGTCCGTGGTCATTGGTCCGTGGTCATTGGTCCGTGGCCACTGACGACTGACAACTGACCACTGACAACGGCACGGCTCATACCTGTCCCGCGAACAAGGGCCGGAGCTTGTCCACTTCCGCCACCTGCGCCAGGACGACGATCACGCAGTCCGGCTCCAGGAGGAAACTGGCCTTCGGATTGTAGATAAAGCTCTCCTGCCCCGGATGCCGCGCGGCCACCACCAGCGCGTCGGCGATCTGGCGCAGGTCCGCTTCGGCGAGGGTCTTGCCCGAGAGCGGACTGCCCTTCCCCACGACAAGCTCATCGAAGCGCACGCTGGTGCGCTGGCGCAGCATGGTGTCGAGAAAGCCCGTCGTCGCCGGCCGCAGCAGCTCGCTGACCATGCGCAGGCCGCCGATCGCCGCCGGGCTGACCACCGCGTTCGCGCCGGCGATCACCATCTTCCTGCGCACGTGGTCGTCCACGCCCTTGCTGACGATGCGCAGGTCCGGGTTCAGCACGCGGGCGGAGAGCGTGATGAAGAGGTTGGCCTTGTCGTCGGGCAGGGCGCTGACCAGCCCCGCCGCGCGCTCGACGCCGGCCTGCGCCAGCACCTCGTCCCGTTCGGCGTGCCCGACCACGTAGAGGAAATCGCCCACGGCCTGCTGGAGCGACTTGAGCCGCCCCTCGTCGGCGTCAATCACCACGAACTTGCGGCCCAGTTTGAGCAGTTCCTCGATGCAGTGCTGTCCCGTGCCGCCGGCCCCGCAGACGATCACGTGGCCCTTGAGTTTCGCGATTTCCTGCTGCATGCGCCGCCTCCGGAAAGTGTCGCTGACGATCCCGTCCACGATCAGCGCCGTGATGTTCGAGATGATGAAGGCGGGCACACCCATGCCCGCGATGGCCAGGAACATGGTGAAGGTTTCGATGACCCAGTTGTTCGGGATCTGCTGGATGTTCAGCCAGTCGCCGTAGCCGATGGTCGAGAGCGTGATGACCACCATGAACAGGCAGTCCAGCAGGCTCCAGTGCGTGTGGTAGCAATACAGCCCCATGAAGTAGTAGAAGACGGTGCTTAGCGCCGCCACGACGAACAGCACCGCCATCCCCACGCGGAAGAACTTCCACGGGTCATACGTCCTCCGCGCCTTGCCGGAAATCGGCGCATTCTCATCGTCGTTCGCCATGTTGGGGATGATAGCCTAGCGAGCGGGGGCGCGACTGGAAACTCGAAATTCAAAACTCGAAATCCGAAGATAGACCCAAACTGCACAAGGCAAGGGCCCAGCGCGCGGGTTACTGGCGGATGCGGATTCGGTGGACCTCCACCACAATGAGCTTGCCAACATAGTAGCCCGGATCGGGGTTGGCGACGAGGAAGGTCCGGAGCCGCTCCATCAGAGCCGGAATGATCTCCGGGTGGTTTCGCACCTGGATGGCAATAATTCCCCGGTAGTGCTGCGGCGGATAGGTTGCGATATCGGAGAAGTCGCCGTTCAGTGAGACGATTACGCAGTTCATCTCGCCCGCTTTGGCGATGACGGCAGCATCCGCCGCCCGGAGCGGAAGATGATCCCTGAGGAGAAACACTTCGTGGCCGGCGTGGCGCAACGACTCGACGATCTCGGTCGGGACGCAATGATCGCAGAAGAACCGGAGGCTCACGCTATCGCCACTGCCTCAAAGTCAGCCAACTCGCGCGCGTAATCGAGGCACGCGGCGATGTCCGCAGCCCGCAAATCCGGGAACTCCTTCAAAATCTGCTTAGTGGTCCGGCCTGCAGCGAGGTAACCGAGGAGCAACGCCACAGGAATGCGCGTGCCCTTGATGCAGGGCTTGCCGCGCAATATACGCGGGTCGCTCTCGATCCGTTTCTGCCAAGCGTTCTTCATACCCGCAGTCTACCCCCATGTTCGCCTGAGGGCAAGGCAGACGTTGGCGTTCTCTCAGTGCGCCACGCCCGCCTCGTGCAGCCGCCGGTGGATCACCGCGCGGGCCTCGTGGAACGGCCGCTCCAGGAAGGCCAGATGGTCGTTGTGTTCGTGGTGGTGCGTGACGCGCGCCTCGTCCGTGTCGCGGCGCGCGTGGCGTTGGATGTACGCCAGGCTGCCGTCAATCAGCGTCAGCATGTACTGGCACGTGCCCGCGTCCAGCATGTCCCAGTCGCCGCCGACGGCCACGTAGACCGGCGAGGTGTGGGCGAAGATGCCGCGCCGCCAGCAATCGTGATGCGGCCGCGCCTCGTACTTCGGGCCGGCGCAGCGCGCTGCGAACCAGGTGTGCCGGCTCACCTTCACCGCAGCCTTCACGCGCAGCGTCCGCGCGCCGCGCCGTTCCTCCGTGGACGCGACGACGTTGCCGTCCTGCACGATCTGCAGGACGTGGAGCGGGAAGATGGAATCCGCCGCGGCGGCAAGCTCCACCGTGCCGCCGTTGCCGGTCAGGCGAACCGTATCGCCGAGACGGCAGCCATTGACGCTCAGGCGCAGCAGCGGGCCGCTGCTGATGAACGTGCGGCCGCGGCAAAGGTTCCGGCACCAGTTCCCGTGGTTGAATTCCTCGTTCGGCGGGATGTACACGTACGTGCGGCACAGGCCCACGGGCACGCCGCTGTCCATCTTGTCCGTGCCGCCCGCGAGCGGCAGGCGGTAGCCGCAGTTGAGGTAGCGGTAGTATTCGAGGTGCGAGTACTTCGCGTGGCCGGTCATCTCCAGAGCGTCGGCGCGGCCGGTGGCGATGAGCGCGGCCAGCTCGGCGTTCGGGTTGGGCATGTGGGGGATGATGACCGTGCCGCCCTGCGCGTGGCAGGCATCGGCCCAACGCGCGAGCGTCGTCTCGATGGTGCCGCCCATCTCGGCTTCGTCGGGGCCGTCGCTGCACCACGGCGACACGTGCGACTTCAGCCCCAGCAGCGACATGTGCCCCAGGATGTGCTGGCGGTTCTCCTGCGAGCAGTACACGATGGTCCGCCCGTGGTGGCTGACCGTGGGCCGCCCGATGAAGTCCTCGGCGTTGGTGAACAGGTGTCCCCACTGCGACGCCAGCAGGTTGACGACGTTCAGGTCTTCGCCGGACGCCTCGCGGTGCGCGCCGCGTTCGCCCAGGAAATGGACGTGCGTGTCGCCGCCGAACCAGCGCTGGGCGTTCATGTCGGCGCAGCGCTTGATGCGCACGACAAGCTCGCGCTGCCCCGGCTTGAGCTCCACGACCTGCCGCAGCGGCTCGTACTCGAAGCCCCTGCTCACATCCACAACGACTTTCCCGCGCGGCAGCCAGCCCTGGCAGGTCCCGTCAATGTAGGCATAGCTGGCCTGGCCCAGGCGCAGGTCGCCGCCCACGTCAATGTGCCAGGTGCCCAGGTCCGAGTTGACGTGGTCGTGGTGCCCGTGCGGCTGGTACGGCACGCCCGCCAGCGACCGGCAATGGATGCGGCAAGGCACCGGCTTGCCGGTGTGGCCGTCGAGGACCGTCGTGTGGACCCAGTTGCGGCCGCTGTCGAGCACCTCGAGTTCGACGCGCGGCAGGCGAACCTTGCGCCTCTTCTCGAGTGCGCCCCAGTTCGCCCTGCCCAGCGGCTTGCCAGCGGACTTGACGGTCACCGTGGCGGACGGACTGGCGGCGATGCGCACGTACGCGGGGCTGGACGCGCTGTTCCGCTCCTGCCCCCAGCCCTTCATGGCGTCGCCGAGGAACTCCCTGGCGGACCGGAGCGGCAACGGATAGGGGTAGGTGGCCACCCCGCGGTCCACGTCAACCTCGAGCTTGAAGGGCTTCCCGGCGTCGGCCTTCTTCGGCAGCGTGATCTTCACGTCGCGGCGCGCGGACGTGCAGAACGGGTACTCTTCGAGACTGCTCAGCGTCACGCCGCCCACGGCGAACTTCCGGCCGCGCGGCTGGATGGTCAGCGACACGATCCGCTCCGCCGGCGCCGGGTTCTCCCAGGCCCAGAGGTAATATGACTGCGGCCAGCCGGCGTTGGTCTCGGTCTGCCGCCAGCCCTGCGAACCGTAGGCGCCTTCGTAGCGCGGGTGGAGTTTGTCCTTCTGGTCGGGGACGGCGAGAAACGGACGCTGTCCCCAGCACATCGGCAGGGACCCGATCTCGAACCGCTCGCGCACCGGCACGGTGGCCTGCTGTCCGTTGGCGAGACGGAAGACGTAGTCGGCAATGACCGTCCCCACCGGCTCGCCTTCCATGATCTTCGATTCCAGCAGCGCGTGAGCCACGATGACGTACCGCGCCCGGGCGTTGATGGGGATGGTGACGCTCTTCGTGAGCCGGCCCGCGCCGCTAAAGCCGACGCAGCATTTCTTCCTGCCGCCAAGGAGGAACGGCAGACCGTGCAACAACTGGCGTCCCACGAGCGGCTTGGCCGCCGCCCCGTGAAATCTCCGTCCGGCGTTACAGAAGGCGCCGATGTTGAGCGCGTGGTAGCCGTTCATGCTTTGGGCCCTCAAAGTGTACGGCTTGAAACTGTTGGCTGTTGGCTATTGGCTATTGGCTAGTAGCTGCGCCGCGCGCGTTCTGCCAATAGCTGACAGCCAATAGCCTCGCGCCTCTTGTTCACGCCGGCGTGAACTGCCCCAGCACGCGCGGCCCGGCTGCGCCCGTCGCCGACGGCAGGTTGCCGGTCCGGCCCAACACGGATTCGCGCGCCAGGACGGCAAAGGCGATGCTCTCCTTCGCTTTCACCGGGATGCCGTACTGGTCCGACGTGACAATCCGCACCTTCGCCAGTTCGTTCGTCAGTTGCAGCATCAGCGTCGGGTTCAGCGCGCCGCCGCCCGAGACGATCAGCTCGTCCAGCGGGCCTTTAGGCAGGACGAACTTCTTCAGGCTTTCGGCGATGGTCAGCGCCGTACAGCGGGTGGCGGTGGCGACGGCGTCGCGCGGCAGCAGGACCTTGCCGTGGGTCTTGCCCCAGTCGTACATCAGACGCGCGTACTTGACGCCGAACTCCTCGCGCCCCGTGCTCTTCGGCGGCGGGCGCTGCAGGAATTCGTGGGCGAGCATTTCGTTGAGCAGGTCGCGGCTGATGGTGCCCGACGCCGCGATAGCGCCGTCCTCGTCGTACGATTGCTCGCCCCCGCTCATGAACTGCACCATCGCGTCCACGATCATGTTGCCCGGGCCGGTGTCGTAGGCGAGCGTGTCCTCGAGCTTGCCGCCGGCGGGAAGGTACGTCACGTTCGAAATGCCGCCGATGTTCAACGCCGCGCGCGCCGCAGTGTCGCTGGAAAACAGCAGATAGTCCACGAGCGGCACGAGCGGCGCGCCTTGCCCGCCGGCGGCCATGTCGCGTGTGCGGAAGTTGGAGACGACCGGCAAGCCGGTGCGTTCGGCGATCACCGCCGGTTCGCCAAGCTGCAGTGTGGAGCCGAGCTGGTAACTCTCCGCTCCCGCGCGCGGCGGAATGTGCCACACCGTCTGCCCGTGGCTGCCGATGAGGTCCACGTCGGCCTTTGAGACGTTGGCCGCTTCCAGCACCGCGGCAGCGGCGTTGGCGAAGGCTTCGCCGATGAGGAAGTTCAACTCGCATATGTCCGCGGAGTACACGTGGACGGCCGCCAAGTCCGCCCGCGACATGAACACAGTGGTGCCGGTCTTCGGCGCGGGCGCCGCCGGACGCCCCTCGCAGGCCTGCAACACGCGCTCGCGGATGAAGTCGGGGTACGGCTGGGTGTGCTCGGCGAGCAGCTTGACCTTCAGCCCGCCGCGGCCCTCGCCGGAAATCTCGCACAACGCCGCGTCCACGCCGTCGGCGCTTGTGCCGGACATCAACCCGATTACTCGATGCGTGCTCTTGTGCGCTATGGCGTCAAGCGAGGGTATCATAATGGCCCCTGTCAATGCGCAGGCTATCAAGTCGCTTCTTCAACGCTCTCATACAACACGCGCCCCAGAAATGCAATCTCGTCCGCCGTGATGGTCAACGGCGGGACCACCAGCACCAGGTTGCCGATCGCGCGCGTGTTGACGCCGCGCCTGCGGGCCGCCAGCACCACGCGGTGGCCCTGCCGCCGCGCCCACGGGTACTCGACCCCGCGCCGCTTGTCCCGCACCAGCTCGATCCCCGCCATCAGGCCGCGGCCACGGACATCCCCCACGTGCGGGTGCGCCCGCAGCGGCTCCAGCGCGCGCCACAACGCCGGAATGGTGCGCGCGCGCAGATGGCGCAGGAACGCCGGCGCGGCGATCCGGTCCAGCGCCGCCAGCGCCGCGGCGCAGCCCAGGGCGGAACCGGTGAACGTGTGGCCGTGGAAGAACGTGCGCTGCTCCAGCGTCGTCCCCAGGAAGGCGCGGTAGATGCGGCTGGAGACGAGCACTGCGGAGAGCGGCAGCAGCCCCGCCGTCAGGCCTTTGGCGAGACAGACGATGTCAGGTTTGAGGCTGGAGGCTGGAGGCTTGAGGCTTGAGACTTGAGGCTTGAGGCCCAACTGCTCGAACGCGAACACGGTCCCCAGCCGTCCCATGCCGACGGCGACCTCGTCGAAGATCACCGGAACGCCGTGCTGCCTGGCGGCGCTGACGACGCGTTCCGGATACCCGTCCGGCTGCGGGATGATGCCGCCGGGACCGAGGACGAACGGCTCGATGATGACGGCCGCGAGCCGCGCACGATGCCGGGCGACGGCGCGCTCCAGGGCCTGCGCGCATTCCAGCGCGCACGTCTCGCGCTTCCGCTGCCACGGGCAGCGATAGCAGTGCGGCGGCGGCACGCGGCGCACGGGGAACAGCAGCGGCTTGAACGCCGTCTGGAAGAGGTCCACCCCGCCGACGGCCACCGCGCCCAGCGTGTCGCCGTGGTAGGCTTCGCCCAACGCGAGGAACTCGGAACGCTCCGGGTGCCCGCTGTGGACCTGGAACTGGTACGCCATCTTCAGCGCCACTTCCACGGCCTCGGAACCGGAGTCGGCGTAGAAGACGTGGTCCAGCGGCGGACCGGCCAAGGTTGTAAGGCGTTCGGCCAGCTTGATGGCCGGGACGTGCGTCAGGCCCAGGAGCGTGGAGTGCGCGAATTTGCGCAGTTGCGCGTGCACGGCGCGTTCGACGCTGCGCGGCCGGCAGCCCAGGGCCAGACACCAGTAGCCGGCGTTGGCGTCCAGGTAACGCCTGCCGCGCACATCCACCAGCCAATTCCCCTCGGCGCGGACGATCATAGGTGGCGGTGGCTTCTCGCTGCCGTAGCCGGCCATCTGCGTGAAGGGATGCCACAACGCCGTCGTGTCAATGCGCCGCAGGTGCGCTTCGTTGTCTTTCATCAGGACGCAGGATACGGCTTCAACACAAAGACACAAAGGGAGGAAGGATAGAGGATACAGGACACAGGACAAGCCGCGCACCGCACATAGGGGCTGGCGCGGAGCGCGGCAGATCGCGTCAGATCGCGTCAGATGACGATTCTACACAACGGCATGTCCGAAAACCGAATCTCGTCCGCTTTATCTATGAGGGGTCTTACGAAGCCGGGTTCACTTCACCATGTTTCCTCGGGGGCCGACTGGCGTCTTGGCTTTCGGTGGTTACGGGCCGCGGGCTGCTGAGCGAGTCAACGTAAGCGGAGCACTTCGCGCAGTACTTGCCAAGGTGCGGCGCGTCGGGGCCGCAGGCGACGGCGGCTTCCGCGGAGTTGAGGCGCACACCGCAACGGTCGCAGTAGTAGATCGTCATTGGTCAACAGTAGCGCAAGTTGGCAACTTGCGCTACATTCCCCGCATGGTCATGATGCCTCCCATGTTTTGGATTGTATCGTTCGGCCTGCTGGGCGCAATTCTCGGCAGTTTCGTCAACATGGCGGCCTACCGTCTGCCGCGGAACATTTCGATCGTCACGCGCACGCGCTCGTTCTGCCCGTCGTGCGAGCACCAGTTGGCCTGGTACGACAACCTGCCGATCCTCAGCTACCTGCTGCTGCTGGGCCGGTGCCGCTACTGCCGCAAGCCCATTCCGATCCGCTACCTGCTGGTCGAACTGCTGATCGCGGGCCTGTTCGTGGCCGCGGCGTACCAGTTCTACGAACTCAACCGTTCCTGGGCGTGGTATGTGGCCAGCGGCGGACAGTGGATCATGCACCCGGCCATCTTCGGCGTGCAGTTGTTCCTGGTCACGGACCTGGTGCTGTTGGCGGTGGTGGACATCGAAAAATGGCTCATCCCGACCGGGACCACCCTTCCCTGGATTGCCGTCGGCCTGCTCATTGCCCCGTGCTTCCCCGACCTGCACCCGTCCGCGACGGCCTGGTTCCCCATGCCACGGCTGAACGCGTTGCTGGACAGTTTCCAGGGCCTGGTGATCGGCGCCGGCCTGCCGTGGACGGTCAACTTCCTGACGATGGTCGGCTCGTATGCGTGGTTCAGATTCCATCGTGGGGACAGCAAGGCGCGCCCGCTGGAAGGCATGGGCTCGGGCGACTGCCACCTCCTGGGCATGATTGGCGCGCTGCTTGGCTGGAAGCCCGTGCTGGCCACGTTCTTCATCGGGATTCTCGCCGGCTGCGCCGTCGGCGTAGCCAAGCTGCTCTGGACCAGGCTCCAGCGCTGGCGGCTCGGCGACACGTACCGGCCCTGGCAGCCGACGTTCGATGTCGCCAAGGACGAACCAGCCATGCCGCCAGCCCCGGTGTTCTGGCCGCTGCCGCTGATGGGCGCCATCGTCCTGCTCGCGGCGCTGCTGCTGTGGGTGCAGAGCCAGGTCACGTTCAAAGGCGCCTGGTTCAGGACGCTCGAAGAAGAGCTGCAGGGCCTCTTCTCGGAGCAGAGCGTCTTCGACGTGCGCCTGCTGTCCGTGTGGATCATGCTGCTTATCGGCGCGTTGCTGGTCGTGTCCTATCCGTTCCTCAGACACCTCGCGGCGACGGACAGCCTGCCCCAGGGCGACATCATCGCCAACGAGAAGGGCGAGAAGCAGGAGGTCATGCAGGGCAACTACATCCCGTTCGGGCCGTCGCTGGCCGCGGCGGCGCTGCTGGTGGCGTTCTACGATCCGCTGATCCGCAGCTTCGCTTTCTGGTGGCTGGCGCTGGCCGGCACGGGAGGCATGCCGCCGCTGCCGTACCGTGTGCTGGGCCAGAGCTTCATAATCCCGCTGCTCGTGAGCGCCGTGCAGTGGTTCGCGCGCTGGGGAGTCTGGGTCCTCGCGGGCGTCCTCGTCGTGGCTGTGCTGGCCTTCGTTTGCCTGCTCATCAGGGCCAGAGGCAAAGAGGAGTCCGAGCCGCGCGCGTGAGCAAGCGGCCTCACGGATTACGCCTGCCCTGCCGCCGCCTTGTCCAGGAAGAACGTCACCGCGCCGTGGCACGCCTTAAGCAGTCGCGCCGGCGGCGGATCGGCCGTGGGAGCGTCCGCGCACACTGCCGCGACCACCGGCGCCTTGGCAGCGCCCGTCGCCAGCACAAAGACGTTGGTCGCCTGCCAGATCACCGGCGCGGTCAGAGTGATGCGTTTGACAGCCGGCGTGACCGCCGGATTGGCGGCCACTGGATCGCACCACGTCACCCAGCGCTCGCGCTCGGCGACCGCCGGCGTCCCGGGGAACAGCCCGGCGGTGTGGCCGTCCGCGCCAAGGCCCAGCATCAGCAGGTCCAGGGAGGGGAACCGATCGGGCTGGCGCTGGTAATGCATCCGCAGCAGGTCTTCGTACCACTCCGCGCACGCTGCCGGCTCTTCGTGTTCGGTGGGGATCGGGAAGAC
>Ga0315282_10016789_pt1 | contig 10660 bp, 6 predicted proteins | sample YL17G07_20_MG_FD_203693 | JGI IMG/M metagenome (GOLD analysis project Ga0315282, IMG submission 203693) | Sediment microbial communities from Yellowstone Lake, YNP, Wyoming, USA - YL17G07_20 | ecosystem: Environmental > Aquatic > Freshwater > Lake > Sediment | place: USA: Wyoming | collected... | reverse complement strand
AAGAAGATTGCGCTCCCCGTGGGTTCCCTCACGCAGATGGGGACCATTCGTCTCGGCAAGCGGACGGAAAAACGCATTCCCAAGATTAAAGATTTTGTCCCCTTGGCAGATCTCGACGACGTGGTCTTTGGCGGATGGGATCTTTTCAAGGACAACGCTTATGTGGCGGCCAAAAAAGCCGGAGTTCTTGGAAAGGAACATGTTGAGAAGCTGAAGGGGTTTCTCAAGGGCGTGGAACCGATGCCGGCGGCGTTTGAACAAAAGTGGGTCAAGAACCTTCATCCCAACAATGTCAAATCGAGCCGGTCCAAAATGGATCTTGCCGAACAGGTCATGGAAGACATCCAGCGGTTCAAGAAGCAGTCCCGCGCCGACCGCCTGGTGATGATTTGGGCCGCGTCGACGGAGGTTTACACGGAGCCCCAGCCGGTTCACGACACCCTCGAGACCTTCGAGGAAGGCCTGAAAAATAATAGCCCGGATATTTCTCCGAGCATGATCTATGCTTACGCTGCCTTGAAGCTCGGCGTGCCCTTTGCCAACGGCGCGCCACATATTACCGTGGATATTCCTGTGCTCACCGATTTGGCGCTCAAGAAGAAAGTGCCGGTGTGTGGGAAGGATTTCAAATCCGGCCAGACGTTCATGAAGACCTTGCTGGCCCCCGGCATCAAGGCCAAGCTCCTGGGGATGACGGGTTGGTTTTCAACCAATATCCTAGGGAACCGGGATGGTGAGGTTTTGGATGATCCCGATAACTTCAAAAGCAAGGAAGTAACTAAGTCTTCAGTACTTGAGTACATCCTCCAGCCGGATCTTTATCCAGAACTTTATAAGGGTTACTACCACAAGGTCAGGATCAACTATTACCCACCCCGTGGCGACAACAAGGAAAGCTGGGACAACATCGATATCTTCGGCTGGCTGGGCTACCCGATGCAGATCAAGGTCAATGGCCTGTACCGCGATTCCATCCTGGCCGCTCCCATGGCGCTGGACCTGGTGCTTTTTATGGACCTCGCCCAACGTTGCCCGGCATTGGCAAAAATGGGAATCCAGGAATGGCTGTCCTTTTACTTCAAGAGTCCGATGTGTGCGGCGAGCGTGTATCCGGAACATGACATCTTCATCCAACTCATGAAGCTCAAGAACACTCTCCGGCACTTGCGTGGAGAGGAACTGATCACGCACTTGGGTCTGGAGTATTACGACTAAAAACCCAGCGTTACAGGCCGCCGATAAACGCGCAGGGAGGGGGAGTATCCTCTGTCGCGGGATGACGTCCTTGCAGGGGAGCCGGCCGAATGTCTGTAAACCCCAGGTTGAAGCGGTTATTTTCCCCGAAGGGAAAGTGCCTCCAGGTGGCGCTGGACCACGGCGTGGCGAACGAGCCCAGTACTCTTCCCGGCATGGAAAATATGCAACAGGTGGTCGGCACCGTCGCTGCCGCCAATCCTGACGCCATGATCTTGAGCATCGGGCAAGCCCACTGGCTTCAGGATCTTGCGCAGAAACCCAAGCCGGCCTTGGTGGTGCGGGCGGATGCTACGAACGTCTACACCCTTCCGATGCCGAAGCAAGTCTTCTGCAAATTCATTGATGACGTGGTGGAACAAGCGGTGGCGCTGGACGCGGCCGCCATCGTCGTCAACTTGCTCTGGGAGCCCGACCTGCCCGACCTGCACCGGCAATGCACGGAAAACGTCCTTCACCTCAAACCGCAGTGCGAGCGCTACGGCATGCCGCTGATAGTGGAACCGCTGGTGATGATCCCGGATGACAAAGGCGGGCACAAGATCAATCCCGACATCCGCAAAACCGTGGCGCTGGCGCGGCAGGCCGTGGAGTTTGGCGCCGACATCGTTAAAGCAGACATCGCCGAGAACATCAGCGATTACCACTTGGTGGTGGAGGCGGCCTCGCCCCGGCCCCTGTTGCCGCGCGGGGGGTCAAGGGTTCCCGATCAAGAGATCCTCACGCGAACCTATGCGCTGCTCCAGCAAGGGGCTTCGGGCGTTGTCTACGGACGGAACGTCTATCAGCACCCGCATCCGGAGCGGATGGTCCGCGCCTGCCAGGCAATGGTTCATGAAGGGGCGACCGTCTCGCAGGCCATGGCGATCCTCAGAGGCTCCACTTGAACTCGACTTCCCTGCCCTGGTACTTGGGCTGCCAAGGCTCCTCAGTAATCCATCCGATATCCATCCGCTGGCGCTTGCACTTGTCGAAGAGGTCGAGGATTTTCCTCTGTTGCTCGGGCTTCATATCGCCAAAGCCGATGTCATCCCCGAACGCTCCATTGGAGATGGGGACGGGAGCGCGAAACGTTTCCACGGCGTAGCGGCTATATTCGAAACGCGTTATCGGCGACCAATTGCAGGACCAAATGACATTGCGGTAATTGGGAAATAGGCCGTAAGACCAGGCCACCGGCGTGCACGCGCTATCCTGATAGGTACCATGGGCCACCAGGCAATACGGCGCGCCCAGGTCATACACCGACCACGCGCCGATATCATCTGAGGCAAGAAACGCCAGTTGGGGACTGAAACTCGTCACCTTCGCCGTCACTTCCTTAACCAGTGTCATCATGGCGCGGGTTGGATACCCCGGAATCGACGAAGGGGTATTGTCATTGCGGACCGCAAAGGTTTCGTCCCAGATGAAACCGTCCACTTCCTTTCCGAATTCTTCCAGCAAGGACTGAATGTACCGCAGATAAAACTCCCGTACCTCCGGGTGCAGTGGGTTCTGGGCGTAAGCCCTGCCCTCCGTGTCCGGACCTTCCCATCCTCCCCAACGCAACACCTTAGTGGGATCATATATTTCTTTCACGCCTTCGCAAGCATTGGTGCCGTCGGCATAGTAGACCCCGACCCTGAACCCCTTATCCTTCGCGTAACGGATTCGCCGATGCATATCGGCAATCGACATGCGCACGGGCCGCATCGCCTTTATGGAATCCGCAGGCCAGCCGATTCCCCCTTCGGGCGGGGGAATGCTTGCAAAAGCCTGCACCCTCGGCGTGAGGGCGCTGGGAAAGGCCGTCCACTCTTTGTCGAACACGCCTTTGCGCCAGTCGAACGCGTATCGCCCGATGTAGTCGTACCAACCGTGCAGGGCGAGAAAGATTTTGCCGCGGTCCTCCGGCGCAATGCGCGCCGCCAGCGCGTCGATATCGCGGAACCACCCCTGCCCGTTTTTGCTCAGGTAGTCGTAATCCACCATGGCCACGTCGTGCAGCCAATCCGGTCCCGGCTTTACGTCCGCCACCGACGTGGCGTAGAACACCTGCATCGCCGTCTTCTCGTCGCCCCGGTGAAGGCCGGTGTAAACCACCCGCTCTTCCTTTTCCACTCCCACTTGCCCCGGATACGTGCAGTTGAAGCGCCCCGTTTTCTCTCTGTGCGCGAGGAAAAAAAATGTGGCGAAATACGGGTCGGCGCTGTGGGTCAAGCGCAAATCGGTTGCGTCCGCGTATTCATCCACCATGGGAATCGCGAGCAATTGCGGCTTCCCCATGGGTCGGGTTCCCCCTGCCATGGGGTAAACGTATTCGTTCTCGCTTTCAAAGCCCTGGATGGTTTTTTGCCGGCCGATGCCATTCTTCAAAGGGAGAAATACCTTGCGGTTTTCAAAGGGCAATTGGATGTTCCGCGGCAGCGTCAGTTCCACGGTGGCATCGATTTTGGGGGTTGCGTGAATCCCTACTTTCTGCTTCAGCGTCACGATTCCCGGCGCCAGGTCCTGAAGTCGCAATTCGTAGTGCACCGAAAACTTTTCCTCGCCCGCGAAGTCGTATTGGAAAATCAACGCCTCGCCCTCCCGCCGCGCGACGCTCGGCCGCTCGCAGTTGTACTGCCGCTTCCCCCCCACCAGCAAGCGCGGGCGGTTATTCCCCAGCCGGCGATTGACGAGTTCCAGCTTTCCGTCGGTGAAAGACACCATTTCTCCGGCTGGCGTCACCTGCAACCGCCAGCCGTTCCGTTCGAGAATTGCCGGCGCGTCTAAGTTACCGCCCGCATCGCCGAACAGCGGACTTGAGGATGAGGCCACCGAGGCTCCCACAAGGGTTATAAATTCCCTTCGATCGATTTTCATGACGACCTCCAATTGGAGTGCTGCGAAAAACCGAACTAGCCGGGATTTCTCACCAGGGGTTAGGAAGGGCGGGGCTGAACAGGCTGCGGAAAAACCCGTCGGCACTGTCATTCTGAGCCCGCACTTTGGGCGAAGAACCCCGGTAGTTTGCTCTGTTCACCGACCCCAGCGAACTGCCGGGGTCCTTCGCGAAGTTTACCCTGAGCGAAGCGAACGGGCTCAGGATGACCGCATTGGAGCGCTTTTCCGCAGCCTGTGAAGCCCCGCCCTTCCAGCGGTTCCCCAAATGCGTCCCAGCGTAGTGAGAAATCCCGGCTACGCTTCCACATCACGCCGAATTTCCGCCGCGCGGTCGAAGATCTCTTCCCTGCTGATGCCTGCCTCCTGGTACATGGCGAAAATGTTTTCATCAGGAGTTTCAGGGGGAATGGTGTGCGAAGCCGCCAGAATGTAGCCGCCACCGTCACGCGTCATGCCCTCGATCAATCGGGCCGACGCTCGCCGCACGTCCTCCACTGTTCCGGTGGGAAGGAGGCCTTGGGTATCCACGCCTCCCATGAAGGCCATTTGGTTTCCAAATTCCGCCTTCAATTCGAGGGGATCCATTCCCGGGCAGTTGCACTGCACCGGGTTGAGCACATTGATGCCGATTTCGATGAGGTCCGGAATGATGGGCCGCAGCGCGCCGCAGCAATGGTAGGCCACCCACAATCCCTTCGCTTTCCCCACGGCCGTAATGCGTGCCAAATGCGGTTTAATGAGCTTGCGCCATGTCCCGGGGCTCATGAGCATCGAAAACTGTGAGCTGACGTCGTCGCCCGTCCACAGCCAGTCCAGTTCATACCGTTCCAGGGCGGCCCGCGAGAGTTCCATCGAGAAATCAGCGCAGCGCTTGAGCATTTCGTTGGCGAAGCCCGGATCTTCGACCATATCCAGCAACGCCATTTCGATCCCACGCAGCCGCCAATACATTTCGTAAACACACGGAGAAACGTCGCAGCCGATAAAGTAGTCCTGCTGATGGGCGATGACCGGCAGCATCAGCCGCATTAATTCCTCCAGGTGGTCGATGGGGAATTGATAGCGGAGGACTTCCTCTCGACTCGCGCGGGCGAGGGGGAATCCGGTAATTTGGTTGAACCCGTACTGCTTGGTCCATTGCACGCCCCAAAGGTCTACGTGCGACTCACCCTCGTTCTCGTGCACGATTCCTTCCATCGCATAGTTGTTGTTTACCCAAGTTTGCCGCACATCATCCCCCATGGCCTCGGCCACGCGGGATGTCGGAATTTCCAGCAGCCGGGCAAGCCGCTGGGCGGTTTGGGGATGGAACCACATAAAGACGGGCAGCCGGTCGACGGGCTCCCGCCCCAGGGCGGCGTGCACTCGTTCTTTTGAATTCATAAACTAAGCCTCTAAAATCGGGTGATCCGATGATCGGGTGATCGGGTGACCAAAAGCATCGCACCATCACCTGTCATTTCGTCTTTGCGGTTTTCTGCGACGCCACAAAAATAGCGACCAGTTCATTCGCTTCGGCAAGGAGAGTGTCCAACTTAGGTTTGGGGATGATTCCGCTGTCAACTAAGAGTTCCAACCAGAAAACGGATTCGTCAGCTTCCTCGATGACCACCCCCATTTTGGCGACGAACTCGGCTCGTGAGCGTGCACGGCCGACGGCGCGATAATTCGCCGCCACCGATGTCCCCGACCGCAGAAGCTGGCGTCCAATAGTGCGCGCCGCATCTGTCTTGGGCAACGAATCGCAGAGCTTGAGGATGCGCAGAGCAAACCTCTTCGTTCGGTCCCGGAGGTCAAGATGTTTCTCTAACATTTCCGTATCTCACGATCACATCCCGGCAAGATGTTCACCCGATCACCGGATCACCCGATCACCCGATTATTTCACTGTTCCAGCGCATTAACCTCCCGGATCTTCCCTCCCGCCGCCAGGGGCACGCGGAGAGTCTTGATCTCCAGCGGGTGGAACTCACCCGTCCAGTGGCGGTGCACCAGCGCCAAATCCAGCGTCGCCTTGGTGGCATGCCCCGCTGTCTCGTAGCACCGGATGATGAGGTCATTTCCGTCCTCGGCTTGCTTGACGTCCGACACGACCACGTCCGGCACATCCACGGAGAGGAAGGAGGCCGACTGCGGGCGTGTGCCGCGATGGATTCCCTGGTAGAGAACCGGCACGGGCGCCGTCAGTTCCTCTGCCCTGCGTACGACGCCGGCGTCCTGCCAGGCGCCCGCGTGGGGCACCAGCACCATGCGGAACGTCTGGATGCCCTGGTCCTGCCAAATGTACTCGCCCTTCGGGTCGATCTGGCGGGGCCGGTGCTGCCCATACGCGGCGCCCCGCACGATGGAAACCCGCAGGTCGTTGTCCTGCACGCTGTAACCGTACTTGGCGTCGTTTAGAACCGTCAGGCCGTACGCTTTGCCCTTCCGCTCACCGGAAAGGTCGATCCACCTCTGCCCCGGATCTTCTGCGCCATTCGCCTTGCGCACTTTGAAGCCGTAAGCGATTTCGTAAGTGGGCACAGGATTTTCCACGTCGACGGGGAAAGAGAATTTCAGGATCTTCTGGTGCTCGTGCCAATCCAGAGACACCTGCGCTTCCAGCGTGCGTGCGCCGGCATAAAGCATCCAGTCCGTGCGCATCAAGGAAGCGCCATAGCCCGTCCGCACGCGCACCGTGGCCCGCACCGGGCCATTCTCGAGCACGCGGAAAGATGCGTTCCCGAACGCCCCAATTTCCTTGGTGTAGGACACCACATCGTGGCTCCAGGTATCGCTGGGATCGTCAATGACCACAGCGCGCGCCCCGCCGGCGCCTCCGCGGAAGACTTCCGCCCCGGCATCCTTGTCGTACAGGGAGATCGTCCCATCACCGGCAAAGGTCACGCGGAGGTTTTCATTCTCCAGGCCCTTCTCCGTCGCGTGTACGGTGGATTCAGGAGGAGCAGAAGGCTCGACCCTTCGCACACGAAATTGCCGGTAGCCGAACGCCGGCACGGGTGCTTGGAAGACCAAGCCTCTCCGGTTGCCCGCCACCGTCTGCCCCGCGGTCCACTGATGCAGAATGGCATTGCCCTGCTCATCTTCCAGGCGCGAGGCCATCGGCGTTGCCTGGGGAATGTTACGCCCCCCAAAGCTCAAATCGTATTGCACGTTCAGGTTGGCCGCCCAAGCGTGAGGATTGAAAACCACCAGGTATGTCGAGTCGGGGTCGGAAGTGGGAATCTGCCAGGCAATCTTTGCCGCTGCCTTGTACATGGCTTGATCCGCCACTTCTTGGGCGAATCCGTAAGCATGGTGCGAAACGATGTACGCTTCGGGAAGCGCGGTTCCGGCCATGCCATCGTGGAACTGCATCAAGAGGACTTTCTTCCAGGAAGCGTCGAAATCGCTCTTGGGGTAAGGGAAACCCACCAGCACGTTCGCCAGCGCGGCCATCTTCTCGCCCGTCACCAGGGCGGCTTCTGCCGTGCGATTATCCTTCTTGATTTCTGACAAAGCGGTGTAGCAGCCCACCGAGTGGTGTTGCAAGTCGTCGTCCACCACGGGAAAACGGGACACGGGATACGGGACACGGGATACGGGGTCATTCATGTTTGCAGGGCCGCCGCTTGCGCCACCCTTGGCCGGGGCAAGCCCCGGCGCTGCTTTACTGATATCGTCAAAGTAGCGGTCCGGGGTGCTGAAAATAATCTTGGGCGCGCCGGGCTCCTTCTGGGCAGCAAGGATGGAATTAATCGTATCCTTGGCGGGTCCCCCGCCGTGATCGCCTGCGCCGTAGAAGATCATCATGTCCTTAGTAGGTTCCTGAAGCTGGGTCACAAATTCGTGCATGCGGTTTTGGACTTCGGCCGTTACGTTATAGTTGGAAGGAATCCGATAGGCCAACACGCGGGTCCCGTCCGCGCCCTGCCACCAGAACACATCGGCGGGCAACTCTTTTTCCTGGGCGCCCGGACGCATAAACACGTACCCGTGCAACCCTTGCAGCTCCAGAATCTGGGGCAGCGTGCCGGGATGGCCGAACGAGTCAGGATTGTAACCCACCTGCGCCCGGCGCCCCACCAATTGCTGGAAGATCCGCTGGCCGTAAAGCCCCTGGCGTATCAGCGACTCGCCGTTGGGAATGTTCACGTCAGGCTCCACGATCCATCCCCCCACGACGTCCCATCGGCCCTCCGCCACGCGTTTGCGAATCTCCGCCAGCATGCCGGGATCGGCGGACGCAGCCCATTCGTACAAGATGGCGGAACTGGCGGTGAATTTGAAATCCGGAAATTCCTTCATGCGGTCGAGCGCCGAACGAAACGTGCTGAGCCCCACGCTCATCGCTTCCGGCCACGGCCAGAGCCAAGGAATGTCAATGTGCGCATTCCCGATCATGTACAACTTGTGCTGGGAAGCATCCGGAGGCCAGGAGATGGAACTCTGCCCAGTCAGATTTCTCGCCACCAGCGAAAGACTGCAGATCAAACTTGCCAAAACCATCAAACGGATTGCACGAGAATGCATACACAAAGCTCCTGGTAACCAGAGTTGCGTTCGCCGCGGGGCGCCTTAGCGCCTCGGTGCATGACCGACTATCGGAAAAGCAATCTCATCTGTCAACCGGCGGGCTATAGCGCAAAGCAATTGCCGGGACTTGATTAACACTTCTCCGCCAACGCGTCAACAAGGAATTCCCGCCCTGCGTCCCCCTTTGGATTGGTTTGGATTGCGTTTGGTTTGGATCGCGCAATTTGGTTTGGATTGCGCAGAGCAAAGCTCTGCGTTTATCGGCCAAAGAGCTGCGCTCTGCGCAATCCAGGGCTTCTCCGCAATCCAAGGCCGCTCAGATTGCGGTTGGTTTGGATTGGTCCGGATTGCGGTTGGTCTGGCTTACGGTTGGTTTGGGTTGGTTTGGATTGCGCAGAGCAAAGCTCTGCGTTTCTTGGCCGCAGAGCTGCGCTCTGCGCAATCCGGGTCCGCTGTGCAATCCAATGTCGAACATGCTCGGCACACAAAAAAGGGGCCAGGCGGAAGCCCGGCCCCTTAGTGGTTGCGGTGGCCACGCAGAGCTGCACTCTGCGCCAGCCACCCGTGCGGTTAGAATTTAATCTGCAAAGACAGCTCGATCACTCGGGGATCGCAGGAGGGAGCGCTGTACGGCTCGCCGACGTAACCAAATTGGCCACTCGTGTAGCTGGTCTGCATATTCTGGGTAAACTCCGCGCTGTTGAAAGCATTGATGAAGTCAGCGCGGAAGGTGAGTTGGAAGCGCTCTTTGATCTGGGTTTCCTTCTTAATGCTCGCATCCAGGCGGTGGTGTCCCACATAGCGAACCCCGGACATGTAAGGACTCCACTCGTAAAGCTGCCCACTCGCCAGGATCTTCCAAGCGGGAGTCGAATCAAGAGCGCAGGTTCCCGCGTATTTAGTTACCCCGTCAGCTTGGACGGTGCAAGTGTTAAACCAGTGCGACAGCGTCGGGTTCGCGGTCTTTTGCGAGGCCCCGGTGGGCATGACCCCAGCGGGCGTGGGCGCGGGGAAACCATCCATGATCATCGGGGTGGCACTCAGCGACCAACCCCCAACCAGGCGGCTTACCACCGGGTTGGCTGAAGCCAGGAATTTCTGCCCCGGCCCAAAGGGCGCGAAGTAAGCAAAGTTCACCTTCACCTGCCGCGGAGAATCAAAGGGAGCGATGGTCATAGCCGGCTTGGGGTCTTGCGCGTTCAGGAACCCCGTCGCCTGCATGAGCTTCGACCACGTGAAGTTGGAGCTGAATTCCAGTCCATACCCCAGCCGCTTGTTCACTTCAAACTGCAAACTGTTGTAATGCGAAGTCCCGAGCGGCCGCCATACCTCACTTATACCACCGAAATGAGGGTACGGAAGCAGCAATTGCGATTGCCCCACCTTGGCGTTGTTGAGGAAGGTGCCCGATGACACCGTGGCGTACTGGGCGGGTATATTCCCCGCAAAGGGGTTGTTAACACTGGTTGACAGGTAAGACGCCGTAGCGGCTCCACCACCGCCAGGCGCAGTGGTGTTAGGCTGGAAGCTCGGTGTGTAAGCCAAATCAGCCAAGGGGACGTTATTGAGTTGCTGAGTGACATTCAACCGAGAGCTTCTGGAACCAACATAAGCCAGGCTGACCATCCAATCCTTCCCAAACGAGCGCTGGAGCTCCAGCGAATACTGCTGGGTTCGCGGGATATCCATGTTGGGATCGGCAAAGCTGACGCCTTGACCAATATTGGTAGCCAGCCCGTATTTGGACCCCACGATAGGCAGAAGACCGCTCGGTAACGGATTGGCAAAGGTGATGTTGGGATTGAAAATGCCCGCCGCCCCAGGCACTGAGACCAGGGAGGTGACTTGGTTGAACCCCGGAGCAGCGCCCAAACCTTGGGAAAGCAACTGCTGGCCGTAGATTATGCCCCAGCCGCCACGGAGCACCGTGTTGTGCCCCATATCGTAGGCGAATCCAATGCGCGGCCCGAAGTTGTCATACTTACGGTTGAAAACACCGCTGGGAGCGCCTCCCACGCCGGCA
>Ga0315282_10016788_pt1 | contig 10660 bp, 7 predicted proteins | sample YL17G07_20_MG_FD_203693 | JGI IMG/M metagenome (GOLD analysis project Ga0315282, IMG submission 203693) | Sediment microbial communities from Yellowstone Lake, YNP, Wyoming, USA - YL17G07_20 | ecosystem: Environmental > Aquatic > Freshwater > Lake > Sediment | place: USA: Wyoming | collected... | reverse complement strand
TCGCACGAGTGATCCCTACATAGCAGAGTCTTCTCTCCTCCTCAAGATCTTCAATCTCATCACCCCTTCGGTAGTGGGGCAGGAGTCCTTCTTCTATGCCGACGATGAAGACGAAAGGGAACTCCAACCCTTTTGCACAGTGCAGCGTCATCAACGAAACCCGATTTCCCTTATCCTCATAAAGATCCACATCCGTCACCAGTGAGGCCCTATCCAAAAAGCTCTCCAACGAAACCTCTTCACTTCCCTGCTCAAGTGCCATCATCACATTGATCAATTCATCGATGTTCTCTATCTTTGAAAAAGCCTCCTCTGTTCCTTCTTCTTTCAACCGACTGAGATATCCTGTTTTTGCGAGGAGGGTTAAGGTCAATTGACTGAGCGAAAGGGTTTTCGTCTCCTCTCGGAACTCCTCAATGAGATGGATGAATTCTTCTATCTTCTCTTGGGAGACAGGAGGGAACAACCCTTCCTTCAAAGCCTGTTTCATTCCTTCATAAAGGGGAATTCCCTTCTCTCTGGAGAAGACTTCGATCTTTTCGATGGTTTTCTCCCCGATACCTCTTGGAGGGACATTGATGATCCTCTTTAAACTGAGACCGTCTGATGGATTGGCAATCAGTTTCAAGTAGGCCAGGATATCTTTGATCTCCTTCCGTTCATAGAATTTCAATCCTCCTACGATGGTATAAGGGATCTGATGTTTGACCAGCTCATCTTCGATGGCACGAGATTGTGCATTGATCCGATAAAAGACAGCAATATCCCGAAAGGGTCTACCTGACCCTCCTGGAAACCCCGTCGAAGAAAAAGTCGATAAGACCCGACCACGGGGAGAACACTGCTCCACGATCTTCTGGACAACGAACCGTGCCTCATCCGCCTCATCTTCCGCAGCGTATAGGGTGATGAGTTCTCCTTCGGGATTCTCCGTCCAGAGGACTTTCTCCTTTCTCGAACGGTTTTTGCGGACCATCGAGTTGGCCGCCCGAAGGATGTTCTGAGTGGAGCGGTAGTTCTGCTCCAAGGTGATAACTTTGGCCTTTGGAAAATCCTTTTCAAAGTTCAGAATGTTTCCTACCTCTGCCCCCCTCCAGCGGTAGATGGATTGGTCATCATCTCCGACCACGCAGACATTCTGATGCCTTTCGACCATTCGTTGGATGAGGTGATATTGGATCAGGTTGGTATCCTGAAATTCATCCACCATTACATAGCGGCAGGATTCTTGATAATGTCTTAAGATCTCTGGAAAACGCCTGAAAAGAATTGCAACGAAGGTAAGGAGATCTCCAAAATCGAGGCCATTGTTTCGCCGAAGGTCCTCTTGATACCTCTGGTAGACCAAAGCAACCCTTTTTTGGAAGATATTATAGGGGTCTGGAAGATATTGTTCAGGTGTGATCCCTTCATTCTTCAAACCCTCGATCTTCGATTGCACAGCCCTCGGATGGAACATCCTGAAGTCGAGGTCCAACTCCTTCATGACTGCCTTAAGATGGCGTTCTTGATCCTGCTCGTCATAAATGACGAAATTTCTTTGGAACCCTAAGTGCTCGATATACTGCCTCAGGATCCGGGCACAGGCCGAATGGAAGGTGGAGATCCATGTCCCTTTTGCCGACTTTCCGAGAAGTCTCTCCACTCTCTCACGCATCTCATCAGCGGCCTTATTGGTGAAGGTGACGGCAAAGATATTCCAAGGAGGAACCAATTTTTCTTGAATGAGATAAGCGATTCGGTAGGTCAGGACCCGGGTCTTTCCGCTTCCCGCACCCGCAAAGACAAGAAGCGGTCCTTCTGTTTCCAAAACAGCCTTCTGTTGAACCGGATTGAGTTCGTTAAGTAGAGACATGGACAATTATGAATTATGAATTATGAATTTTGAATTGAAAAAAATCTGTACCATTCGCTTCTATCAAATTTTATCATAAAATATACATCTAACAATCACGAAAGATTTTTTAACCCATGGGCTACAAGACTATTGGACAATGGGACGATGGACTATTCCACGGTCACACTCTTGGCCAAATTCCTTGGCTGGTCCACATCCGTTCCTTTAAAATCAGCCATATAATAGGCCAGAAGTTGAAGGGGTATCGTTAGGAGAATTGGCGTCAGTGAGGGAAGGGTTTCAGGAATGAAGATCACATCGTCCACCTTCTGAGCGATCTCTTGATCCGATTGAGAGACAAGGGCGATTACCTTCCCTTCTCTTGCCTTGACCTCTTCGATATTGGAGATCACTTTCTCATAGATTTCGTTTTTCGTTGCAAGGACAACAATCGGCATCTCTCGATCAATCAAGGCAATGGGTCCATGCTTCATCTCGCCGGCTGGATAGCCTTCCGCGTGGATATAAGAGATCTCTTTTAACTTCAGCGCTCCTTCTAATGCAATGGGATAGTTGATCCCTCTCCCCAGATAGAGAAAATCCTTCGCATGAAGATATTTCCTGGCGATCTCGGCAATCTGTTTCGAGGACTTGAGAATCTCCTCCATCAAGTGAGGAATTTTGATTAACGCCTCAACCCGTGTCTTCCCCTCTTGGGTCGTGATCAGTCCCCGCTCCCTGCCGATCCGAAGGGAGAGGAGAAAGAGGATGACCAATTGGGTGACAAAGGTCTTGGTGGAGGCCACGCCGATCTCAGGGCCTGCATGGGTGTAAATGACATAATCCGAATCCCTTGCCAAGCTCGACTCCACGGCATTACAAATGGCAAGGGTCATCGCTCCTCGCCTTTTCCCTTCTCTCATTGCCGCCAAGGTATCAGCGGTCTCTCCTGACTGGGAGATGGCCACCATCAAGGTATCCTCTCCAAGAATCGGGTTTCGATATCGAAACTCGGAACCGATGTCCGCTTCCACTGGGATTCGACAAAACTCTTCAATGAGGAACTTTCCTACAAGAGCTGCGTGGTAGGAGGTACCACAAGCGATCAGACAGATCCGCTGGACCTTCTTCAAAGCCAACGGGTCCAAATGGAGATCCTCGAGGATTCCATTGCCCAGCTCCTCTGAAAGACGACCTCGGATGGTATCGATCACCGCTTTGGGCTGTTCGAAGATCTCTTTGAGCATAAAATGTTTGTACCCACCCTTTTCCGCCATCAATGGGGTCCAGTTCACACGCTTCGATTCCTTTAAAACCTCATCGCCTTTGGCATCAAAAAACTTCACCCCTTCGGAAGAGAGAAGAGCTACCTCACCATCCTCCATAAAGATGAAGTCTCTCGTGTAAGGGAGGATCGCAGGGATATCAGAAGCGATGAAATACTCCTGTTCACCGATGCCGATCACCAATGGACTCTCCTTTTTGGCCGCAATCAAAGCTCGTTCATCCCCTTCATAGAGGATTCCCAACGCATAAGAACCTTTGATCTTATCCAAGGCCAACCTCACCCCATCCAAAAAAGTGCATCCTTCTCGAATGAATTCATCAATGAGATGGGAGATGACCTCTGTATCTGTTTCAGAGGTGAAGGTATGCCCTTTTCTTTTGAGGGCTCCCCTGAGAGGGAGATAGTTCTCAATGATCCCATTGTGGACCACGGCCACTTTTCCCGCCTTATGGGGATGGGCGTTTTCATCGGAAGGCCTTCCGTGAGTAGCCCATCGGGTATGACCGATCCCTGTTTTCCCATCAAAGACCTCTCCTCTGATAAGCTCCTCCAAATTTTTTAATTTTCCTTCGTTCCTTCGGATCTCGATCTTGCCCCTATGGAAGACGGCAATGCCTGCAGAGTCATATCCTCGGTATTCAAGCCGTTTCAGTCCATCCAATAAAACCTTCGCCGTCTCCCTGGAACCTACATATCCAACGATGCCGCACATGGGTTACCCCTCATTGAAAACTGCCTGCCTGTCGGCAGACAGGCAAATTGCAAAATGAAAAATATAAATTTTCCTGTTTACTACTCCAAGAAAGAGTCTAAAAAATTTTACAATTTACCCACCAGTTGCATAAAAACATTTCAAAAGGCTGTTGGGTGTGCTGGACCGGCAATTTTTATAACAATAATCTTACCTCTCCGGGAGGTTCTACACCTATGGGTGTGGGAACCTCCAAAGCTTTACAGCGGAACCTATTAACGTTCTACTACTGCGTTTCCAAGCACATTGCAGAAGTCACTTTGGGTGATATCGCCTGTTACCATAAAACATAGTGAAGAACCGCTTGGTAAAGGTTTGGAGGCACATCCAACTGCCTTTTCAATGCAACATCTGGGTTTACAAATCCTTCTTCTTTATACTCTTTTTGCGTTGGAGTTTCACCCTTTTATTCCACCCCTTGATGTTCTTCTGCTTCACCCGGCTGATGGCCAGTGCCCCTTCTGGAACATCTTTCGTAACGGTGGTGCCTGCACCGATCGAGGAGTCATTTCCAACCTTGACCGGAGCCACCAACTCCACATTCGATCCTACAAAGACCCGATCGCCGATGATGGTCTGATGTTTTTCGAATCCATCATAGTTGCAGGTAATGGTCCCGGCACCGATGTTCACTTCCTTTCCAAGGATGGAATCTCCAATATAAGCCAGGTGATTGGCTTTGGAACCCCTGCCGATCACGGATTTCTTTACCTCCACGAAGTTTCCAATCCTCGCTCTGGTCTTCACCTCGCTCAAAGGCCTCAGATGGGCGAAAGGTCCAATGGAAGCCCCTTCCTCGACCCTACTCTCCGTGACCACAGAGTTTGAGCGGATCGTCACCTCATTGCCGATGATGGAGTCTGAAATCTTCGAGTTGGGTTCAATGATACACCGTTCACCTATCCTCGTCCTCCCTTGGAGGGTACAATTTGGATAAAGGACTGTATCTCTCCCTACCTCCACCATTCGATCCACATAGGTGGTTTTTGGGTTAACCACGGTCACACCCGAGAGCATCAGGTCTTTCACCTTCTCCTGCCCGAGCACTTCATTGGCGATAGCAAGATCCACTCGTGTATTGATCCCCATCACCTCCACTGGGTCGACCACCTGATGAGCAGAACATCTCAAGCCTCTCTTCCTTGCAATCTCAACCAGGTCGGTCAGATAGTACTCACCTTGTGCATTCTCCTGTCCAATCTCTTTCAGGCCTTCGATCAAAAATGAAGCCCTCACGCAGAAGATCCCTGTATTGATCTCTCTGATCGCCCTTTCTTCCTCTCGCGCATCTTTTTCTTCCACAATTTTTTCCAGCCAACCCTCCGGGCTTCGGAGGATCCGCCCATATCCGAAAGGATCCTCCACGACCGCTGTCAGGACGGAGAGGGTGGACTCATTTTCTAAAAAATTGTTGATAAAAGAGTGGAGAGTCTCTCCTTTCACCAAGGGAACATCTCCACAGAGGATCAAAACCGTACCAGTGAATGTCTGGAGAAATGGAATAGCTTGCAAGACCGCATGACCCGTGCCCAATTGCTCCTCCTGAAGGGCAAAGTGAATTCGGGGGCCTTTAAAGCTCTCCTTAATTCGATCCGCCTGGTGACCTACCACCACGATCGTCTTTTTGGATTTGATTTCGTTCAATGAAAGGGTGATCGTGTAGGAGAGCATGGGAAGTCCCAGAAGGGGATGGAGAACCTTCACCCGGTCCGATTTCATCCGGGTTCCCTTTCCAGCTGCAAGAATGACAGTCGCAATCCCTTCCAATCTCTTATCCTTCTATAAAACTTATCTTTTTATACTATGACTCACCTCTTTAGTCAACCCCGTGGAATATTACCTAACCGTCGTTGGAAGATTACTTTAATTGGATTCCAAAAATACGTAACAGCGAAACCTATTGAGTCTACTCCACGGGGTCAACCCCGTGCGAGTTAAAATTGCATCCTCAATATTCGCTAATATTATAAATTGGACATTTCTTATCATAGGCAAGATTTATCTGATCCTTTCCTATTATTTTTTAGCAATCCGAAAGGAAAGTCAAAAAACTATATTAGCATTTACATTTTTTACCAATTGGGTGTATATATGAATAGAAAGATTAGGAAAGACTTTGGGGTTAAATTTGAAATTGGAGGTGAAAATTAAATGAAATACTTGGGCATCGTTAAACGAGAAAATGGGAACTTGACAATGCCTGACACTTTCCAGGAAGTTGCGACGCTCCATACCTATGAAGCAATTCAGGTGGGAGGGGAGGAGATATTTTACTTCTTCCTGCTCCCTTAGATCGAGAGCGCATTAAGAGAATTGAGGAACTTACAAAACGCTCCATTGAGGAACATCGTAGTACCCTGGAAGCTCTTGCTCGATGAATTGGATCACATTAGTGACCGCAGAAACAACCCTAACTGAACAATATCACCCTGAGAGTCTTTCATAAAGAATTCTCACTTTTGCTGCTGAATAAACCGGCCCAAAAAACCTTGAAAAATTCTAAGAACCTCTGTAAATGATTAGCATGCGGTTCAACGTTCTCTTTCCAAAGAATAAACCGTTTGATGTAGTGGGCATGGGCCTCAACTCTGTCGATTTCCTTACGGTGGTTCCCGAATTTCCCAGTCTGAATTCGAAAATGAAAATCCTCCGGTTTTCCAAGCAGGGAGGAGGCCAGGTGGCCACGGCCATGGCGGCCTTGAGTCGATGGGGAGTCAAAACGAAATATATCGGAAAAGTCGGGGGAGACGAGCTGGGCCACTTCTCTCTCAATTCCATTCGCGATGAAGGAGTGAATGTCTCCTCAGTGATCATGGAACCCAATGCCCAAAACCAGTTTGCTATCATCATCGTTGATGGTGTTTCAGGAGACCGAACGATCCTCTGGGATCGGGATGAACGATTGATGTATCGCGAAGGAGAACTTCGGAAAGAGGAGATCTGTTTCGGAAAGCTCTTCCACTTAGACGGACACGATATTCGAGCAGCCATCCGGTGTGCAAAATGGGCAAAGGAAGAAGGAATCCCCACTGTCGTTGATATCGATAAGGCCGAACCTCTCACCCCTGAGTTGATTAAGGAAATTGACTTTATCGTCACTTCCTCCCGGTTTCCCACTCTGTTTACCGGAATCTCAGACCGAGAAAAGGCTCTCATTGAAATTCAGAAGCAGACCCCAGGATTTCTTTGCGCTACATTGGGTCCGGAAGGTGCAATGGCTTTAGTGGATGGAGAAATCCTCTATGTCAAAGGGTTTCCAATCCATGTTGTCGATACAACCGGCGCAGGCGATGTCTTCCATGCCGGATTCATCTATGGCCTCCTCCAGAATTGGGAGGTGGTAGAGATTTTGAGGTTTGCCAATGCCGTAGCCACACTCAAATGCCGTGATCTCGGTGGAAGAAAAGGAATTCCCACCTTGGGAGAAGTTCGGGAATTCTTGAATCCATCTTGATCCCTTATTTTAGTTGCTAAAGACCTCATACTTAATTCCATTCTTACCAGCATCCTTGATAGAATACATCAAAGATTCTGTCAGTCTGAGGATTTCTTCCGCATTAAAATTTGAACCTTTGAATGTCCCCACTCCCATGCTAATGGTTATCCCCCATTTGTTTTCCAGTATAGTATCTAAAAGACTCTTGTGAATTTTAGGAATAATTCCTTGAGATTCTTTAGCTCCCATTTCAGGAAACAGAATTGCGAATTCATCGCCACCAAGGCGGCCGACACTATCTGTTGCTCTGATATTGTTTCGAATGATGCTGGCCATTGTGCATAGAACAATATCCCCTTCATTGTGTCCAAATCGATCATTGACGGTTTTGATATTATCAAGATCCATGTAAGCAATCGTAAAAGAAAGATTATTTGTATTTGATCGAATGAGTTCATTATTGACCAATTCAATAAAATATTTTCCGTTTGCAATCCCTGTTAAAGAATCTATCCTTGATAACATCTTCTCCAGCTCTAATGTACCTTTTAACCTCGACAAAAGATAGACATTGACCAAAAAAAAGCCTAACCTCATAATAGCGTTCCAATAAGGAATGATCCAGTGTGAATAAATTTGCCCCGCCATCAAATCCGCCATAAGCCATGCTATCGCACTAGCGCCAGAGATGAAAATGCCGACCCACCTATTTGAAAACCAAGTAACGAAAATGACTGGAATCAAATAAAATATTGAAAAAGAAATTTCTGAGCCTGTTATTTTATCAATAATGCCAAGAACGACAACTAAAAAAAGTCCTGACATAAGGAAAAATATCGCGTTCTGTTTACTAATCCATTCTCTTATATTCATCCCTGGATCCTTACAGCGATTTCCGGCTAACCTCTATTTTGGTTCGAATATAGTAAATTTTGTAAAATAAATCAACAAAAATAAGAATAGTCTTTAAGAAAATATTGCCAAGTTCAACGAGAAAAAACTGTTAGCAACTTTTTAAAAGTGCACACCTTGCATTTTAAAACTGCACACCTTCGGATCTCCTCTCCCCTGGGGGAGAGGATTAAGGTGAGGGGGATATATTTGGAGACCACCCTCACCCCAACCCTCTCCCGCCAGCGGGAGAGGGAGGATCATGGGTTTTCGTAGTCGGATGTCCAATTACACCCGTGATGCCCTGCCATAGCGCAGTTTAAGAGAATTAGGTGTGCACTTTTAAAATGAAAATCTAATGAAAACGGTGCACTTTTAATTTGCAAATGACATTCAACGAGAAAAAACTTGACATACCATTTTAGATTTGTTAAATGAAATTTGTTTAAATCGGTGATATCCAAGGGAAGGGAACCCCGTGATCTCCGTTTTGACGGAGAAAGTCGGGGACGGACCCGCCGCTGTAATCCCGCTCTTTTCTGAAACGGAAAAGGGAACCCTTTCAGCAAATTGATAGCCACTGTCATTAGGTTGTCTAAAGACGGGAAGGCTGCTGAAAGGGCGGGAGAGTCAGAAAACCTGCCTGGATATTCTTCACGGAGAGGTCTTCGAGGATAAGACTGTGAAGGGTGTATGCGGGTAAGATCCCCAGTCTTCATTACGAAGGCTGGGGATTTTTTTTGAACCCTTCTCCTCGGTCAAAATCTTTTTATACCCATTCAATGGGGCGAGGAGGTGCTTTATGAAACGCTTCATCTTCTTTATCGTTTCTTTTATTCTTTTCATTTCGTGGGGTTTTCCTCTCTATGGTGAGGAAAAGGAAGTGACTCTGGAAGAAGTGGTCGTCACCGCCACCCGAGATGTCCAGGAGATCCGGAAGATTCCTGCCAATGTGACCGTTATCACTAAAGAAAAAATTGCAGAGTCAAATGCTCAAGCGGTCACTGATGTGTTGAAGGATGAGGTGGGAGTGGTTGTCCGTGATTTTTTTGGAACTGGGAAGTCCGCCTCGGTGGACATTAGGGGCTTTGGTGAGACAGGCCCTCTCAACACGCTTGTTTTAGTAGATGGAAGACGGATTAATGAAATCGATCTAAGCGGCGTCGATTGGACCCAGATTCCCCTTGATCAGGTGGAGCGAATCGAAATCGTTCGGGGGGCTGGAAGTGTTCTCTATGGTGACAATGCTGTCGGAGGGGTGATCAACATCATTACGAAAAAGCTTGAAAAACCTTTTTCTGCCAAAGCCGAAGGGGTGGGTGGAAGTTATCATTACCAAAAAGAAAGTAGTTCCGTAGGTGGAAAATGGGGCTCTCTTTCTGCCATCCTCAGTGCTGATTACAATTCAACAGAGGGATATCGCGATAATGGATTTTTGAGGGCAAAAGATGTTGGAGGAAAAGTCATCTATGATCTGAATGAGAATGTAAGTTTCAACTTCAGCGGGGGCTTACATCAAGACGATACAGGTTTACCTGGGGCTCTTCTCAAAAATATTTATGAACTGGACAGGCGCTCTGCCCGCAATCCTTACGATAAGGCTGAGACTGAAAATGGTTTTGGTGCATTCGGCGTAAAGGCCAAGCTAGGGGATCTGGGCCGAATCGAAACCAATCTCTCCTATCGCCATCGGGAGGGAGCTGATTTCTTTTCCTCTTACTCTTTTGAAAGTAAAAGGAATGCAAATACATGGGGATTTACTCCAAAATATATCCTTGAAGCACCCTTGTGGACATTTTCCAATAAATTGACCTTTGGATTAGATTTTTATAATTCGAATTTAGATATCTTCTCAGAGTCGGTCTACTCGGGACCTAATCAATCTGAGGTTTCAAAAAGATCAACTGGCCTCTATGTATTGGACGAGTTTTCCATTCTCAATAACCTGATCTTATCCCTTGGTTACCGGCAAGAATGGGTAACGTTTGACATCTCTCAGGACGTGCCGAGATCAAAGGATACAGCAAGGGATCGGGAGCCTGCCTGGAATTTTGGTCTGGATTATCTTTTTAGCAAAAGATCCTCCGCCTTCTTAAGTGTAAAACGAAGTTTCCGGTTCCCTGTTTCTGACGAATTGATGCAATTTATCTTATCACCCACGACCTTTGAAGTAATTAAAGTTCAGGTGAATCCTGCGATGAAACCCCAGACCGGGTATCATTACGAAGCAGGGATCCGCCACGCTTTCACCGATCACATCGAGGCTAATTTGACGCTTTTCTGGATCGATCTCCACGATGAAATTTTTTACAATCCCTTCACATTCTTCAATGAAAACTACCCAAGGACCCGGCGCCAGGGGATGGAGGTAGGGGCAAAGGTAAAACCTTTTCCATGGCTATTGGTGTGGGGGAACTACAGTTATATCAGGCCCATTCTTCGTGGGGATTCCTTTTC
>Ga0315282_10016787_pt1 | contig 10661 bp, 8 predicted proteins | sample YL17G07_20_MG_FD_203693 | JGI IMG/M metagenome (GOLD analysis project Ga0315282, IMG submission 203693) | Sediment microbial communities from Yellowstone Lake, YNP, Wyoming, USA - YL17G07_20 | ecosystem: Environmental > Aquatic > Freshwater > Lake > Sediment | place: USA: Wyoming | collected... | reverse complement strand
ACCCTTTGCAGGACTCCACGATGGGATAACATCTCCCACCGTTGTAGGAACAGCCACTCTTCTTCATGAAGATACATTCTGTTCCTACCTTGATGGTTTGACAAACCATGGCGATCTACCCCCTTTCACTATAAATTTTTTAATTCTGATGAAAATGATTGGGATTTATTATTTCTTTAATTTGCACAAAAAAAAGAGTTACCATTTTTGGCAACTCGTTTTGGCCTTACACCAACCGAGAATTTAAATTAAATTTAATATATGTTTCCCTTTTTGTCAAGAAAATTCCTAACAGAAAATTCTTGACACATTATCCAAACTTGGTTATTCGTGAACTACTCGCTTTTAAGCCTTTTCTTTTCAGCAAGATAATTGAGAGTAGACCCTATGAATCTTCAAAAATCGTTAATCTCTACCGTTGTGATCATATCCACCATTCTCGCCCTCTCCCCTAACTTGGAATGTGCCCCTCGAGTCTTCATTGCTCAACATCCTCTCCCCAATGTCTCTCTGAAGATGGAGGAGCCTGAATTTTGGATTAAGAAAATCCAGAACCCGAATCGTCTCTTATTAACACCTGAGGATATTAAAAAGATGAATGAGGAACATTTAAATAGGAAAGAACTCTTCCTCTGTAAAGTGAGAGATTTAAAGGAAGAATGGACAAAGGATGAGATATTGGCCCTTCACCAGGAGGATTGGCAAGGATTTGGAAAGACTGAGGAGGTCAGATACGGGAGATATGGATATCCTCTTGAAGAACCTTTTTGGAACGAATTGAAAAAAAATTTAAACCAAGAATCTTTAAAAGAAAGAACCCGAATCCTCTTGGGATTGATCGTCAAACGGGCAGATATTCGTGTTTTTCCAACGGATGAAGTCTCTATGACCACTCCTACCAACTACGAATTCGACCGTTTTCAACATTCCTCGATCTCCCCGGGCTCTCTGATTGGAATTTACCACTTCAGCAGGGATAAACTTTGGGCCTATGTTCAGACCGGCTTCATCCGGGGATGGGTGCATACGACAGCTCTGGCTATAGCTAAGGAAAGAAATGAAGCGGTAGATTACGAAGAGGCAAAAGAGCGACTAGTCATGACTGGAAGCTTCGTTAATGTCTTTGGTGACCCATCTCTTCAACAGGTGGTTTTTCTTGCCCAGATGGGATCCTCCTTTCCCATTCTTATCCATCCTGTAAAGACTGGAATGAACGATTCATGTCATATCATCAAAATACCGTTCCGAGAGATTGATGGCCAGTTGACATTTCGAAAAGGATATATCTCCAAGAATGAGGATGTCCATGAGGGTTTTCTTCCCTTTGCTCAAGAGAATGTGGGCCGTCAAGCTTTTAAAATGCTTCACCAGCCTTATGGTTGGGGAGAGATGTTTGGCGCGAGAGACTGTTCCAGATTCATCATGGACCTATTCAGCACCTTCGGCATCCTCATGCCTCGGAATTCCAAATCCCAGGCAATGGTTGGAATCGATCTCGGGCAGTTAGAGGGAAAAACAATTAATGAAAAACAGAAAATTTTAGATCGGGCCATTCCACTGGCCACCATTCTCCGATTACCAGGCCATATCATGCTCTACCTTGGCAAGGAGAATGGAAGATATTATGTCATCCATAATATATGGGGGCTTCAAAGGGCAGGATGGTTCGGCCCTGTTTTGGAAAAAATTGGAAAGTGTGTGGTTTCCGATTTGAGCTTGGGAAGATCAGGACCCGATGGAACATTACTTCATCGCCTCACAGAAATTCGATTAATCGGACCTGAACCATAAGTGAAAAATATTATAAAAATCAGAATTCTCCTTGACAATTCTAAGAAAACAGATAACATTTTATGATTTAAAAAGGAGAAGGCCGATTTGAAGGCTTTGGTCACAGGAGGAACAGGATTTATCGGAAGCCATTTGGTGGAGGCCCTCCTTCACGGAGGAGTTCATGTCCGATGCCTCATCCGGAAGACGAGCGATTTGACTTGGCTGAAAGGACTTTCAATCGAGTTTGCCTATGGAGATTGTGGTGATCAGACCTCTTTAGGGGATGCTGTGAAGGGTATGGATCAAGTCTTCCATTTGGCGGGTGTGACTAAAGCCGTTAAAGAGGAGACCTATTTTGAAGTCAATGCATCTGGAACAGAGAACCTGATCCATGCCTGCCTCAAAAATAATCCTCAACTTCAAAAATTCATCTATCTTTCAAGCCAAGCGGCAGCTGGCCCATCGCGAAATGGAAATAAAAAAAGGGAATCAGACCAATGCGAACCAGTCTCACCTTATGGTCAAAGCAAACGGATGGGTGAGCAATTGGCCCTCGCCCATTCCCATGAACTTCCTCTCCTCATCCTCCGTCCTTCAGCCGTATATGGACCAAGGGACAGAGATATCTATGTCTTCTTCAAACTCCTCTCCAAAAGAATCAAACCCTGTCTCGCTGGCATGGATCAATATCTCAGCCTCTGTTATGTACAGGATGTTGTTCAGGCGATCCTCTTGGCCTCTGAATCCCAGGAATCCAGCGGCGAAATATTTTTTCTCTCAGATGGTGGCGGCTATCGGTGGGAGGAAATCGGCGACATCTTCGCCCAGGCGATGGAGATCACTTCTGTTCGCATCCGTGTTCCTAAATGGTTCCTCTCCGGAATTGCCTCCGTCTCAGAGCAATTTTCTAAACTCTCCGGAAAACCTTCTCTTATCAGCAAAGGCAAAGCAGAGGAGATGATCCAAAAAGATTGGAGCTGCGATATCACAAAAGCCAGAACCGTCTTGGGTTTCGAACCCCAAATTCGCCTTGCACAGGGAGCCAAATTAACAGTGGAATGGTATAAAAAAGAAAATTGGTTATAGAATAAAACGAGGTGATCTATGGATGTCTTTGAAAAATGTTCGAAAATCTATGAACAAACCATGGAGATGAAGGAAAGGGGTTATTATTTCTTCTTCAGAAAGCTCGAATCGCCTCAGGACTCTGAGGTGGTGATCAATGGAAAACGGGTGATCATGATCGGATCCAACAACTATCTCGGGCTCACCAACCATCCTCGGGTCAAGGAGGCAGCCATCAAGGCCATTGAAAAATTCGGCTGTGGCTGTGCGGGTTCACGATTTCTGAATGGAAATTTGGAAATTCATGAAGAATTGGAAGCAAAGTTAGCCCGTTTCTTTCGAAAGGAAGCAGCCCTTGTCTTTGCTACAGGTTATCAGACCAATTTAGGAGCGATCTCCGCACTGGTGGGCCGAAACGATGTGGCTATCATTGATAAATATGACCATGCGAGCATTATCGATGGTTGCCGTCTCTCTTTCGGGAAGGTGAAAAAATATCGCCATAACGATATGAAAGACTTGGAACGGGCCCTTGAAGGAACCAAAGACAAAGGAAAACTGATCATTGTGGATGGTATCTTCAGCATGGAAGGGGATATCGCTGATCTCCCCCACCTCGTCAAATTAGCCAGAGCCTATGGCGCTAGGGTAATGGTGGACGATGCTCATGCAATAGGGGTTCTCGGAGAAGGAGGGAGGGGAACTTCAGAACACTTTGCCTTAGAAGATCAGGTGGACCTCATCATGGGAACTTACAGCAAATCCCTTGCAGCCATCGGTGGGTTTGTTGCCGGTTCAAAAGAGGTGATCAGTTTTATTAAGCACATTGGGCGTTCGATGATCTTCAGCGCTAGCCTCCCACCTGCTTTGGTGGCATCGGTGAGTACAGCTTTGGACATCATTGAAGAACAACCCCAATTAAGGACTCAACTCTGGAAGAATACTCACAAAATGTTACAAGGCTATAAAAAATTGGGTTACGATACTGGAACCAGCGAAACACCGATCATTCCCATCATTATCAAGGACACCATGAAAACCTACCAGATGTGCAAACTCCTCTTCGAAAATGGCATCTTTGTCAATTCAGTCGTCAGCCCTGCTGTACCTCCTGGGAGAGAACTTCTCAGGACGAGTTATATGGCCACCCATACGGAGGCACAGTTGGACACCGTCCTATGGGCCTTTGAAAAAGTAGGAAAACAACTGGGACTGATCTGACGGATACTGAGGAGATGACCGGACAAGACCTCTGCCTTGAGGAGGTAAAGAGCAAAGAGGATCTTATGGCCTTCATCCGATTCCCCTGGGAAATTTACAGGGAAGATCGGTATTGGGTCCCTCCCCTTATCAAAGATCAACTCTTAAAATTCAGTCAAACCCATCCTTTCCGTTCCCATGCCGACATGATCTTCTTCCTGGCGAAAAAGGGAGGACAGATCGTAGGAAGAATTGCTGGCATTATCGACTACAATTACATTGAGTTTCATCAGGAGAAGATTGGCTTCTTTGGATTCTTCGAATCGATTCCCAATACCCCCGTAGCAGAAATACTTCTCTCAAAGGTTCGGGACTGGCTTAAAGAAAAGGGAATGGAAAAGATGGTGGGGCCTATGAATCCATCCACCAATGATGAATGTGGTATATTGGTTGAGGGATTCGATGCCTCCCCTTGCCTCATGATGCCTTATAACCCGTATTACTACCCTTCCCTATTAGAAGGTTTTGGACTGAAGAAGGCAATGGATCTTTACGCCTATCTATTGGAGGAATCGACTTTCTTAGATGACCGGCTGGTGAGAATCACTGAACGGTTGATAAAAAGGGAACCTCAACTTCGAGTCCGTCCCATTCGTCTCCGTCATCTTGATGAAGAGTTAAAAATCATCAAAGAGATTTACAATCAAGCCTGGAGTAGAAATTGGGGGTTTGTCCCAATGACTGAGCAAGAGATCGACGATCTGGCTAAAAATCTAAAGCCGTTGGTCGTTCCAGACATAGTCCTTTTTGCTTACTGGGGGGAAGAGCCGGTGGGGTTTTCGGTCTCCCTTCCAGATTATAATGAGGTCCTCAAACACTTGAACGGAAAGATAGGTCTCTTGGGTATGCTCAAATTTCTCTACTATTCGAGAAAAATAAAGAAGATCCGGGTGATGCTTTTGGGAATAAAACAGGCCTTCCAAAAGAGGGGGGTGGAGGGCCTTCTCTATGTCGAAACATTTAAGAAAGGGATTGAAAAAGGGTATCCTCGAGCAGAAGGTTCGTGGATTCTTGAGGAAAATGTTCTGATGCAGCATGGCATTGAGTCAATGGGAGGGAAACTTTATAAAGTCTATCGGATTTACGAAATCTCTCTTTGAGGGGAAAGGAGAGAGTGGAGTCGAGGAGCGATGATCATGCATCCTACTGCAAGCCCAGCCCCCACAAAGAGATCAATGACATAGTGGTATCTCAGGTAGACGGTTGAGAGGATGAGGCCACAAACAATGGGCAGAAGGAGACAGAAGAGGGCCCTTTCATAACGATAGGCCAGGAATAAGACGATGAGGGCAATCTGGGTATGGCCACTGGGCATGCAATCCCGTTTGTTATGTTCTAACGCATTCAATACGTCTCTGACCAGATCAGTGATGAGGCTTCCTTCCAATGGAATGGACTGGAGATGAATCAGTGCATATCGAGGCCCGATGGCAGGAAAGAGGATGTAGCCAATAAATGAAATATAATAGCCAAATGTCAAGATAAATATCGACATATAAAAATCCTTCATTTGATCCTTTAAATAAAGTGTCACTACGAGAATCAGTGGGAGGAAGTAATAACTGATGTAGCAAAAGGACATGACATCCGTGAACCAGGGAACGATCCATTGCTCTATCCAAACAGTAGGATGGACCCCAAATAAGAAAAAATCAATCTGGATCAACACGGAATCAATATCTGGCTGGAGATGCTGAATCAGATCCCCAAGGGATTGATAGATCAAGATGATAAAAAAGATGGGTGAAAAATCGTGAAAGAAGGCCCCTACCCTTCCTATTACTCTTCGGTCAGAGGACAATTTTAAAACAAAAAGGAGCCCTAACCATAGGAAGTAACGAAAGAGTAAAGAACGCCAAAGCGGAATCTGACCTCGAAAAAAGAGAGTCAAAAGGATTAAACCGATCAGAAAAAAAATGGTTAGAACATGAAAAGGAGCAATTCGTTTCATCAGTAAATTGTTTTTTACACCACGGGGGAATAAAAATCAAGAAACATCACCCCCACCCTTCCCCTCCCCCATCAAGGGGGAGGGAATTCATATTGATGATCCGGCCTAACTTGTCCCCTCTCCCTTGGCGGGAGAGGGTTAGGGTGAGGGGGAGAAAAAGTGCATCGGGACAGCTCAAACTGAATGAGGAGAGATGGAAATGAGATATTCCCAATATTTTCTTCCTACCCTAAAAGAGATTCCTTCTGAAGCAGAGGTTCCCAGTCACCAATTGATGCTTCGGGCAGGGATGATCCGGAAACTTGCCTCGGGTATCTACTCTTATCTTCCCTTGGGACTTCGATCCATTCAAAAGGTAGAAGCAATTATTCGAGAGGAGATGAACCGTGCTGGCGCCGTTGAAGTATTGCTCCCATTTGTCCAACCTGCTGAAATCTGGCAGGAGAGTCATCGGTGGGAGGAATATGGAAAGGAACTCTTGAGGTTTAAGGATCGCCACAACCGGGACTGCTGTTTGGGCCCAACCCATGAAGAGGTCATCACCGATATGGCCAGAAGGGAGATCCGATCATATCGTCAGTTGCCTATCAATCTCTATCAGATTCAAACTAAATTCAGGGATGAAATCCGGCCTCGCTTCGGTGTCATGCGTGCTCGTGAATTCATTATGAAAGATGCCTATAGTTTCGATATCGACGAGAAGGGAGAAGATGAAAGTTATCGAAAAATGGTGGATGCTTATACACGCATCTTCACACGATGCGGTCTGAAATTTAAAATGGTGGAAGCCGAATCAGGGGTGATCGGAGGAACATTCTCTCATGAATTTATGGTTCTGGCTGAAAAAGGAGAGGAGACCATCGTCAGCTGCACCCATTGTTCTTATGCTGCTAATATTCAAAAAGCGGAATTTAAAAGGCTGAAATCGAAAAGCACTCTTCATGACAAAAGAAGTCTGAAACCCCTTCAAAAAGTTCTCACACCGGATCAGCGGACCGTGGAAGAGGTCACCCAATTTCTTCATGTTTCACCTCAGGATTTGGTGAAAACCCTCATTTTTGAGACCGATAAAGGTTGTGTGGCTGTACTGGTCCGTGGAGACCATGAGGTCAGTGAAAAAAAGTTGATGATTGTTTTGGGAACAGAGAATCTCCAACTGGCAGGAGATAGAATGGTTGAAGAGATTACCCATGCTCCCAAAGGGTTTGCTGGTCCTATTGGCCTCTCCATTCCGATGATTGCTGATCTGGACATTCAGGGAATGGTGAATTTTATCACTGGTGCTAATGAAAAGGACGCCCACCTCATTCATATCAATATCGACCGGGATTTTCGAATCAGTCAATTCGCAGATATCCGGAAATTCTCTTTAGGGGACCACTGTCCCCTCTGTGGAGGAGAGACAAAGACTGATAAAGGGATCGAGGTCGGCCACACTTTTAAACTCGGGACCAAATATAGTAAGGCAATGGGCGCCACCTATTTGGATGACCAGGGGAATGAAAAAGAGATTCTCATGGGATGTTATGGGATTGGTCTTGGAAGAACGGTGGCCGCAGCCATTGAACAGTCTTATGACAAAAATGGTATCATCTTTCCGATGCCCATCGCACCCTTCCAGGTCCTCATTCTTCCTATCAATACCAAGACCGATCTTATAAGAGAGACAGCAGAAAAACTCTATCAGAATTTAACGAAGGAAGGAGTAGAAACCCTATTCGACGACCGGGAGGAAACCCCAGGAGTGAAATTTAAGGATGCTGATCTTATTGGAATTCCATTGAGAGTGACATTAGGCGAGAAGAATTTAAAGAAAGGACTGGTGGAGATTAAAAAGAGAAAAACAGGTGAGATCCTTTTAGTGAAGAAGGAGGAGACGGTATCCAAAATCAAAGAAATGATTGCTCATGAACTTTCGGATTCAAGTCCGAATCGCTCTTGAATGACCCTTTGAAAACGGGGCCGGTAAATCAACTCAAATGTCTCTTTCTTCCCTGGGAAAAGACTACAGGCTGCCCGTTTCACCTCCTCCACCACTTTCAAAGCCCCTTCAAATGAGAGATCGTCTTGTTGGATCGAGAGTATTGAAAAATCGACCAGATACCGGAGAAAGCGGATCTTTCGATTTTCCTCCCTGACCTCCCTCTCTTCTATCTTTGTTTTCATACTTTTTCTCATGAACCATTAAAGCATATTTTAGGATTTCCCATGGCTCGGGCAGTGATGATTTTTTCAATAAAAACTGAATCGCCTCCCCTTGAGGTAGCCCAATGTTCCTTCTCATCAACAAAGACCTCCACCTCCCCTGCTCCTGCCTCCTTGGCTTTACGAAGAGTAATTTCATGAAGGAGCCTTTTACCGTAATCCGTTGCTTCCTCTAATTGAGAGAAAAATTTCATTTCCTGAGAGGAGTGTAGGTGAAACCCACCTTGGAATGACTTGATAAAAGCCTCCTCTCTGACCACAATGGCACTGGTAATGGCTCCCACTGCATTGGCAACTCCTGCATAAGAAGGAATAATCGTTTTCGTCCCCAACTTCTCAGCGACAGAGGGAAGAAAGGCATGAGCCGGTGCCCCGATCCCAATGATCTTATCCTTCAGGTTCAACTTAAATTCAACCTCTTCGATCTTTGCGTCTGGCCTGAAACACTGATCCAAAAAGAGATTGCAGAACCCGCATCCATCCAACCCCGTTTTAGAATGGGTGGATTCAGACAGAACAAGTTCGAGGACCTGAAAGCCTACGGACCGATCCATCACCCCTCTTAATTTTTGAATGAGAGTTGGGAATTCAATTTTTTGTCGCTTGCAAAGGATTTTTAAACTTCGTTCTGCAGATTCCTTATTCCAGGCCTGGAAAACCCCTGTGATATGGAGAATGTCCGTGGGAGTCACCCCGCTCTGGATAACCAGACCTCTTCTCTCCAAAGCTGAAATCTCTTTTAGGATCTCACTCGGAGCATGCCCGTTTAATTCAGCTAACTGAAAGAGTGAGAGGGGTCTTCCTGTGAGTTGAGAGAGAATCAATTGAGCCAGAGGGCTCAATTGATCTTCGACTTCTCTTCCTATACTAAGCCACAAATAGGTGTGGTTACCATGGGGAAGGAGATCCCAATCCTCGTCAATCCTTCGGAGCTCTTCATTAATTTCTGGATAACAGTATCCTAAATAAGAAAGGGGGATGATCCTCTTCGGCCCAACCCGGAGGTTCCCATCTATATCAAAAAAAATTTGGCTATCGCCTCCAAGGCCAATGGTTCTGATATCGATGGCCATCACATTCGTTTGCCAATGGCCAACCCTTGCCCCATTTGGATTAAGTCGTGGGATTCCTCCTTTGAGAAGCGCGATATCTGTGGTTGTTCCACCAATATCTACAACTACTGCATCCTGATCCTCTCCGCTTCGCTCAAGGAAATATTTTGCTCCAACCACACTGGCTGCAGGCCCTGAAAGGATGGTCTCAATGGGCCGATCTTGGATCGCCAGTTCACTCATCAGGCTTCCGTCTCCCCTCATGATCATCAGTGGAGCGACGATTTTCTGTTTCCCAAAGACTCGCTTTACTGAGTCGATCAAATGATGAATCACAGGGATGAGGTGAGCGTTGAGAATGGTTGTGGTTGCCCTCTTCACAGCATCCAATTGAAGGGAGATCTCGTGGCCACAGACCACTGGTTGATGGGTCTGTCCTTGAATGAGATGTTTCACACGAAGTTCATGATCTGGATTACGAACACTGAAATATCCACAGACGGCATAGGCTTCAATCTCATTCCTGGTCTTTTGAAGAACCTCCTTCACCCTGTTCAGATCCAATGGCTCTTTTTCCTCTCCCTGAACAGTATGTCCTCCTGAGATCAATACCACTTCATCCTTAAATAAAGGAGGATAGTCATCAGGACCATAACCGATGAGAAAGGCACACACCCTCCTCTTCACACCTTCAACGATGGAGTTGGTTGCTAAAGTAGTTGAGAGTCCAATGAGGGAGACTCTGGGAAAGAAGGTATTGTCCAGTTTTTTAAGGGCATCATCGATTCCCCTGGCGAGATCATCTTGGGTGGTAGGTGCTTTAGAGACGGAGAGAATTTCTTTTGAGAGAAGATTGATGAGAACAGCGTCGGTATTGGTTCCCCCAACATCGATTCCCAAACCGACGCTTAAATTCATTTCGGACACCTAACTCCTAAACTCTAAACACAAGGTGTATAAAGTATCAACCCACGAGCTCACGGGCCTTTCCCACGGCGCTGGCCGCATCCGGTGCATAACCATCTGCACCGATCTCCTTGGCAAATTTCTCTGTGACCGGTGCTCCTCCGACCATAATTTTAACACCATTTCGAGCCCCTGCCTCGATGAGGGATTCGATCACCAATTTCATCATCGGCATCGTTGTTGTAAGGAGAGCGGAGAGACCCAGGAGATTCGGTAGATTCGATTTCACTGCCTCCACAAACTTCTCTATGGAGACATCGGCCCCCAAATCGATCACTTGATAGCCTGCCCCTTCCATAAGCATTCCCACTAAGTTTTTACCAATGTCATGAAGATCTCCCTTTACCGTTCCGAGGACGATCTTACCAGCAAGCTTCGCTCCTGTTTCA
>Ga0315282_10016786_pt1 | contig 10662 bp, 12 predicted proteins | sample YL17G07_20_MG_FD_203693 | JGI IMG/M metagenome (GOLD analysis project Ga0315282, IMG submission 203693) | Sediment microbial communities from Yellowstone Lake, YNP, Wyoming, USA - YL17G07_20 | ecosystem: Environmental > Aquatic > Freshwater > Lake > Sediment | place: USA: Wyoming | collected... | reverse complement strand
GGGCGCTGGTCGCCGATGTATGGAGTCCGTCAACGATTCGTCAGAAGAGGATCTACGCTGTTGGAGAGAAGACCAAGAGTGCATTGGAATCGCATGGCTGCAGAGTCGAAGACGTTCCCCAGAAAGCCACAGCTGAAGAACTGGGTCATTTGCTTAAGCGAATAGACTTGCGGGGAAAGAGAGTCCTCTTTCCACGCGGCAACCTCGGAACACAGATCTTCCCGAAGCTTCTGCAACAATCTGGGGCGACGATTGATGAAGTGATCGTTTACCGGACACAAAAGCCCGAAGTCAAAGACGTTGAGTCGATCCAGAAAACGTTGGCAAACCAAGCAATCGATGTTGTGACTTTCTTCAGTCCCTCAAGTGTCCGGAATTTCACTGAACTAATCACCCCGGCACGTCTCGACGATGTTGCTGTCGGCGTCATTGGAGAGGTAACCGCAGCCGCCGCACGAGAAGCTGGCATAAGGGTGGATGTCATTCCGCCAAATCCAACTTCTGAATCGATGGTGAGTTCTCTCATAGACTTCTTTGTCCCACAGACTACAACTGGCACAGTGTGATCAACGACTTGTTCTTGCGAGCATGCAGACGCCAGCCCGTCGAACGGACGCCCGTCTGGATCATGCGGCAGGCGGGGCGTTACCTTCCCCAGTATCGGGCCGTTCGCCAGAAGGTTGATTTCCTGACTCTCTGCAAGACGCCTGAACTCGCTGCGCAGGTGACACTCCAGCCCGTTGATGTCCTGGGGGTCGATGCGGCAATCATTTTCTCTGATATACTCCTGCTCCCTGAAGCCTTTGGCATGGCCCTGCAAGTCGATGAATCGAAAGGCGGACCACGTTTCACCATCCCAATTCGCACGGAATCCGATATCGATTCTCTGACGGTTCCTGACCCAAGTGCAAAGTTGAAATTTCTGATGGAAGCCATTGAGCTCACAAAGAGGGAACTGAGAGGTCGCGTTCCTCTGATCGGATTCTGCGGCTCTCCCTGGACACTTGCGGCTTATATGGTCGAAGGCAAAGGGACAAAGGACTTCCGCCACGTGAAGCGATTGATCTATGATCAATCGGCCGTCGCTCACAAGCTCCTCGCAAAGCTCGCAGACGTGCTCGTCTTCTTCTTGGAAGCCCAGCTGGCCGCCGGCGCGGACGCGATCCAAATCTTCGACACATGGGGAGGGATTTTGAGCCCGGACAACTACCGTGAGTTCTCACTGGACTACCTCTGGAAGGTGGTTTCAAACATCAGGAGAAATGGTGCACCCATAATTGTTTTCTCAAAGGGATCAAACGAGTGTCTAGAGGAGATCTCGAAGATCGGCGCAGATGTCGTTAGCCTCGACTGGACTGTCGACATTGGGGAAGCTCGCAGGAGCATCGGCGAGCGAGTAGCTCTTCAAGGGAACCTTGACCCGTCGGCATTATACGCTTCCCCAGATAAGATCAGGCACGAAGTTAAGTTGATTCTCCGGAAGTACGGTAAGGGTTCCGGGCACATCTTTAACCTTGGTCATGGGATTTTGCCCGATACCCCAGTCGACCATGCGCGGACACTCGTTGACGCGGTGAAAGAAGAGAGCGTGGCATTCCATGAATGAGGACTCAGATCTTGGAGGAAGGTAGTGCAGCCTGAAGCATTGACTACGACTTCTCTCAAGAATCGCGCCCAGAAACTCGTTGGAGAGATCCAAGAACAGATGACGATCGCGTTCGAAGCCCTCGATGGGATAGGACGCTTTGAGCAAGACGACTGGAAGCATCCCGAGGGCGGTGGGGGAAATTCCAGGGTCTTGCAGAATGGACGTGTCTTTGAAAAGGCGGGCGTAAACACATCTACAGTCTCTGGAACACTCTCAAATTCATTGGCAGAGAAACTCAAGGCGGGGACGAAAGGGTTCCATGCAACGGGAACTTCTCTGGTGCTTCATCCCCACAGTCCGATGATTCCAACCGTCCACATGAATCTGAGATACATCGAACTTTCGAATGGAGACGCATGGTTCGGCGGTGGCGCGGACTTGACACCGTATTATCTGTTTGAAGACGACGCGACGCATTTCCACTCGACCCTGAAAAACATCTGTGATAAGCACAGCCGAGAGTACTATCCTCGTTTCAAGAAATGGTGTGATGAGTATTTCTTTGTGAAACACCGGGGTGAAGCTCGTGGGATCGGGGGAATCTTTTTTGATTATGTTCGGGATGATCTGGAAGATTTCTTCCTCTTCGTCGAAGACTTGGGAAATGGTTTTCTTGAGTCATATCTCCCCATAGTCGAGCGCCGAAAGAACGAGCCCTATGGAGAACGCGAGAAAGAATGGCAAATGATCCGCCGAGGTAGGTACGCGGAGTTTAACCTGGTCTACGATCACGGGACCCTTTTCGGCCTCGAAACACACGGGCGCACGGAATCCATTCTGATGTCGCTTCCACCAGCGGTGAGATGGGTATACAACTATCAGCCGGAACCTGGTTCACGTGAGGAAGATCTACTGAAAGTTCTCCAACAATCAAGGGATTGGACATGACCATTAGTTTTCGGCCCTTGATCGTGAAACCTGCATCCTGAATCTTCTTATGTCTCATTCCAAACCGCGAATCGCAGTCGTCCTGATGCAGCTTGGCGGCCCCGATTCGCTCGAAGCTGTCGAACCATTCCTGTACAATCTGTTCGTTGATCCAGATATTATCGACTTTCCTTTTGCACGCTTTGCTCGCGAGCCGCTCGCACGTCTTGTCTCTTCAACACGATCGAGAAAGGTCCGGCATCGTTATGCGGCGATCGGTGGTAAGTCGCCGATCCTTGAGCTAACAATCCTTCAGGCTCGAGAACTGGAGGCAGAGCTCTGCAAGTCCGTTGATGCGAAAGCATACGTTGCAATGCGCTACTGGCACCCCCTGACCGAAGAAACGATTAGAGAGATCCAAAGAGAGAAATTCGATAAGATCATCTTGCTTCCGATGTATCCTCAGTATTCAAAGACAACGAGCGGTTCAAGTTTGAACGAATGGAATCGAAGAACGGCCACTTCGAGACTGGACTCAATCCCGATTCGAGTGATAAAGAGTTTCCACGATCACCCGCCCTATGTTGAAGCGGTCGTGGAAAGAATCAATGAAGCTCTGGCCCGCTTCGTCAATGCAAAAGCCGAGGACATCTTCCTCCTCTTCAGTGCACATGGTGTGCCACAGAGCGTCGTTGACTCGGGTGATCCATATAAGGCTCAGGTCGAAGAAACCGTCAGACTTGTGATGGAGCATGGTGAATGGAAATCACCTCACCTCCTTTGCTGGCAGAGTAAAGTTGGTCCGTCAGTGTGGTTGAAGCCCTACCTGCATAACACGATTCCTCAGCTCGCTGCTCAAGGTGTGAAGAATCTCCTTGTGATCCCAATTGCGTTTGTGACAGACCATATTGAGACACTCCATGAAATCGACATCGAAGCACGAGAGCAAGCGATGCGTTTGGGAATCACTCAGTTCGAAACAATGCCTGCACTCAATGACTCGCCCACACTCATCAAAGGATTAGCAGAACTTGTCTTGAAACAGATTCAATGAACTCAGAAGGAAAGGTCGTCGTCATCGGTGCCGGAATCTCCGGGCTTTGTGTTGCGTACTGGCTGAAGAGACAGGGAGCAAACGTTCTGGTTCTGGAGAGAGATTCTCAAGTCGGCGGCACCATAAAGACTCTTCGCCAGGATGGCTGGTTGATTGAAACCGGCCCCAACACCGCGCTTGAGACGACTCCACTCTTCCACCAACTCTTTGATGATCTGGGGCTCACAGGTAAGCATCTATATGCGAATGAAGCCGCGTCAAATCGCTACATCCTCAGGAATGGCAATCTCCACCCCCTCCCGATGAGCCCTGGTTTGTTCCTCAGAACAAGATTATGGACTTGGCGAGGGAGGCTTCGACTCTTGAAGGAACCTTTCATCAGTCGAGCAGATCGCGAGGAGTCTGTCTCAGAATTCGTCCGACGACGGCTCGGTTCTGAATTTCTCGACTACGCGATCAATCCGTTCGTCGCTGGGGTTTTCGCCGGAGACCCAGACCAACTCTCCGTGCAAGCAGCATTCCCAAAGCTATATGCTCTTGAAGAGAAATACGGCGGATTAGTGAAAGGACTTGTCAAGGGGAGAAGAGAACGGAAGCAGCGAGATGAGAAGGCAAAGACTCGGGCAAAGCTGTTCTCATTCCTCGACGGCATGCAGTCCCTCACTGACGCTCTCGCGGCAAGGCTCGGTGATTCAATCAAGCTCAATTGCCCTGTGGAGACTATCATTCCCATTCGGGCGGGACGTTTTCCAATCTATACAGTCTATGGACCGAATGCCAAACCGATCATGAGTGAGGCAGCAGCCGTGATACTATCATCTCCGGCATATGCAGCCGCGAAAATAATCCACCCGATCGATCCTGAGATGGCAAGAACACTGCAGTCGATCTACTATCCGCCAGTCGTCGAAGTGTTCATGGGATTCAAGCAGGAACAAGCGAAGCAGCCATTAGACGGGTTTGGATTTCTCGTCCCGGAAAAAGAGCAGAGAAAGATCCTTGGCACGATTTGGTCCTCAACTCTGTTTCCCCACCGCGCACCCAATCGCCATGTCGCGCTAACGACATTTGTCGGTGGAGCCCGCCAACCAAGACTCACGGACGAAGATGACGGACGAATCACAGAGCTTGTCCTCTCCGAGTTGGAGTCCATAATGGGAATCAGGGGATCTCCGGTCTACACGAAGGTTACGCGTTGGGCACGTGCAATTCCTCAGTACACACTTGGCTATCCAGGGATTGTTAGGGCAATGGAGCGTTTCGAACAGAACTATCAGGGAGCGTTTCTCTGCAGCAACTATCGCGGTGGAATAGCGGTCGGAGATTGCGTCATGAGTGCCGAAAAAACTGCAAAGAGAGTCCTCGAACACTTGAGGTTAGTTAGGGTAAATCATAAAGGTGCCTACGTCAAATAAACTCCGGAGGGAGGTATTCTCATGAAGCGAACCTTATTTCTTCTCCTGATCGTAATGGTCGCCTTGGCCGTGAATGCAGCTGCTCTTGCCCAATCGGTAGACGAGCCCTACACGATCGCTTATTACTACAAAGTCAAGTGGGGCTACTTTGATGAATTCCTTCAACTGTTCAAGAAGAATCACTACCCAGTCCTAAAGGCGGAAGTCGACCGCGGAAAACTTGTTTCAGTCAAGACCTATCAACCTCAATTTCACGGTGAAGGTCGAGCTGACTGGCATTTCCTCGTCGTCATCACGTACAAGAACTGGGCAGCAGTAAGAGATACGACTGCAGGAAGTGCTCTTGTCAACAAACTCTATCCTGACCAGGAGAGATTTAAGAAGGAGGAACAGAGGCGATTTGAGATCCTCGATGCACATTGGGATGTTCCTCTAAATGAAGTCAACCTGGACAAATAAACCAAACTGCAATGCCAAAGAGACATCCAAGTCTGGTTCCTCTCTCGCGCGATCACCATGATGGACTGATGCTCGCGCTGCGGTTGCGCCAGGGGAAGAAAGCTCTCCTCCAAGGTTGGTCGCATGACAGTGGATGGCAGGCCAGATACGTCGTCCAGTTCCATCGTGATCACCTTCTCCCTCACTTCGAGGCCGAAGAGAGAATTCTCTTCCCGGTGATGAGAGAACACGCAAAGGAAAGCGTTGGAACGATCGAGACCCTGCTTAATCAGCACAAAGAGATTACGGCAAGAGTAGAGAGTCTGAAGGAGTCAGAACAGACAAGTCTCAAAGGCAAACTGAAGGAGTTTGGAGAACTGCTAGACCGACACATTCGGATTGAAGAAGAGGATCTCTTCCCAGCTTTTGAAAGATCCATTCCGAAAGGAATCGCAGAGGAAGTTGGCAAGGAGATCGAAAGGATACACAAACCTCCGGCGAAGTGAAATGGCTGGCGACCTCAAGTCCACATACATCAGGCGACGCACTCGTCACGTCTGGACATTCTAGCCGAAGCCGCTGAGCTTTCTGGAAGGTTTCTCAGTTCAATAAATCCCGTTAAGACTCATGAGAGCAATCATTAACGGTTGGGCCATCAGCTGCAACAGTTATGGCGCGAAATCGGGACTGCCAGTTGTGTTCATTCATGGCTTTCCGTTCTCACAAGAGATGTGGAAACCACAGGTAGCCGCACTTTCTCCACAGTTCCTGGTCGTCACCTATGATGTGAGAGGGCACGGTGGGACTGAAGTCGGAGATGGCCAGTACACACTTGAGTTCTTTCTTGACGACTTCCTCGGGCTGCTCGACCACCTCAGAATCGAGAAAGCGGTGGCCGTTGGCCTTTCAATGGGCGGCTACATAGCACTGCGAGCGATCGAGCGCAACCCAGAACGCTTCAGAGCGCTGGTTCTGTGTGACACACGAAGCGAGGCCGACACCGACGAAACAAAGCTCAAGCGGACGTCGAGCATCAAGCTTGTGAAACAGGAAGGGGTGAAGAAGTTCGCAGAAGGCTTTGTCAAAAGCGTCTTCGCACCACAAACGCTTGAAGGCAAGCCTGGCACGGTGAAACTCATCCATGAAATCATTGAGAGAATGTCTCCGCTCGCAATTGCTGGAACACTTCTCGCCCTCGCGGCTCGCACAGATACAACAGCATCGCTCCCAAAGATAAAAGTGCCAACTCTCATTTTGGTCGGTGAGAGCGATACTCTGACGCCTGTCCCTGCAGCACAGTCAATGCACGCGAACATACAGGGCTCTGAACTTCACGTCATCCCGAAGGCTGCACATCTGAGCAACCTCGAGAACCCTGATGAGTTCAACAGATTGCTTCTGAACTTCCTCCGGCGGCTCTAATCAACCGCGCCTTCCATTCAACATCACGGGAGCTAACTGCGCTGAATCGATCTACCACACCTCCCCTGTCTCAGCCGGGACTTGCACGCGTCATGGGTCAATGGGACTTGACTGCTCTTACAGTAAATGGGATCATTGGAAGCGGCATTTTCCTCCTCCCGGCAACAATCGCAGGGCTGATGGGGCCAGCGAGTCCTTACGCGTACCTGCTGTGTGCACTGGTTACTCTGACTTTCATCCTCTCATTCGCCGAGGTGTCAAGCCGTTTCACCTCTGCTGGGGGACCGTATCTCTATGCCTACGAGGCTTATGGGAGTTTTGTCGGTTTCGAAGTTGGCTGGCTCACCTATTTGACTCGCTTGGCTTCCGTCGCAGCTAACCACAATCTCTTCATTATCTATCTTGGATACTTCATCCCAAGCGCTTCCTCGGGTGTCGCGCGGAGCGCCATCCTGGTTCTCCTCATCGTGGGCTTTGCCGTCGTCAATCTCCGTGGAGCAAAGTATGGAGCGTGGATGGTCGACGTCATCACCATCGCGAAACTTCTCCCTCTCGTGTTTCTAATTCTGGTAGGCATCTTTTTCACCCAGGGAAAAAACCTCACTGTGACCGCCCTCCCATCACTGAGTGATTCAATGCGGTCGATCTTTCTGCTCTCCTTTGCATTCGGTGGATTTGAAGCCGTCACGATCCCGTCGGGTGAATCCATCGACCCTCGACGACATGTGCCTAAGGCTCTCATTTCTGCACTGTTTATCTCGGCTGGGATATATTTCTTCATTCAGCTTGTCTCGGTTGGAGTGCTCCAGACGTTGGCATCTCAGGAACGACCCATCACTGCAGTTGCCAGCGCAATCATGGGATCTTTTGGCGGACATCTTGTGGCGTTCGGAGCTTTAGTCTCCACGTTCGGCTACTTCGGCGGTGCGATACTCAGCGTTCCCCGCCTGACGTTTGCTTTGGGAGAGAAGAAACAATTGCCAAATGTCTTTGCGCACGTCCATCCGAAATTCCAAACGCCAGATGTCTCAATCCTCGTTTACTCCCTGCTCGCCTTTCTTCTTGCAGTATTCTCAAGCTTTATCACCCTTGCGGCGATCAGTGTCGTCTCACGGTTACTTTACTACATGACCACCTGCGGATCTCTCCTCGTATTTCGAAAGAATAGTCGGGCGCCCTTTGCTCTTCCCCTTGGACCCATCATCCCCGTACTGGGAATTGGGTTTGCTGTGTTTCTTCTGAGCTACACAAAATTGGAGGAAGTCTATTTCACGCTCGGCGGGATTGCCCTCGGCTCGATTCTATACTTCATTGTGAAAAGAGATGATGCGAAAGACACTGCATAAGGACTTGCCAGATAATTTGTTCAAACTGCAGGGGCAAGTCATAAGATGCAGGAAATGTCCCCGTCTTGTCAGATGGCGAGAGAAGGTGGCCCGCGAAAAGACGGCCCGATTTAGGGATTTGGGATACTGGGGAAAACCAAACCCCAGCTTCGGCGACGCAAACGCAAGACTGCTTCTCGTCGGTCTCGCACCCGCGGCTCACGGTGGCAATCGCACAGGACGGATGTTTACTGGCGACAGGAGCGGTGATTGGCTCTATCGCACGCTGTACAAGTTTGGCTTTGCGAATCAGCTGACATCGGTTGATCGCAATGATGGGCTGAAGCTTACTGACTGCTACATCACAGCAACGTGTCGCTGCGCACCGCCAGCAAACAAACTCCTCCCTCAAGAAATCCTCAACTGTCGTCCATATCTCCTCCGAGAAATCGAACTCCTTAACAGGGTCAAAGTGGTGGTCGGGCTTGGGAAGGTGGGATTTGACAACTCCTTCGATGCATTTCAAGAGCTCGGAATGACCTCTTTGAAGGCGAGACCCAAGTTTGCTCACGGCGCGACGTGCAAGCTGAACAACCGAGTCACTCTTCTCGGCTCGTTTCATCCGAGCCAGCAGAACACCTTCACCGGGAAACTCACGCAGCCGATGTTCGAGGCGGTGTTTCGCAAAGCCAAGCACCTAATCAACCAGCAACCAATGACCAGTTGACCAGCCCACAAGTTGCGACTGTGCGGAGAGTTTGGTAAATTTGAACATGAGGAAGTTATCTCTGAATACTGTATTTAATAAGCGATCAGGGTTCATAGCTGGGATCGAAGAAAAGTATAAGGCTGAGCTAAGCCTTCTCGACGAGATCTACGATCTCGGCAGGCCAATGAGCAGTGAAATGACGTCCAGCAGCCGCATGCAGCGACTGTTCGAGGGTATTCTTTTGTTCTCCTGCGTTAGAACCGTGTGTGCAATCGAATCCATTGTATTCCTACTGGCTCTAGGGAACTCTGCCGAGACTGCACTTATCTTTCGATCTGTTTTTGAGACCCTTATTAACATCCTATACATAGACAAAGACCCAGACAGGCGAAGCTTGCTCTTCGCAAGACACGAAGTCAGCGACGCTCTCAAGTATTTCAATCGTTTGATTCACCCCTACGTTTCGCTAGAGCAACTACCTGGGGACATCGTTCTTCCCAGTCCAGTTTGCCATAGCATAAGGTACGATCGCAAGAAACAGCAGTTACTATTCGACGGAGCAATGAGTGAGAATGACAGCATTCATTTGTTGGAGCTGTCCCAAGACCCTGCATATCGAAAGGCTGTCGAAAGGCTCTTCCAAGGCTCTATCAAGCCTGAGGAGGTAAAGGGCGTCGCACAGACCATCTCCAGTCTCAAGAAGCAATTGTCCTTTTACGATTCAGAGATTGACTCTGAATTTGCCGGACTTAAAATCCCATCCGGCCACAGTTGGTCGGGCAAGCAAATAAGAGAAATGGCGGAGGCCGTAGACCTAGGATCTGCGTACGACACGATGTACTGGGAACTGTCAGGGATAACTCACTTTTCAGCTTCGTCGAACTTGTTTTTCTTGCAACATGATCCGATGGAGAAGCGCTTGGTCCCAAAATTCTACCCGAACGATACTATATCACGAAGGATTATCCGTTCTTCGGCGGATTATTCCTTGAGGATTCTCAAACTGGTGAACAAGAGAATGGGGTGTGAAAAAGAACTTCAAATTAGGCAACTGGAAAATCGGCTACCAACGCTCTTAGAAAAGCCAGAATATTCATAGTGGAATAGCATGCAAACAGTCCAAAAACCATCAATCGGCTTCCACACCCGCACCCAAACCGAAAAAAATCGAACGCTTCCGCCGTATTCAGATGAGCGGGGCAGTGTGCTCTAAAGTTAGCCGAGTTTCAACAAGGAGAGAATTTGAACAATAAAGGTCCTGTCATGACGCAAGCATTGAAATATCGCACCAAAGTCAAGCGAGGAGGCAGAGTGGAACTCTCGAAGGTCCCGCTCAAAGCGGGAACGCCAGTCGATGTTATTCTTGTCGAACCGGACGGAAAGTTCCAAGAACTCCTCAAGGCTTCTGAAAAGAGCATTGACTTTTGGGACAATCCAATTGACGACGAGACGTGGAATGACGCTTAGACAGCGGGAGATCCTTATCATTCCAATCCCCTTCACAGACCTGCGAGCGATCAAGCGGCGTCCTGTGTTGGTGCTCTCCAACAACTCCTATAACAGAGCGAGCGAAGATGTCGTAGTTGCTGCGATCACATCTAATCTACAGGAACAGCCATACGGAGTGCTGATCGAAGCTCCTGATGTGCAGGGTGGACTCCTAAAACGCACAAGTCTCGTCCGAGCAGATAAGATATACACGCTAAGCAGACAATGGTCTTGAAGCGGATCGGAAGGTTGAAGCAGGAAAAGTACAGCGCCGTCCTCAGTGCCATCCGACGGTT
>Ga0315282_10016785_pt1 | contig 10663 bp, 17 predicted proteins | sample YL17G07_20_MG_FD_203693 | JGI IMG/M metagenome (GOLD analysis project Ga0315282, IMG submission 203693) | Sediment microbial communities from Yellowstone Lake, YNP, Wyoming, USA - YL17G07_20 | ecosystem: Environmental > Aquatic > Freshwater > Lake > Sediment | place: USA: Wyoming | collected... | reverse complement strand
TCACCAAGACGGCCCAGGGCGACTTCGAAGAAGAAGTCCTCAAGGAAGTGGCAGTGGGGCGTTATGACCTGGTGGTGCTGGGAGCCTACGGGCATCGCCTGCCCAAATACCTGCCGGTCATCAGCGACGAGGCCCTGACCCTGGCCCGCCTCACCACCCGGCCGGTCCTGGTGTTTCGGGAATTTAGGGAAGATTAAAAGCCTGAAAGAGTCCCCACGCCAACGGGCCAATTAAGGGCGATCTCCCCAGGGCCGGAAGGTCAGACAGATTGGGGGAGATATCGCCCTTGGCGCCCGTCGCTAACATAAAAAAGACAAGTTCCGGACTGCATCCTGAACTTGTCTTTATTATTTTCAGATATTGGTGGAGCTGAGGGGATTTGAACCCCTGACCCCTTGAATGCCATTCAGGAAAAGGGGGGAGGAAGAAAACTTAACCACAATCGCTAATTAGCGATTTTTTAAGGGAAAAAGGTGTATAATAATTATAAGCGAATCGGGCTAAAAAAACCCTTATAGCGCCTATATGGTAAACCGAAAGTAAATATTTTCAACCCTGGGATAACTTGGAAAGCAATCAAGAGGGCAACCCCCAGGAAACCCCCACAGGCGGCGGGGATGCTGCGGCCCCTTGAATGTCAATCAACGGGCCGGGGCGGAAAAGGGAATCATTCCGGCCACCTGTGGGGAGCGTTTACCGTCTGCTTTACCGTTTTCGTAAACCGATTTTGGCCCCTCTAACCTGGGAATCGCGACCCCAGGGACAGGGCGGTAACTCCACCACCTTGGGGGGCCAAAACCTTTGGAGGCCGTAAGGAGGGGCGGCAATGAAAAATAAGGATGATCTGGATTTATCGCAGCTAAAAGAAAAATATAACTTGTGGTGGGAATATTTACGCAGGAGTGATTTATATCGGATCGTTTGCGAGAGCATAAGGCAGGCACAAAACAGCCCAGGAGATAGATGGACCAAAGACCTTAAAACATGGTCCTTTGATGATTTTAATGATAAATTAACAACAATAATGGGTTGTGTGTGGGGATACGTTAAATATCCTTCTCTTGATGTTAATGCTTTTGAACTTTATCTAATAAAGCACAATTTTAAAAAGGATGCTGATTTAACTAATAATATTATTAATAATATTCAGCTTATGATACTGTGCTATTACCCAAGATTTCAAGATATATATCACCAGACATTTGATGATTATTGGAACCGTCAAGAAATATGGTTACTATTAGAAAAAGATAATCCCCAAAGCGCTATAAAAAGCGCAAAAGAAACCATTGCTGTTGATTTAAGGTTGTGTAAAGAATCTTATGAAAAAAAATATGGTAGAGAACCATCTGCTAATGAATTGATTGGTTACTTTCAATATGCTTTTTGTGAAACTGATTTATATAAATATCTTAAAGTAGAATACACGATAAGTAAACCAGTTAAAGAAATAAAGGATGATTTCTATAATAAAGTAAGTGTCGGTATTAATCAAAAATATAGTCAATATATAAGACAAGAATTAGGGAAAAGGTATTTCACATTTAGTAGCAATATCCATGTTAAATATTTAAGAAGGTATTTAAAAATATATGATTTAAAACAAATTAAATTTCTAAAATGGAATGATATTATTTATGATATTTATCCTAAAAAAGATATTAATGATGTTGACTATGAGGATGTTAAGAGGGAATTAAAGCGAGAATATGCTGCGGCAAAAGTAATAATAGGGAATGTAGAACAGGGATATTTCCCAAGGGTTTGATTGATTCGAGAATTACATAAATTCGAGAAACTCAGGGGGGGGTGTAAAGTTTAGAATTATCCAAAACTAACCACTTTTTACCATAACTTAGGCGATTTATAAGAGAGACATCGTTTCGATGTTCTCTCTTTTTTATTTGCCAGGAGGGTTAAGGGATGTTGACCAAAATCAAATTTGAACGGCTTAACCGTGGCTTACGTCAAGAGGATGTGGCGACCATGACCGGGGGGGTTGTTCCTCAGCATCGGCTTTCTTTACTCGAAAGGGGTGTAAAGCCCCGGCCCGACGAGGCCCGCGCCCTGGCGGACGTGTTCAAATTGGAACCCGGCGAACTTTTCCAGCCGGCTTGACTGAAAAATAAAGCCCCCAGGGGCGAAGCTGGGGGCGGCGGGGTGTTGATGCTTACTGAACAATTCAAAGATAGCATTTCTTCCAAGAGATTTCAAGCCTTTGTGCGGCTTTACTTCCTTCAATTCCTTATCCCGGCTGATAGCCATTTCGAGCCCGGCCTTTCCCTGGCCCTGGACGCTGCGCTTGTGCCTTTCGAGGGAGCGCCGTGGTAAGCGCCGAAACCATCCGCCAAGCCCTTCAAAATTGCGGTAAACCCGGTTGCACCTGTGGTCGGCCTGGGGGAAATGTCCATTGCCCAGGCCATGAGGATCACACCCCCTCACTTTCAGTAACCGAGAAAAACGGCAAGATTTTGGTGCATTGTCATGGCGGTTGTTCCAAAGACCGGGTCATAGGCGCCTTGAAGGAAAGGGGCTTGTGGCCGTCTGGCAATGGGAATGGAACTCAGGCAGGACCCCAGGCCGTCAAGCCCCGGACCCCCAGGACTTATACCCTTCAAGATTTTTCCCATGATAAAGATATTTCCCCTGATTTTCTCAAAAAGCACCATGTCTCAGAGCATAAAGACAATTTTGGAAATATCGAGGTACGTTTCCATTATTTAGACGAAAAGAAAACCCTGATTTCGATCCGCCGGCGCATTGCCCGGAGCGGCGATAAATTCAGGTGGCGCAAAGGGGATAAGCTCTTAATTTACGGGCTTTGGGGGCTGGCGGCCATTCAGAAAGCCGGCTGGTGTCTGATAGTTGAAGGCGAAAGTGATCTTTTAACCGCATGGCTTCACAAAATCCCGGCCCTGGCAATCCCAGGAAAGGGGACCTGGCGGCCCGAGTGGGCGCTGCACCTTCAAGGACTTCAAGTCTATCTTTGGCAGGAACCGGACGCGCCGGAGCTTCCCGGCAAGGTTGGGAAAGACCTTCCCGGCCTGCTGGTTATCCCGGCCCCGGCTGGCTTCAAGGATATTTCAGAGGCCCACTTGAAAGGGCAGGACGTGGCGGCCCTGATTGCCGACTTGAAAGCCCAGGCCCAGGCCCAGGCCCGGCCCCAGGCCCGGCCCCCGGCCCCTGCCACAGACGAACCCGAACCCGTCAAAAAAATCCCCTGGATCGGCCACAAATATTTTACAGAACGTGGCCGACTGTGCCTTGAGACTTACGAGAAAAAAACGGGGCTCCCCCTGACTTGCTACCTTGCGAATTTCCAGGCCCGGATAACTGAGGAAATTACCCGGGATGATGGTTTAAGAGCCGTCAAGGAATTTCTGGTAAAGGGCAGCCTGGACACCGGCCGGCCCCTTCCGCCGGCCCAAATACAGGCCCGGGAGTTTGACAGCCTTTCATGGGTGCGCCGAGAATGGGGGGCGGCGGCTTCCCAGGCCCCCGGACGGTCCCTTGGCCCCCACCTAGTCAATGCTATTCAGGCCCATTCTCAGACATTGAAGCGGCGCAAGGTTTATGGTCATTCAGGCTGGCGGCAAATCGGGGGGCCGTGGCGATACCTTCACGGCGGGGGTGCAATCGGCGGCGGCGATCAGGTTGAGGTTGACCTTGGGGAGAACTTGCAGCTTTACCGGCTACCGGCCCCCGGCGGCCTTGAGGCGGCCCAAGCGAGTCTCAGGTTTCTTGATATAGGCCCTTGGGAGATCACGGCGCCCTTAATTTCCTGTGCTTACCTGGCCCCCTTTGCGGACCTCTTGAGAGTGGATTTCTCATTATGGATTTACGGCCCTACCGGAAGCCTGAAAAGCACTCTGGCGGCCCTGGCCCTTTCTCACTTCGGTAATTTCTCCCGGACTACCCTTCCCGGATCATGGTTTTCAACCGTGAACAGCCTGGAAAAACTCTGCTTTACCATGAAAGATAGTCTGGTGGTCATTGACGATTTCATACCCGCAGCGAACTCCCGAGAATCGCAAAAAATGGGGGAGAGTGCAGCCCGGCTGATTTATCAGGCGGGGAACCGGAGCGCACGGGGGCGGCTGGCGGCGGACCTGACAGCCCGGCCCAATTATTACCCCCGCGGCCTGATTATCTCCACAGGGGAAATGCTCTTGCCAGGCCAGCGTCAAAGCGCCACGGCCCGTTACCTGGGAATTGAACTTGACCCGAAACGGACCCCGATTGACAAGGCCCGGCTGACAGAGGCCCAAGGGGAAGCCCACCTTTACCCGGCGGCGATGGCGGCCTATCTTGCAAACCTGGCCCCACGACTTGAGGATGTTCAAGAGGAACTGCGGGCACTTTGGGAAGCCTACCGGAGCGCCTTTCAGAGCACGGCCCACCTACGCATACCCGAAATTCAAGCCTGGCTTGCGGTTGGCTTCGAGTATTTTTTGAGATTTCAGACCCGTATGGGGGCCATATCTGAGGGCCAGGCTTATGAAATGCTTAACCAGGCATGGAAGGTCTTTGAGGCGCTGGGGGAGAAACATTCCAGAATTATTGAGGGGCAACGGCCTACCCTGAAATTTATGGCTGTGCTTCACGAGCTTTTCTTGCAGGGCCGGATTTATGCGGAATCGGCAAGCATGGCCGGCGCACCCCCGCCCCGAGGATTCGGCTGGGATGATATGCAGCCGGCCCACAATGCCGAGCTTGTCGGCTGGTTTGATGGCGAAACCAAAACCCTTTACCTCATGCCCGAAACAGCCTTGAGAGTGGTAAATGAGGCGATCCGTCGGCAAGGTGATTTTCTGGCCCTTGGCCGAAACGAGATGCTGGCGGCCCTGGCCCGGGAAGGCTTTATCGTGCCCGGGAAGGATAAGAGCACCCGGCTTAAATGGATTCAAGGAACTGCGCGGCGGGTTATTTTCATGCCCTTATCAAAGTTGGGGCATGAAGGGGGAGAAGTTGAAACCTAACACTTTTCCTAACACTCCTAACCAATCCTAACACCTGGGGTGTTAGGCGGAAAGCCAGACCAGATAAGGGTTAAAGGGTTGTCTAACACTTCTAACACTTTCATCCTATATAAGACCCCTCTTGTAACTTTAGAGGGGAGATAAATAAGCGTGAAAACATACAGAACCCCTCTTATATGGGATAAAAGCGTTAGAAGTGTTAGAGGCCCTTTAGAGTCAATAACTATGCGGGTTTCACCCTAACACTTAGGGTGTTAGGACCTGTTAGGAAAGTGTTAGGTGGGGAAGGGCCATGAAACAGGAAACAGGAAAAACTTGACACAGCCATTGTGGAAGCCAGGCGGATAGCCCGGCGTGCCTCAGATTGGCTTAATGGGAAGGAACGGGAAACCGGCCTTGCTACCCCTGATGTGATCCTTGCCACAATCCAAGGGGCGGCGGAAAACCTTGTCTTTATGCTGGAAAGGGCAGACCATGCCAGACCTTGAAACGAAACAGACCACAAGACGGCCAAGCCTTAAGGAGCTTCTTACCCGCGGCGATTTGATAAGCCCGGAAGAACTGGCGGCGGCCTTGAGGGTTGCCAGGATTACGACTTACAAATGGGCGTCAAGAGGGGTGATACCCCACCTTAAGCTTGAGGGCGTGGTGAGGTTTGACCCCCAGGACATAGAGGCATGGCTGAAAGAAAATCATCGGACGGCCCCTTATTCTGAATGGCCCAAGAAGAACCCCAAAGGCCGGGCGGCCCGGAATGCCCCAAGCGGCGGACCCTGCAAATGAGTGGGCGGCCACTTGACTATGTATCAGAGGATAGGGTTAAAATGATAAGTAAATTAAATAGTTACAAATCAGGTTTACCGGCGATTTACCTATAAGAAGCGGCGACAAAATTACAAAAATGTTCAATCTGAAATTATCTGCAATCAAAGGAACTTATGACAGGCCACGGTGAAAAGTTAAGCCGGAAAAAAGAAGCGGCGATTATTGCCTTGCTTTCAGAGCCGACGATTGAAAAAGCGGCGGCCAAGGCGGGCATAGCGAAGCCTACCCTTTGGCGCTGGCTTCAAATCCCTGAATTTCAGGCGGCATACCGGGAAGCGCGGCGGGAAGCGGTAAGCCAGGCAATCGGGGCGCTGCAAAGGGCAAGTGCTGAGGCCGTGGAAGCCTTGCGGAGAATAATGAACGATACCACGGCCCCGGCCACGGCCCGAGTGAACGCGGCCCGTTCGATTATCGAATTTGCGATTAAGGGCGTGGAAATTGAAGATATTTTAGCCAGACTGGAGGCCCTGGAGAATGAAAGCGGGAATAATTAGCAGGATCAGGCAACTTGAGGCCTTTGGCGGCCCCGGCTCTGGCCCGGCGATGATTATTGACTGGCGACCAGGGGAGCCCCATGGGGAAGCTGAGGCCAGATATTTTGAGGCAAATCCGGAGCGCCGGGGAGATACCAGGACCCCGAGAATTTATCTTTGCCTTGCAAGGGAGGTCCCATGCGAAATGAACTGAGCAAGCGCATTTCAAAACTTGAAGGCCGTGGATTTGCCGCGGCGGAAATCCGCCTATCCTATCGAAATTTTGTGGAGCACGGGATTGTTTCCACTAACCCCCGGCTGGCGAAGATCGTGGCGGACCTCCACCAAGCCCTTGAGGAAATGGACCGGAGCGTGCCGACAGCGGCGGCGATTCAATAACCCTTTGGCGGCGCCTGGTAGCTACGGCCAAGGCGCAGGGATGGGGGCGGGCATGAGGCGAGAGCATGGGAATTAAGGACCGGATAGACAAACTACAAAGGCAGCGGGGGCCACAGGCCGGCGGCGTAGTTTCCGAACTCCCCGGCGGCGGCTATTTGCGTGGCGGGCGGATTTACGAACCCGGCGAACTCCCCCCAGGCGGTTACTTGCTTGTACCTGGCGAACTCCCCCCGGCCGAATGGGACCATTGGGCCGTGGCGGTGCACGAAGCCCAAAAGAACCTGCTTTAAGGAGCGGCGTCCATGAGCCCCATACACCCACGGTGGCAATGTCGAACGATTGGGGGCTTACTGCTTCTCCCCAGCCGCATCTTGTTGGCCGATCATGGCGGCGAGGTGGTTATCTTGACGCCCAGCATGGGCTACCAGTTCGACGGCGAGTTTTATCAAACCTTGTGGGACCTGCCCGCCGGCGGCCGCTACCGGCTGATCACCGGCCCGGCGCTCCCGTGGCACCTTTACTGGCGCTGGCGCCTTTATGAAGGTCTGCCCTGGGAACGAATGTTAAACCGCATGGTGGCTCAAGAAGGCGCATACTACCGCGCACGGAAGATCCCCAGGGTTTATTATGAATACCGTAGGGTCGCTGCAGGAGGAACGATATGTCGCTAACCCGAGCTGAGTTGGCAGCAATTTTTCAACTTTTAATGATTGGCCGGGGCTACTCAATCGAGGTCCTGGCCATGGCAGAGGCCAACGGTGATCAGCACGAGGCGGCCCGGGTCCGGGTGAGCTTGGCAAGGGTGGATCAGGCGATTGACCTCCTGGAGCGTGAACTTGTGGCAAGTCAACCCAAAGGAAGCGAAAAGCCATGAGTAAGAAAAGGCGTGGCCAAGGGCAGGCCACCGTAAAAGCATTGCGAAAAAAGGGCAAAGCACCGGACGCACCGACTGATAAAGACCGGCGGCGGGCGGATTGGCAAAAAAAGAAAACGGGATAAGGGGAAATCTTTTATGAGCGCATTTACAAAATTGCAAGACTTTCTGGCAGAACTGGAAGCGACCAAACAGCAGCTAAACGACCAAAAAATTACCCTCATCATGCAGCGGCAAACCAAGGCCGCAGAGATTGATGAGGCCCTATTAACCGGGGATGGTGCGGACATACAATCGGCCCTGGACAAGATAGACAGCGACCTTGCGGCCCTTGAGCAAAGAATATCGGTTATCGACGCGACCTTGAACGGGAAGCGCCAGAGCCCCGCCTTAACGGCGATAGTATGGGACGTCATCAACGAGAGCCGGGAGGGGATCGGCAAGCGGCAGCTCCAATGGGATGAGGCGGCAAAGGAACTCGCCCGGATTGATGAGGCCCGGCTAACCATTGTGGCAAAACTTGGGGAAATTGCCCAGGACGCACAGCATTTAAGCAACAGGGCGAGCCAGGCCGCGGAGCACCTGCCCAGGGGCGCCAAGCCTGGAGCGCCAAGCCTGGCGACGGGGCTCATAATTCGGCATGACAGAAAATCGGGAATCATTTTCCCGGACATGAACGTAATCGAAAAAACTTTTCAAGGGAGATAACCAAATGTCTGAATTAAAAGAACAGCGTCTTTCCGAAGTTTCAAAGCAGTACCCGGGGATTCCCCCTCACATTCTGGCCCCGGCGATTGATAGCGCCGGCCTGGTGGACACCCAGACCATGAGCGCCCTTATCACGGCTTTTCAGGCTGGGGTATCGGGGAAGGTTGCCGCGCAGGATGCACAAAACGCGGTGCAGGTGGAAAACCTTCAGGCGGCCTATGCTGAGGCCAAGGGCCGGGGCGACAGCGTGGCCATGATAGGGCTTAAGCGCCAACTTCACGCGTTGGGCGTGGCGGTCTAATACTGAGCGGCCATGCGTGTAAACCGTAAGCGCGCCCGACATGCCAGACGGCGGGCCAGGGCCGAAAACGAAACCTTTGGGCCGGGGCAGCAGCCCCGAGATATGGGAGAAATTGCAATGAGTAAAAGACTGACAGCGGAAGATCACGCGGACATCGTACAGGCCGGAATTGACCAGGCTACCAAAGAGGCCCAAAACAACCCAGGGACTAAGAGCCCGCACCTGGACGAATCGGTTATCCCGACCACGCCTTCATTGGAAGCGGCCAAAAAAGTCGCAAGGGGTAAGTAAGCCATGGCCAAAAAAACCCTCCATCCAATAGCGGAATATGGCGAACACCTCCTACCCCGTGACGCGTCCCTGATTGACGAACAGCTAAACGGCTTGTTCAATGCGGGCAAGGAATATTTGGACGGCCACAGCACGGCTGTTCACGAGGCCGGGAAGCTCAAGGGCAACCGGGATTTCACCAAAGAGGCCATTGCCCGGAAACAGCGCGAGCTCCTGGGGAAAAACAGCCCGGCGAAACTGCAAAAAGAATTACAGGGGATCATCCGCACAACTCAGGCCATGCAGGAGAAAATCCAGGCAGACGCCCGGCCCAAAGGCCCGGAAACCGATACCCGCGCCTTGCTTCAGTATATGCAGCGCCGGGATTTATTGGCGTATTTGCGGGAACTGAAAAGCGAAGGGAAAGGCGAAGAAATCGTAAGGCTCTTGACCCGGACAACCCAGCGGGGCGACCGGAGCGTACTGGACGCCCTGCAATCGAGCCTCAAGCCCCTGGTGGCCCCGCAAATGCTGGAGGCGGCGGAAGGTTATTACGTGCAGGCAACCCAGCGGGAAGCCCTGAAAAACCTGGAAATTCAGGAGGTCATTGAGAACGCGGCAAAGTTGGCCGTCCGCCAGATCACCGGCCAAGCCGAGACGATGGTTAAGGCGGCTGAGGTTGCCGGGAACCTCCTGAAAAGTCCCATAGACCCAAAACCCGCAACCCCCGTAAGTCAACTTACCGACAGCCAAAAATCCGCCCTGATAAGCCAGGTGGGGGCGGCTGGCTATGAGGCGATCATCAAAGGGGAAATGTCCCTACCCCTGGAATTTGCTTTGAGTGATGAAACCAAGGCCGCCATGAAGGAATGGGCTGGCGACACGGCCTATGTTGAAATTATGGCGGGTACCCGGGAACTTCCTGAGAAGTTTGCTCAGGCGCCGGCGGAATGATTCACCTGGTAGTGTTCATTCCTGCCTTGCCCAAGAAAGGGAGGCAGGCCCGGGGCTGGCGGGATGCTGGCCCCGGGATTTTCCACCTTTCACGGACCCTTTGACCTTGAATTACGTAGGCGCTTAAAGGCTTTCCTGAGATAGATTGCACAGAGGTTGCAAAAAAGGAGTTATCATGTCTGAATCAGAAAAGGACAGTACCATCATCATCACCGCAGACCCCGAGTATATGGCCCTGGTTACGCAGGTGGCCGACAAATTAACGGCGGCGGTTGCCCTTTTAGGTGAAGTCAAAGACCTATTTACCGGGTCCCTTAAACATTCCCTTCAAGGCGCCGATGCTCTCTTTGAACTTCCTAAAATCGGAAGTGGTGATATCCAGAGCAAAAACCCCGCATGAAGTGCAGGGGATTTTATCGCCCTCCCCATAATTCGAGAGGTTGACTTGATTATGGGCTTGGCAATTTGGGCAAGTGTACGAAACCACAATGTCCAGATTTTCATCAAAGCCATATTCAATTTCCACACCGCCAACGATTTGTTTTGCTGACATTTCCCGCCCCTTTTTGGTGAGGTCGATTATATTAGCAAGGCAACGGAAAAGAGGCAAGGCTGAACTAAAGATAATCCGAAAACGATCCTCTGAGACGGTCCAGGAGAGGCGGTAAGCCGGACCTTCCCTTACCCTTCACAAGCGGGAGATCGGCTCACCATGGCGGAAAGAAGATGCGTCTGGATTTAAATTTTGAATACATCGTCAACTGGGAAGTGGCTACCGGCTGCACCAAGGTTTCCCCCACCTGTCAAAACTGCGTTGCTGAAACGGATGTAGTTAAATTATTGAACATGGGAAATTATAGATACAAAAATGGTTTTCAAG
>Ga0315282_10016784_pt1 | contig 10663 bp, 11 predicted proteins | sample YL17G07_20_MG_FD_203693 | JGI IMG/M metagenome (GOLD analysis project Ga0315282, IMG submission 203693) | Sediment microbial communities from Yellowstone Lake, YNP, Wyoming, USA - YL17G07_20 | ecosystem: Environmental > Aquatic > Freshwater > Lake > Sediment | place: USA: Wyoming | collected... | reverse complement strand
ATGTCTTTGGAGGAATTTCTTTTGATGCTTAAATTGATAAAAGAGAACCTCGATATTATCGGAATGGATATAACCGGAGATTATTCTAAGATTTCCCTCGCAGGAAGCTACAAAAGATTCTTTTCAAGATTAGACCATCCTAAAAATATCGATGCAGAAAAATTCTCCGCTTCTTTTATAACTGCAACAAACGAAGAGACCAATCTTAAAATTCTGGAACTCCTTGCTTCAAACTAACAATCATCAATAAACTTATTTCTTGTATTTTTCAAAAAAAGAGACGGTCTTTTCTGCTACCGCGTCCCTTTCCTGGTCAGCTATAATAATATGGTAGGAATCTTCAAAAAGCACGATTTCCTTATCTTTTGATGCAATATGCTCGTATATGTAGTAGGAATTCTTTGGGCTGGTTACATCATCGTCTTTTGCCTGAAGGAGTTGGATTGGGACATTTACCCTATCCAATATAGACATAACATATTTTGCCAGAAGATGGTTTTGATACATACACGATACAGGAATAACCGGGTATCCGTAAAGATGAACTTTACTGTAGTCAAATAAACGAGACTCTTTATAGAAACTTTCTACCCTTGACCTCAATCTTTCATTTTTTATCCCATAGGGATACTCCTCCTTAAGATAGAAGTAATATTTTAAAGGTGTGCGATAAACAATCGGAAGCAGAATCCTTAATCTTGGCGTGCCCCAGCCATCGAAAAACAAGGTAGGAGAGAAGCAATTAACCGCCTTTATTTTCTGAGGATGCTCATAGGCAAGCAGTATCCCTAATAACGCTCCGAAAGATAAGCCTCCCACAAATATGTTCCGATAAGAGGATTCGTATTCCAGGAACTCTTTTTTTATTGCGGCATATAACTCCTGCCATGTTTTTCTTTTTAATATAGAGATAGATTTGTTATGACCTTCCATTAAAGGGCAAGCCACAGAATAACCTTTGTCATTTAAACGCTGGGCTATAGAACTCATTTCTCTGGCAGTGCCGGTAAGTCCGTGAATAAGAAAACAGAGGGAATCGTCTCCTTTTAAGAAAAAACTTGAATCAGGAATGTTTTCTTCATTTCTATAATCTTCTTTAAGAGAAAAAATAATCATAATTTTTTTATTGTCTCTACAATGGAATCAAGGTCTTTCTTTTTTAAAAAAGTACTCGTGGTTAAGGTAATTTCTCTTTCTGCCAAATAACGCGCATTCGGGAAAACTTTATTTCCTACTACATCTTTCATATAATCGTAATCTGTAATTGCAGAGGCATAGATTTGAAATACTCCGAGTCCTGAATTTTTAAATGCGCTTAAAGCCCTCTGGCGTTTGAGCGGGTCATTAAAAAGTAATGTCAGGTAAGGATAGGTAGCGCGGGCGCCGGGGGATTCCGTAATTAGTTTAATTCCTTGAACATCTTTTAGTCCTTCTGTATAATCAGATACCTTTTGCCTTTGTTTATCTATCTCTTTATCCAGACGCCAAAAATTAACATGCCCAATTAATTTTCTTATCCTTGAAACTTTATGTATTGGGAAATCAACTGTAAAATACTCTGTCAGGGCTTTTAAGGGTTTACCTTGCCAATACCAGAAAATCTGCGGTAACCTAAACACAAACCAGAATAGTTGAGGTCTATAGAAGAGCCAGTATCCGAACAACTCTAATATCTTTACGCCTTCGTAAATATAGTCATCCTTTACCAGGCGCTCTATTGTAGCATTAATCATGGTAGAATATTCTCGTTTTTTGCTGACTATCAAACCCCCCTCATAGACAGTTAAGCCTTTACCCCGGCAGAGGCTAAAAAAAGAAAAATCTCCAAGCGTACCTACCGGTTTAGCTTTATACATCGCTCCCAATGCCTGGGCACAGTCTTCAATGATAAATATTTTATTTTTATCGGCTATTTGCTGGATTCCTTCAAAATCCAAAGGTATCCCTCCTAAATGCACAGCTACAATAGCCAGGACGTCGGTACTTTGAAAACATAATTCTTGCAGTTGCTGGATCTCAAAATTAAAATTATCCTTATTTATATCGCATACCTCGACTTTAAGTCCGGCTCTCTTTATCGCCTGTGGCAGAAGAGGGCATACAAAGGAAGGGATAATCACAGTTTTCTTACAAGATATGCCTTTTAGGCTCTCTAAGATAAGATAGAAAGCTACAGTTCCGGAACAGCTAACCCGTGCGAAAGGCACATCCAGATAATTTTTAAAATCCTCTACCAAAGAGTCCTGCTGATTTTTCCTCGAAAGAATAGATAGAAAATCTTTTGCATAGAGAGGAAAGCCTGCAGTGGGAGGAACCTCTTTAAATATATTCATTTTTCTTTAGTATTTCAACTATTTTATGATAAAATGTGATGAAATTCAAGATGAAAAACATTACCCATAAAATTGTAGATTCTGTCAGTGAGATTAAAAGGGATGATTGGGATTCGGTGTTTGGGGATATCCCTGAAGGATACCAGTTTTATAAAACCCTTGAAGAGTCAAAACTGCAAGATTTTGCTTTTTCTTATATAGCATTGTATCAGGCAGATACCTGTCTTTTAATCGCGCCATTATTTGTTACTGATTTTAATTTAGATATTGCTGCTGACGGCTTTATTGAAGAGATAATACAGCGTATCCGTAAATTTAACCCAAGGTTTATGGTTGTTAAGACTTTATTTTGCGGCTCGCCTTTTAGAGAACACGGAGATTTAGGCATAAGAAAGGATATAGAAGAGAAAGACATTCTCATTGGCGAATTGATAAAAACAATGAGTGAATTCTCCAAAGTTAAAAATACTCCATTTATTATTGTTAAGGATTTCTTAAAGGAGGAAACCTTATTATCTGATTCGCTTAGCGCGCATGGATTTTTTAAAGTGAAAAGCTTTCCTTCCACTATTACAGAATTGAATTTCAACTCCTTTGATGAATATTTGAAAAGTTTAGGACATTCCACCAGAAAGAACTTACGCAGAAAAATAAAAAAGGCTTATTCTCAGGCTGATATTAAAGTAAAGACAGCAGAGCGCATCGATGACATAGTCGAAGATGTGCACAGGCTTTATGAAAATACCTATCATAATGGAACAACAAAATTTGAGCGATTAACCAGAGAATTCTTCGTCAATGTCGCTAGAAATCTTTATCCCCATACCAAATTCTTTCTTTATTATGTAAATGGAAAGTTGAGCGCTTTTAATCTCTGTTTTGTGTACAAGGATTTATTTATTGATAAATTTATCGGTTTCGATTATGATATATCAAACCGGTATAATCTGTATTTTGTCAGCTGGTGTTTTAATATAGAGTGGTGTTTAAAAAACTCGATACGCTTTTATCAAAGCGGACAGACCGATTACTATCCTAAACTTCGGCTGGGAGGAAAGCTTATTCCGTTATATGCTTATTTGAAACATAAGAATCCAGTAGTAAATTCCCTTTTCAAATTACTGGCAATATTCTTAAAACCGGATAATTTTGATGTGGATATAAGAAACAATCCAGATGTTTAAAAAAAAGATTACCCTTAAAATATTGTTATTTCTTATTTTCTCCGATCTCCTTGAAACCTTTACGCACCTCTGTTTTAAAAAAAGCACTTTTTCACAAAGCGAATTTTATATAACAAACTTCTTAGGGTTAATTATTTTCTTAAAGGGCGTTTTTTCCTCGCCATTTTTATGGCTCGGACTTTTCTCAGTGCTAATAACATTTATCGTTTGGTCAACCATTCTTTCTAAGATAGACCTAAGCGTAGCTATCCCTGTTTGTAGTTTCAGTTATATATTTGTCCCTCTAGCGTCAATTTTCTTCCTTAACGAAAAGATAAATTTGTTGAGATGGTCAGGAATATCTCTTATTTTGCTGGGAGTAATATTTGTTTCACTGAGTAGCAAAGAAAGGGAAATAATTTAATATGAAGGTAGGCTTATTCTTTATTCTGTTTTTAATCGTCCTTACCAGCATTTGCGATACGATAAATCAAATTTTCTTAAAGTCTTCGATAAACTCTCTAAAGGTTTCCCTTACCGCCAATATCATAAAAATACTGCAATTTATTTTAAAATTGATCAGAATCCCGCGATTATGGATTGGTTTTTTATTTAGCGTTGTGTCATTATGTATCTGGCTCTTTGTATTATCAAAGGTAGATTTAAATTTCGCATTTTCTGTAGATAGTATGCATTATATCTTTATTGCCTTTGCCTCAGGGTTAATATTAAAAGAAAAGGTTTGTTTCAGGCGCTGGACCGGAACAATTTTTATTATTATAGGAATAATCCTGGTGAGTTTAAGTTAAGAATTTTTGGTTAGAATCGGTAGGTTATTCCGGCAACCGCAAAATAAGTATTTATCCCGGTATTCGGATGTTTTATACTGGCGTTAGAAAGGTGGCGGAAGCGGCCCTCTAAGGTAAAAGCGGTATTTTTCTGGAAGAAATAATGCAAACCTATGCCGCCTTGCTCGATAAAGTTAAATTGAGTGGATTGTTCTTTGGTGTGCTGCGTCATATAAACCATACCTACGCCTGCCTTGATATAGGGCTGGAATTTCCAGGTCTGCGGCAGAATACCCATCTTTAGGAAGAACGACGTTCCTGCCTCTGTATTGGCGTCAGGCGAAGATACAAAGGAAATAAAGGGTTCGAGCTGAAACTGGAGTAGTTGTTTAGGATTAAAATTTAATTTCCGCGTTAAAGGCTTGAGGTTGAAATCAAAGTCAACCAGAAAAGGATAGAGATTGTAATTGTCTTTCGTGCGTAACTTTCCCCAGGCAAAACCCGAGAGGTATTCTATACCTTCAAGACATTTGGGTTTTGCCTCGTCTGCGAAGCTTAGGTCCGTTATTAGAGGGACTAAGCCTAACAATATAACAAAAAGACCAATTTTTTTCATCTGATTGAATTATACATAAATTTGTTTAAAATGCAACAAAAATTATGCATTGTAAGATTCTTCGCAGATTGCCTATTTTGTGGTAAAATATAAAATTATAAAACTTATTTCAAGGTTCAAAGAGATTATCTAAGATGCCAATTTCAATCAAGTAGGGCAGGTTAAATATGAAAATATTCGTTGTAATCATTTTTCTTATTACTTATGTATTATTGGTTTCAAAAAGGGCGCATCCTTTTGCAGTCTTAGGTACTGCGATTGGCCTGCTTTTAATTAGCAACGCGATTAGTGTAAAAGAAGCAATTTTGAGCATAAACTATAATGTATTAGGCGTATTTTTAGGGACAATGGTTTTATCTGGGCTTTTTATATTTTCAGGCGTTCCGGCGTTCTTGGCAACAAAACTTGTGGATAGGTCAAAAACCGTTGGCATGGCGCTACTTTCAGTATGCATTCTTGCTGGCTTTATCTCAAGCTTTGTTGAGAATGTTGCAACGGTCTTGATAGTAGCGCCAATTGCCTTTGAGGTGGCCAAGAAGTTAAAGGCAAATCCTGTTCCTTTTTTAATAGGGATAGCAGTATCTGCCAATCTTCAAGGATGCGCTACAATGATAGGGGATAGTCCGAGCATAATACTTGCCCTCTCAAGCGGGATGAATTTTATGGACTTTTTTTGGATGAAAGGTAGACCCGGTATAACATTTGCAGTAGAGTTGGGTGCGATTGCTTCATTTTATGTATTGTATTTGCTATTTAAGAAATACAAAGAGCCGGTTGTCCGGATAGAAGAAGTAAAGGTTAAGACCTGGTTTCCGACCTGGCTTTTGGTTTTTATGATGCTGACACTGGCATTATCAAGTTTCGTTAACAATAGGCCTACTTACACAATAGCATCTATATGCATAATATATGCGATAATAGGACTGGTATGGCATGAATTAAGACACAAAGAGTCGGTCTCCATTATAAAGGATTTGGATTGGCATACGTTTTTCTTTTTAATCGGAATATTTATAATTGTAGGCAGCTTGACTTACGCAGGCATCATAGATGATATAGCGAGTTTTATCACTGGCTTTACCAAAGGAAATAAATTTTTGGCTTACACAGTAATAGTATGGCTTTCAGTATTACTATCCGCATTTGTAGACAATATACCTTATACAGTTGCTATGATACCGGTGGCAAAATTAGTGGCAAACTCTTTAGGCGTAGCTCAGGAGCCATTTTTGTTTGGGTTGCTTATTGGGGCATCCCTCGGCGGGAACATAACGCCGATTGGCGCTTCAGCCAACGTGGTTGCGGTAGGCCTGTTACGTAAAGAGAAGTATCGCGTTAAGTTTAGTGATTTTGTTAAAATAGGGCTTCCGTTTACTATTGCAGCGGTAAGCATCGCCTATATATTTATTTGGTTTATCTGGAGCAGGGCTTAAGAAAATGAGGCGGCGGGAAAGATTAGTTCTTGCTTTTATATTTATATTCTTTGCCGGCTACGCTTTTAGCGATGTTAAGAGCGGGCCCCAGATTAACCTGGAGTCCGGCTATTTTAATTTTGGCAAGGCCAGTAAAGCCGAAGGCAATAAAGTCAAGACCTTTAAATTATATAATAAAGGCAATGCAAGATTAATTATTACAAATATAAGGGTATCCTGTAGTTGCATAACTGCTTCTTTAAAAGTTGGTAGAAACAGGAGTACTTATTTTGGCATAGCTGGTGCAAGTCCTGGGTGGCAGGCAGTGATTGAACCCGGGGCAAGCGGTGAATTAGAAGTGGCGCTGGATTTAGCTGACCCTTCTATGGACGCTGGCAAGCAGGTAAGGGATATTTTTGTTGCCAGTAACGACCCGGTTTATCCTGAGGTCTCAATAAGAGTCGAGGTAGAGGTTACAGATTAATGGAACAAATAATCTTAAATATATCTGGAATGCACTGCGCATCCTGTGCCAGTAATATCGAAAGTGCTCTGAAGAAAGTTTCTGGCGTGGTTAATGCTCAAGTTAACTTTGCCTCGGAAAAGGCTTATATTGAATTTGAGCCACAGAAATTAAATGTCCAGGCCTTGATTGCTGTAATTGATAAAGCTGGCTACAAAGCTTTAATACCCGAAGTCTTGCAGGATAAAGAAAAGGAACTCAAGGACAAAGAGGTAAGAAGTCTAAAGATAAAGTTTATTATCGCAATTATTTTATCAAGTATATTAATGTTTATTTCAATGGGGCCTTGCTTGGGAATAGGGATTCATAAATTTATTATGGATAATATGACTCTAACACAGTTCTTGCTAGCAACTGGAGTTTTAGTTTGCGGTTATCAATTTTTTACCCGGGGTTTCCTGATTCTCATCAAAAGTCATATAGCTAATATGGATACTTTGGTAGCGATAGGGGTAGGTAGCGCTTATCTTTATAGTTTACTTGTGAGCATTGCAATCTGGTTGGGCAATAAGTCTTTTGGTATGAATAATCTTTATTATGAAGTAGCAGCATTTTTACTGAGTTTTATCTTATTAGGTAAGTATTTAGAAGCGTTGACTAAAAGAAAAACTTCGCAGGCAATCAAAAATCTGATGAGTTTGAGGCCTAAAACAACTACAGTGATAAGGGGTGGCGTTGAACAGGAGATTTCGGTTGAAGAATTAAAGGTGGGCGATATTGTTATTGTTAAGCCGGGACAAAGAATCCCTGTGGACGGTAAGGTTATCGAGGGGTATTCCAGCGTAGATGAATCGATGATTACTGGCGAGAGTATACCGGTTGAGAAAAATATTAATGATACGGTGATAGGAGGCACTATAAATAAAAGCGGTTCATTCAAATTTAAGGCTACAAAAGTGGGCCGCCAAACAACATTAGCTCAAATTATCAAACTGATCGAAGAAGCACAGGGCTCAAAAGCACCGGTTCAGGAATTAGCAGATAAGATTGCTGGGGTTTTTGTTCCGGTGGTTTTGGCAATTGCCCTGTTTTCTTTTTGTATCTGGTTTTTTGTTCTTGGTAAAAGTTTTGCCTTTGCTTTAACCACATTTATTGCTGTTTTGATTATTGCCTGTCCTTGCGCTTTGGGTTTAGCTACACCTACCGCGGTTATGGTCGGCACAGGTGTAGCAGCAGAAAACGGGATAATCATTAAAAATGCCGCAAGTCTTCAAATGGCACATGAGATTAAAGCAATAATTTTTGATAAAACTGGCACATTGACTCAAGGTAAGCCACAAGTTACAGACATAATAAGCTATAGCGCTGATGAAAAAGAAGTTTTACGGTTAACTGCATCCATTGAAAAGCAATCTGAGCATCCCTTAGCTGAGGCGATTGTTAATGCCAGTCTATCAAAAGGTATACCCATAAGCGATATCACAGAATTTGAATCTTTTCCGGGTAAAGGCGTAGCGGGGAAACTGGGAAGTTCTGAAATTATCCTTGGTAACCGCAAGCTCGTGCAGGATAAAAAAATAGATATTCAGATTGCTATTTCTGATTTGGATAGATTGGAGTATCAAGGAAAAACAGTGATGTTATTAGCCAAAGACTATAAGCTTATTGGAATGGTAGCAGTCAGGGATAAGATTAAGGAATTTTCCCGAGAAGCAATACAAAAGTTAAAGCGCATGGGTAAGGATATTATTATGATTACCGGTGATAATAAAAGGACTAGTCAGGCTATTGCCAGAGAATTAGATATAGATAGAGTCTTTGCCGAAGTTTTGCCTCAAGATAAGGTTGAAAAAATCAAGAGGTTGCAGTCGGAGGGTTTAAAGGTTGCTTTTGTGGGAGATGGAATAAATGACGCACCTGCTCTAACCCAAGCAGATTTAGGTATAGCTATAGGTACAGGAACTGATGTAGCGATAGAATCGGGAGATATAATTTTAATTAAAGACGATTTAAGAGACGTGGTGATGGGAATAGAACTGTCACAATATGCGATAAAAAAAATAAAACAGAATCTCTTTTGGGCATTCTTTTATAATATTATCGGTATCCCTATTGCCGGGGGGGCTCTTTATCCCTTTACAGGGTTCTTACTCAGCCCTATAATAGCAGGCGTAGCTATGGCCTTTAGTTCAGTTTCGGTGGTAAGTAATTCATTATTAATGCGAAGATATAAAAGAAAAATCTGATTTAGGATACCGCTTATAGAGAAGATTGTACCTCCACACCAAAGATTTTGGTGCTGAGGTAAATTTTTTCTTGACAAATGATACTAATATGGTATCATTTAGTTGACCATGAAGTTAATCACCCGCAATACAGATTACGCAGTTAGGGCTTTATGTTACATTGCCAAGGCAAAGGGTAAGATAGTTTCAGCACCTGAATTGGTCAGTGCATTGAAGATGCCGCGGCCATTCTTGAGAAAGATTTTGCAAGCGCTCAACACAAAAAATATTCTTAAGTCGCATAAAGGCGCAGGCGGAGGATTTAGCCTTGCAGCGCAGCCCGGGAAAATATTTTTGACAGATATAATTAAAATATTCCAGGGAAAGTTGCAACTAAATGAATGTCTTTTTAAGAGGAATCGCTGTCCGAATATAAAAGGCTGCAGTTTACGGAAAAAAATTCAGGCAATTGAAGCCCGGGTAGTAAAAGATATAGATAGCATCAACTTGGCAAACTTATTGAGGTAAATGTATGGCAAAAAGAAAAATAATAAAAATCGATGAAATAAAATGTGACGGTTGCAAAGAGTGTATCCCCAATTGCCCGGAGGGCGCCATACAGGTTATTGACGCAAAGGCGCGGCTTATCAGCGATTTGTTCTGCGATGGCTTGGGTGCCTGTATCGGCCATTGTCCCAAAGGCGCAATTACCATTGAAGAGAGAGAGGCGCAAGGATATGACGAAAGAAAAGTGATGGAGAACATTGTAAAACAGGGCAAGAATGTTATTAAAGCACATCTACAGCATCTTAAAGAGCATAATCAGGATGAATATCTTAAGCAGGCGATAAATTTTCTGAAAGAAAAAGGTTTAGAAAATCCAGTTTCAGTTAAAGAAGAACACATTTACAGTCTTCATGAGCATAGCGCCTCTGGCTGTCCGGGAGCTAAAATAATGGATTTTAGGACAGAGCAAAAACCTCTGGAAAAAGAAAAGTCATTTACAAAACAGGAATCCCGGCTTAGGCAATGGCCAATTCAGATTATGCTCATCCCGCCTTTTGCACCTTTCCTGAATGACACTGATTTGTTAATTGCAGCGGATTGCGTGGGTTTTGCATATGCTGATTTTCATGAAGGTTTGCTTAAAGGAAAAACCTTGCTGGTAGGTTGCCCTAAATTTGACGATGTGCAAATTTATAGAGAAAAATTAACTCAGGTTTTTAAACAGAATAACATAAAATCAGTAACTTATGCGCACATGGAAGTGCCTTGTTGTTCTGGGCTGGTAGGTATTATCAATCAAGCAATTTTGGCTTCTGGCAAGGATATGCCTTTCAAAGAGGCAATCATAAGCATAAAAGGAGAAAGGTTAGGATGATTAATAAATGTCCGGGCCAGGACGATAGGAGCATTAAAGTCGAAACAATCAAGTGCCCTGACTGCGGTTACTCTGTAGAGATTTTTTCTGACGAGATAAAAGTTAAATGCCCAGAATGTAAGAATTTTGTCTACAGTGTGAGGTTACCTTCCTGCGTGGATTGGTGTAAATTCGCTAAGGAATGCGTTGGAGAAGAAAGGTGGCGCAAGTTAAAAGGAGTGGATGGAAATTAATTTTTTCTGGATTATAGCATAAAATTGGTGTATAAAATAAGTGATTATA
>Ga0315282_10016783_pt1 | contig 10663 bp, 10 predicted proteins | sample YL17G07_20_MG_FD_203693 | JGI IMG/M metagenome (GOLD analysis project Ga0315282, IMG submission 203693) | Sediment microbial communities from Yellowstone Lake, YNP, Wyoming, USA - YL17G07_20 | ecosystem: Environmental > Aquatic > Freshwater > Lake > Sediment | place: USA: Wyoming | collected... | reverse complement strand
CGATGAACCTCATTCCTTTTCAACATGCATGCATTGATATTGACAGAATCTACAAGAAGTCTTCTTAATCCCTTCATCTTTCTGACTCATAAGAACTGTTCCTCCTCCATGCATGCGTTTGTCCCGCAAAAAGATCTGACTGCATGCCTGCATGTAAACCGAAAGGCTTTCCTTCTCCGCGCGTATTATTTGTTAAGTCTTTTCTTGATAGTTTATGTACTCCTAGGTAAGGGAACGTTGAGTAGGGCACAGTTCACCGCTGGCCAAACGCTACATGAGTTTCATCTGCTCATCGACAGCCTTTTCGATTTGTCTAAGATATTGGATGTAGAACTTCGCTAGAAACTCTGTATCGAGTCTTGGGGGGTAGCTTTCTAGGCTTAAGTAACCTTCGTATCTAATCTCTTTTAATGTTCGCATGATCTCTGAGAAGTTGAGGCCCCCCATTCCAGGAGCCAGTCTGTTATTATCGACGAAATGGATATGACGTAAATACTTACCGGCGTTTTTTAAAGCATCAGTGATTGATACTTCTTCAATGTTCATGTGAAACAGATCGGCAAACACTCCAGTGTTTTTCATTCCCACCTCTTCTATTATCGTCAAAGCTTCACGAATGGTATTCAGAAACCCAGGATATGCCTCAAATCGATTAACGGGCTCCAGTAAAATGTACTTCTCCTTTTCTTCAGCGTACACCAAAGCTTCCTTCAGAGTAGCGATGAAGTTTTTCTTCAGTTCATCATACGACATTCTCAAAGTGCCAGCTTCTCCTGTGGAAGGGCATGAATTGATGCCTATGTAATCTGCGTTTAAGTCTACCATCATATCAACGCATTTCTTAAGATAAGTGACCACCTTGCCTCTAATTTTTTCATTTGGACTCGCAGGGTCGCCTCCTGACGAGCTACATACTAATCCTGTTACTGTTGGGATCTCTAGATTGTAAGAGTAGGCAAGCTTCTTGTACTTGATGGGATCGATCTTGTTGGGGACTCCTCCAGGTTCAATTCCGTCATATCCATAATCTCTGAGAGTCTTGAATATGGGTTCAGGTTTTCTGTAAGGATCGTAGCCGGGAATCTGCGCGTAAGTGAATATTGCGACACAATATTGCATCTTTGACCACCACAAACAATTATATGACGCCTTCTCAACTTATATAATTATTCTTTGCACCCAACACCCGACAGGCACTGTCTCTAAATCGTTTCTAAACTGTCATTTTTGTCTCGAAATCCAAGGATTTACGGCAAGAGACCGATGTTAAATGTGCACAAATAATCACGAACAAATCAACCCGACCGAATTTGGAGACAGAGCCCACCCGACAGAAAAATTTAAATCCAAGCATAGTACGTCTTGGAGAAAGACGTATAAATTCGAAGAGCCTGAAAAAGATGATTTCATTCTATTATGGATGGTGATTCGATTTGAGTCAAAAGCTTCGGTTACAAGGAAAAGTGTCCATAATCACTGGCGCCGGTTCAGGAATGGGTAGAGCAGCAGCGATCCTTTTCGCCAAAGAAGGATCTAAGGTCGTGCTAGCTGAGTACGTTCCAAAGGCAGGGAAAGAAACCGTCAGACTCGTAAGGGAAAGTGGCTGCGAGGCGGTTTTCATCGAGACGGATGTCAGCAAAGCTTCTTCCGTGGAAAGCATGGTGAAAGGAGTAATTCAAGCTTATGGGCGACTCGATGTTTTGTATAACAACGCAGGCGTCGTTTTGGTAAAACCCTTAACTGATACAACAGAAGAGGAGTGGAATCGCATGATGGACATCAATTTGAAAGGCACGTTTCTCTGCTCTAAATATGCAATCCCTGAAATGATTAAGGTTGGAGGAGGCTCAATAATTAACGTTGGATCTGAACTTGGGCTGGTCGGTTCTTCAAACTTTGGTGCTTACTCTTCGGCTAAAGGCGGCGTAATAGCGTTGACAAGGTCGATGGCTTCCGAATACGCTCTACGCAGAATTCGGGTGAACTGCATTTGTCCATAGACTCTCAGAGTATGCTTCCGTTAACCAGCCTCTTTGCTTCTGCAAACCAGAACGAGAAGAAACACTCACTGAACATGCTGGAGAAGACGAGGCTGATTCTCAGGAAGTCTGGAGCCAAGCTTAGAAGCGTGATAGCTGACAGCCAATACAGCGACGACAAAATCAGGAAGGTTGTTGACGAAACAGTGATTCCTTATCCGGCAAACCAGAAAAGCTGTGTCAAAGGTCTCCTTAGAGTGGACAAGAAGTTTAGGACCTATGGGCCAGAAGGCCTCAAGAGAAAATATCACAAAAGACCCTCAATAGAAGCTGTTTACAGCTTTCTGAAAACACAATACAGTTTGGTCATAAACAAGGTTAGAAGGTTAAAGAACGTCGCCTCCTACGCCCTCTACAGCATACTGTGCCTGGTTCTAAATAGAGAAGCAGCTGAAAACCTTGGACGACCAGACAAAGCAGTCTCACCAACCTACTTCAACACTTAATTTCGGGACAAGGCAGCGCGCATGCCTGTTCCTAATCGGATGTGAACAAGAGGGATATTAGGCATCCAGACGATAGTATGTGTATGTTTGTCGGTTTAGATGTTCATAAAAAATATACTGAAGTTGCGATTGTCGATGAAGATGGAGTAGTAGAAAAACAGGAAAGAATAGAGAATGAGCCAAGACAAATCGAAGAATTCTCAAGCAAGCTAAGCTACGCCACCATGGTGTTAGAATCCTCGTCGTCCTGGTATTGGCTGTATGAAATATTATCCAGAAAGCATAAGATTGTGCTCTCTAATCCTGCTAAGACTAAGGCGATTGCTTCTGCAAAGCTGCTAAAGATTGTCTATTGGGTGCTAAAGGAGAAACGGCCGTATCATGGTTAAGGGGTCTAGCCGCAGCAGAATTTATGAGGGTTTAAGCCTCGAGTTGCTAAATGCGGTGTACCCTTTTAACGTGGTGCCGGAGGGCAACGATAATGAGGGAGAGCCTCGCATGGGTAAGTGGTATGCCTTCTTGCAGCCTAAAGAAAGGTGATGGACTAAGCTTATAAGGAGAGCGGCAAACAGTTCACACGGGTAAATTCTGAGAGTTAACATGTATATGTTTATGACTGAGCATGGGGAAGGGTGAATGTTCAAGTTCCATCTTGTCAAGGCTAGATTTAAATAACATTTAGGCTTAAACGCACATAGGGTTAGAGGCCTCAGAAACATGGCGGTACACGTTCCACCATGCATTATCACTATGCTTCTCGTCGCTTTAGCCCATTACGGGTGAAAAGAGTGGAGAAAACCAGATGCATAGCCCTAATTGGGTGGTGAAAAGTTTTCATGGAGCCAGCCGGTTTAGGTTTGAAGCCTCCATCAGCTTTCTCACAGTGGAAACTAGCACATTGTTGATGATTACATCCGTGCGACACCGAAATTTTCAGCTAGCTTCTGAACATTCGTATAAAACCGCCTTTGCAGCACAACGTTCACAAAATCCGTGTTAGCATATTTCTTCACTGTCAAAACTCTTTCAGCAGGTTCGGCTAGCAAAATGTCAAGCTGCAGAGTTGCGGGGCGTGCAACTCTACCTTCATATAGTTTTTCTTTTACGTTCGTCAAATCAAATATGGGAGAGGGGCCTCCAACGCCTGGTCTCTCTTTAAAATTGTCAGGCAAGTACTTCATGACCCAGCGGTAGCTCATGCCTGTCTCCTCGGAAATTTTGCTGGCCAACTCCGCTCCAGGCTTTACACCCGCCTTAACGTGTAATTCGCCAAGCTCTTGCAAGATCTCCCTCTTCTCCTCAATCGACACATTTCGCCTGCACACATTGCAGATCAGCCTTGCAATAAGCCTATCCTCCTCAGACTCTACATGATCAAGCCTCATTTTAGGCCAATTCTCATCTGCTGCCAGCCGATGCTTCCCATCTATAACGTTTCCATGCTTGTCCAAAAGCACCGGGTAAAGCCTTCCAACCCGCCTAGAGGAAAGCCTCAACTCCGAGGTTATTTCCCCCCTCACCCAATGCAACTTCACCTCGGTTGTCGTATTAGAAGCGGAAATGAATTTTAAAAGTTACGGTTCACAATCCAACAATTTATTGGAAAAGCCCAAATAAGAAATTTAAACAGAAGGTTGAAGGGCTCGACAGACATAAAGCTAAGGCTTGAACAGAAATTAACATAAAAACGGTAATTTAGCAACGGCCTAGCGTGCAACTGTTGGTTATGCAGAAAGAGATTTATCATTGATCCTAACATAACAGCTTCTGAAATTGCTATCATGGAAAGGTGTTTTGCTCATAATAAATATTGAAATCAGTGTCAAAGAACTCACAAGAATATTCCAGGACAAGATCTCTGAACTGCAAGAAGAATCTGATTTTCAGTGTGCTCCAAAGAGGATAAAGTACGCCATGGATAAGAAAGGAGAATCTAATGTTAGACTTGCGATAGGGAATATTCCGCTAGATTACGATCTATGGGAAGGGTTAAGAAATCCGGCTGTTGTCGGCTTGTATCCTGCTGGGCTAAGAGACATCTGGAAATTTTATTCATTTAAAAAGCGGGAAAGTGTTGATGAATACGGTAGACAAACGATCTTTCAAATTTCGCCTTCATTTGACTTTGCTCTGAAACATTATAGTCGGGCTCTGATATATTTCTGTAATGCTGCCTTTTTCTCCTCAAGTCATTGAGGATTACATGCAGCGTATCCTTAAGGAAGGAGCAAAACAGGCAATAGCTGAAGATGACGTTGATGTTCTAATCTTGGGATGTGCGGGCATGAACGTCGCCCAGTGGCTTCAGGGACAAGTAGGAGTACCCGTAATTGACCCATTGATAGCCATGCTTAAAACTCTTGAAATTCTCGGTACTATGAGGCTTGGGCAAAGTAAGCTTGCATACCCTAAACCATAATTTTTTCCATTCATACTTCTTTGGCGATGTTGAATCCTTCATGGATCGCTTCTGAAATCCGGCGCGGCTTCAATGAGTCTCCAATTACGTAAAGTTCTTTAACTCTTCCTTCGAGTTTCTTAGCCAAGTCATTGTTCGGTCTAGCTCCCAAAGCAAGCACAACATTTTCCCCTTTGATGACTTGCATTTTGTTGCGCTTCTTGTCGATGACTGAAATTCCCTCGTCTGTAATTTCATAGATTACTCTGCTTGTCAGAATCTTCACCTTTTGCTCTGCAAGCCGCTTCAAGATAAGCCTTCTTGTTACTGATTCCATATCAAAGCCTACTTCCTCTAACATTTCGACGATCGTTACTCTTTTTCTTTTTTCCACTAAGAATTCGGCTGTTTCACAACCAACCATCCCGCCGCCTGCTACTATTACTTCTTCGCCAACTTCCACTTTGCCTTTCAGTACATTCCACGCCGTAACAACATTCTTTCCGTTAACGCCACGTATGCTCGGGATAAGAGGTGTCGCACCAGTTGCCACTATGACAGCATCTGGATTGATTTGTTGTACCATGGGCGCGTCAACACTTCTACCAAGTACTACTTCGACATTCAATTTCCTCAACTGGTTAGATAGAAACTCAAATACGTTCATTACCTCTTCCTTATGGGGTGGCTTAGTCGATATGTTCATTTGACCACCTAACTCATGGTTTTCGTCATAAAGAATGGCATCATGGCCTCTTGTTGCTAGAATTCTTGCCGCTTCCATTCCAGCAGGCCCTCCACCTACGACGAGGACTCGCTTAGGCTTTTCGGCATGTGTTAGCTTGCTTGCTTTCTCCTGCCCTACAGACGGGTTTATGTCGCACCCCAGGCGCAACCCTGCTCCTATGCGTGTTGTACACCTATTACATGCTATACACTTCAGAATGTCGTCTAACCTGCCCTCTCTTGCCTTATTCGGGAGTTCAGGATCTGCAATCAGCGCCCTTCCCATTGCAACAAGATCGGCTTTTTCTTCTTGGAGAATCTTCTCCGCTAATGTAACATCGTTTATCCTTCCAACAGTGATGACCGGGATGTTGACCAATTTTTTTATGGCGTTCGCATATTGCACAAAGCAACCCCTTGGAACTGCCATCGGCGGGACAGCACAGTATTCTGGTGGTGTTTCATCCATTCCGTAGGATATATGAAGAGCGTCTACGCCTTCTTCTTCTAATCTCTTTGCAATTATTTTTGTATCTTCTAGCGTGAGGCCATGTTCAACGTGTTCCTCTGCGCTCAATCGAAATATTACTGGAAAATCAGGTCCCACCTTATCCCGGACTCTCCACAAGATTTCTAGAGCAAAGGTCATTCTTCTTTCCAGGCTTCCGCCATACTTGTCTGTCCGTCTGTTTGTAAATGAAGAGAGAAATTGCTGTATCAGATATCCGTGGGCGCCGTGTATTTCAACGGCGTCGAAACCTGCTGTTTTCGCTCTTCTTGCTCCTTCGCCGAATTTTTCTACTACTTCTTCAATCTCATCCAATCCCAAAGCTCTAGGCTGAACTTGAAAGACGGGGGAATAAACGTCAGAAGCCGAAACTGGCTGCTTTCCTTCCGTGTGCTCCAAAGTTGTCTGCCTGCCAGCGTGATGTAGTTGCAATGCAATTTTCGCATTGTAAGGATGAACACGTTCAACCAAATCGCTTAGTCCTGGGATAAACTTGTCGTAATCGACGCGTAACTGTGTTGCATGGGACAATTTTCCTATGGGATAATCAATGCAAGTGGCATCTGTTATGATCAATCCGACGCCGCCTTTTGCTCGTTCAGAGAAGTAGTCTATGAGCCTTTCAGTAACGGCGCCGTCTTCACCGGCAAAAGCCGTAGTCATAGCTGGCATGACAATTCGATTTCTTATCTCTGCAGAACCTATGTTGATCGGCTTAAACAGCTTTTTAGGACTCATAACCAACCCTCCGAAGTTCGATTTTGTTGAGGTTTTAGCTACTGCAATCTAGTATATATACTCTTATCTTATCCAAATCAAAATCAACCAAGACACTTCTATCTGTTTACGTCGTCGAGTATTCTAGAATGCTTGTTTTTTGATGTCCGTAACTCTTCAGACATCTCGAAAAGCATAAATAACCCGCATCATTAAGCCTCAAACGTCGTGATAATCATGGCAACTTTCAAGAGAAAACCATTGGAAGGCATACTTGCTCTATTACCTCTTTGTTTCAAAGAAAACCAAGAGATAGACTATGAAGCTCTCAAAAACTGTGTCGCCTAGCTTGAAGAAAAAGGAATACATGGCTTCATACAGTTCGGATGCATGGGACAAATGTACGCCCCAGCGAACAAGAATTCGACAAAGTCTGTGATACAGTCGTTGACGCATCCAGAAAAACAGTTTGCGTCGTAAGTAGCACCTCTCAAAACACAAAGGAAGCTATACAACGAGCGAAGTACGCGCAGGCGGGTTAAATAATTGGTGTAAAATGGTTATAATTCTTATTTTCGGATTTGGGGGCAATTTTGAGGTCCGCATGCACTTCTTCTTTCTTTGCAGTAGCCGCCTTTCTCGAACCTGCAAAGGTGCCTTAGACGAGTGAACTGTAGCGTTACGAGCGTCTCGTACGGGTTTTGAAGTGCAGCGGTCACCTGCTTTGTTGCTGTGGATGGAATGCGGTAGGCGAATTTGGGCCTTCCCAGACTGTTTGAAGCCATCTTCTCCTTGACGACGAGGCCCCGAGCCACCAGCCTGTCGAGATGATGTTGCAGAGTGTTATGGCTGAAGCCCACTTTGCCCAAAAGTCCAGCGAAACTTCTGGGTTTGCCGTCTTTAAGACGGCCAAAACTCGTTCGTCAAAGAAATCCATTACGGGCTTAAATAAGCAAAAACGGACTTATAACCATTTTTAACCATTTATTTAATTCGCCTGCGCGCTTTAAGCGGGACTGATGGTGGCACCTGAGCAAGATTTGAGCATGTTCTGCACCAAAATTTTTTATATCAGAAGTTATAATGCCAGCACTGATGTCAAAAAGGTGAAAAGATATATGAGTTTTGGGACTATGGGGGTTGATTTCGAAGAGAGAGTTAACTATGAACGATTACGAAAAGAACGATTGGAAAGAGCTAAAGAACAAGTAAAAGCCTACGATCTTGGAGCACTACTATGTTTCGATTTTGATAACATACGTTATATTACTGGCACTCATGTGGGTGAATGGGCTAGAAATAAAATGCAGAGATATGTCGTTTTGCCAATAGACGCCGACCCAATTTTGTACGATCCTGCTGCTCCAGCTAAAAAGATAACATGTCCGTGGATCGCTGATCGTGTTTTCCCCGCGGTTGGCTCAATGAGGGGGGCAATTCCACCTGAAGTTGGCATGGTCGAAAAAGTGGCAGAAAGTATCAAAGAAGTTCTGACAAAATTTAAAGTTGCAGATATGCCCTTGGGCGTAGATATCATTGACATGCCGCTTGCCGAGGCATTGGCCCATAGAGGGATTAAAGTCGTTGACGGGCAACAAGCGATGTTGGATGCCAGAATAATTAAGACAAAAGACGAAATTGAACTTTTAAGAATAGCTGCTTCAATGGGAGATGCTGCATATGAAGAAATTGCTAGAAATATCAAGCCAGGAGTGAGAGAAAACGATTTAGTTGCCATCGCCAATAAGGTTCTCTATACTCTTGGGTCTGATTTAGTTGAGTGCGTGAATTCGGTTTCAGGTCCCAGAGGTGCCCCCCATCCGCATACGTTCTCGGATAGGATAATTAGACCAGGCGACATGGTATATCTGGACATAATGCACTCCTACAATGGTTATCGCACTTGCTACTACAGAACGTTCATATGCGGCAAACCGACGAAGGCGCAACTCGAGTCTTACGAAACTGCATGGGAATGGTTGAAAAACTCTATGGATGCCGTTAGACCAGGCGCCACCACCGCGGATATTGCGAGTTGTTGGCCAGCAGCCGAAGATTTTGGGTTCAAGAATGAAGAGGAAGCCTTTTTGCTTCAATTTGGTCATGGAGTTGGTATGTCCCTCTGGGAAAAACCAGTCATCTCCAGACTGTTCTCGTTGAGACACCCATTTAAGATTCAAGAAAACATGGTGTTCGCCCTTGAAACTTGGTGCCCCTCCAAGGATGGCAAAGGCGCTTCTAGAATTGAAGAAGAGATTGTAGTTACGTCAGCTGACCATGAAAGGCTGTTTGCGTTTCCTGCTGATGAATTGATCTCTTGCGGTATGCTAGGTTCTCATCGCATTACGCGTTGAGGTACTACGCGCTTTTCTAAGCGCGTCTATGTGAAGTACTGTTATTTTAACCTTTTATTTAAACTTCGCCAGCTCAGTAATAGCCTTGGAGTCCACACGATCACTTTTAATCTTCGCCTCAGCAATGCACTCTCGTCTTCTTAAGATGAGAAAGAGATACACAGTAGCCCTCCTTTACCAGCTTCCTATAAAGTGGTGCAACCTGGTTGGAAGCTTCCATGCCCACCCACCTTATCAGCATTGAAGTTGGACAGGTACGAAAGCACTTTCTCATTATTTATTCTTGTTTGGTTAACTATCTTTCCAGCGAATCTAGGGTTGTCGCATAAGTCGAACCCTTATGCACGTCCAAACCACAAACAAAGGCGCTCATAACATGGCGTGAGCGCCTCCCGCCTAAAACACTTTCCATACCATCGCGCTAGTCTTTGGTAGGAGCGAGTCGTCTAAGGCTGTAACGCCTTCCCCACGCCACCTCATCTCCTCAATGGATTGGAGCGTCTCCAGCCTCCTCCTATTCAGCCTCTCCTCATCCCACTCGTACAAAGTTAGAAAACGGTTTAGGCTAGTCTGATCCACAGGGTCAACAAGCCTTGAGGCCATACTTCGTACGGTAGGCTTCCTTTCCGTGATCAAGCCGCTCAGATACTGCTTGAACCTTCTGAACTGGTTCCAAGAGAAAACTTGACGGAAGAAACCAGCGAACTCCCCAACCACGTTAGGAAAACCGATAATGGGCAACATAGGTGAAAATAAGGCCCCAATATTTATAAACCGCAAAAGTCAAGTAGTTCATCAAAAATTTGTTGAAATTAAAAAGTAATAAATATATATTTGCACGGAATAAAAATTAGAAACGTGAATTGGAAATGGGAGACAAATTGTCTAACGATTTCAAACATTTACCTAAAGAAACATTAGTTGATCTATATGTGAGGATGTTGAAAATCAGAAAGTTTGAAGAAAAAACGGCTGAGCTGTTCGCCCAGGGTTTAATCCCGGGTCTAGTTCATCTTTACATTGGAGAAGAAGCGGTAGCGGTTGGGGTATGTGCAAATTTAAGAAAGGAAGATTATGTAGTGAGCACGCACCGTGGACATGGACATTTAATTGCCAAAGGTGGGGACCTAAAGCGAATGTTCGCTGAATTGCTAGGTAAAAAAACAGGTTACAGCAAGGGACATGGCGGATCTATGCACATGGTTATTCCAGAACTTGGTGTAATGGGTTCTAGTGGAATAGTAGGAGCAGGCATCCCCATAGCCACTGGTCTGGGGCTAGCGATAGACGTAAAACAAACAGATCAGGTAGTAGCCTGCTTCTTTGGCGATGGAGCATCTAACACTGGTACATTTCATGAGGGAATAAACATGGCGGCAGCTTGGAAGCTTCCACTAATTTTTGTATGCGAGAACAACCTGTATGCAATATCTGTACCGTTTAAAAAAGTAACACCAATTGAGAATGTGGCCGAC
>Ga0315282_10016782_pt1 | contig 10663 bp, 10 predicted proteins | sample YL17G07_20_MG_FD_203693 | JGI IMG/M metagenome (GOLD analysis project Ga0315282, IMG submission 203693) | Sediment microbial communities from Yellowstone Lake, YNP, Wyoming, USA - YL17G07_20 | ecosystem: Environmental > Aquatic > Freshwater > Lake > Sediment | place: USA: Wyoming | collected... | reverse complement strand
GCCTTTGGGTTGTTAAACTCCATTGAAGCAGTCTTTCCTTCTACCTCTGTTCCAAAAACTAATCTTAAAACTGTTGAACTTGTATCTGCCATCATTCACCTCCTTATGCAGCGTAAACCTTAGTTATAGTGTGCCTTATGTCGGACAATGCGTCGGTTATGAGGTTAGCGATAGCAAGTCCAATGTCATACAAGTCCTGGTCAGCTGCAGTGGGTCTAATGTTCAGAATACTTTCGCTCCTTGTCTTGTCGCCAGGCATGGCGAAAATCATTCCCAGACTTCCTGGATTTTCTACTACAATCATCTATGCACCTCCAAGTGTTAGATTTTTGCGAGGACGGGAAACGTGCACATTTTACGATCAACCCTTCCTCACATATAAATATGCATGGGGGGTATAGAGAATTTTGCGAGAACATAAGGTATAATGCGATAAAAAGATTTTTAAACGAAGAACTTGAAATAATTGGGAATATCATTGGTGAGAACTTTTTAAGTATGAACTAGGAAAAGAATGGAAATATGGGTGGGAGTAAAATATTTTTTTGTTCTAACTTTTATGATAAAATATAAAGGAGGTTTAAAATGAGAAAAAAGCGTGCTGAATCCGAACTTGTTCGCTTATGCCTAAGTTATGCGCCCATACCGTGTGCCCAGTAAGGAATGCGAACGAAAATGAAACGACGTTTTAAAAAACCTTCAGAAGAAGTGTCGGAGAGGATGAGGAAAGTCAAGAGTCGTGGGACCGGCTTAGAAAAAAGAATGGAAAGCATGTTGAGGGGGCTTGGCATAAAGTATCAAAAGCAGCTAAATCTTCAAGGCAATCCGGATTTTAGAATTTATGGCACTAACGTTTTAATCTTTTGCGACAGTTCGTTTTGGCACGGAAGAAGAGAAAAGGAAATTACCGGAGAAGCTTTTAATAAGAATCGGGAATTTTGGAGGAAAAAACTCGTCGAAAATCGGAAGAGAGACGCACGGAACAATCGCGCATTGCGCAAAAGTGGATGGTCGGTTCAGCGTTTTTGGGACACCGACATATTAAAAAAGCCGGATAAAGTAATGAATAGGTTGAGGAGAATAATTAATGAAGCAAACGGGTAAAGCTTTAACCGCGATAGATTTGTTTTGTGGTGCGGGAGGATTGACGCTTGGGTTGAAACGAGCGGGATTTAAAGTCGTCGCGGGCGTAGAAATTAATCCTGAGATAGCAAAAACTTACAAAGCAAATCACCCAACGACGAAATTGTTGATAAGAGATGTCCGAGAAATCACCGGCAAGGAAATTCTCGAGTTGGCGGGTTCAAAAGAGATCGACCTCGTCGCCGGTTGTCCGCCATGCCAGGGATTCACGACGCTTACGACCAAGTACCATAGGAAAGATCCAAGAAACGACCTAGTACTCGAGATGACAAGGTTGGTCGAAGAAGCGATGCCCAAAATGGTCATGATGGAAAACGTTCCGGGACTAGCAAATAGAGGAAAACCTTTATTGGACGAGTTCGTTGGAAGGTTGGAATCTCTTGGGTATTTGGTAAACAAAGATGTTTTACAAATGGCGGACTATGGCGTGCCGCAATCGCGCAGAAGGTTGGTATTGCTGGCTGGCAAAGGTTTCGAGATACCGCTGCCAAAACCTACGCATTGTCGCACTGGTGACGGAAAGAACGGGCTAAAACCTTGGCTAACTCTTGCCGACGTCATTAAAAACATGCCGAAACCCGTCACGCTTTCCTGCTCTAAAAAATTGGGCGGTCCGAAAAAATTCAACTGGCATGTAGTTAGCGATTTGAAAGAGATAAGCATAAGAAGGTTAAAGACGCTCAATGCAGGCGATGGCAGGAAATCGTTACCAAAGGAATTAAGACCGAAATGCCACGTAAATAGCGATAGAGGGTTTCAAAACGTTTATGGAAGGCTTAGTTGGGGACAAACGCCGCCGACCATTACGACCGGTTTTACCAGAACGAGCATGGGACGATTCGGCCATCCAGATGAACTAAGAACGATATCCGTAAGAGAGGCGGCATTGATACAAACCTTTCCCAAACGTTATAAGTTTGACACTAAGTATATGGATGTCGCTTGCGATTTGGTTGGGAATGCATTGCCACCTAGTTTCTCTCAAAAAATTGCTAATGAATGTTTAAAGTCTTATTTAAGGATAATGGAGGTTATGAAATGAGCACACTACCAAGATTTACGATGGAGTTCGAACCCGCTACGATTGAACATCTTGGACTCAAACTTTATGTGTCTCTTTCTCCAGTCATTGGAGAACTCGTTTCAAATGCATGGGATGCCGATGCCGAAAAGGTAGAAATTACTCTTCCAAAAGAGTCGGTAACTTCCAGCTCGGAAATCATCGTCAAGGATGGTGGCCATGGGATGAACGCCAACGAGGTTCAGGAAGCTTACCTCCGAATCGGCAGAAACGCCAGGGAAGATTTGAAAAGGGACACCACGGAATTAAAGGGGCGTCCCTTGATGGCAAGAAAGGGATTAGGCAAACTTTCATCGTTTGGAATTGCATCCGAACTTGAAGTTCGGACCGTCAAGAACGGCGAGGCGGTTTGCATCAAATTGAATTACGAGCGGATGAAAACATGGCCGAGGGGGAAGCCTTACGAACCCGAAGTCGTTGCCGAACGCACTGGAACGACTTCGGAATCAAGCGGAACGGAGATATTGATAAGGAATCTCCATCGTCGTCGGGAGATAGATGAAGCTTTAGTTCGTCGAGAATTGGCTCGAAGGTTTACCATCATTGACGAAGACTTCAAGGTATTCGTCAACGGAGTTCAAATAACTTACGAGGATAGAAGATTACAAAAGGATTGTAAAAAGACATGGGACATTACGGAATTGCCGAACGGTAACGTAATCGACGCTTCCAATGATTGGAATGTTTCGGGATGGATTGGCCTCGTAGAGAAGGCCTCTCAGACCGAAAGAGGCGTAGACATTTTTGCCAGAGGAAAGGCAGTGGAACTCGAAACAATGTTTGGCTTGAAGACAACGCACATTCAGTTTGCTCGCGCTTACGTCGTAGGCGAGATTCACGCGGATTTTCTTGACGCCGAAGAAGACTACATATCAACTGCACGGAACTTAGCACATTGGGAGTCAGTAGCCGGACAAAAACTTCAAGAGTGGGGGAGAGAATCTCTAAAATATGTTTTTAAACAGTGGCTTGAATTGCAGCGAAAAGAAAAAGAAGATAAGATTGTAAGGACCGAAGATTTCGACAAGTGGCTATTGACCCGAACTGCGCACGAACAGAAGATCGCTCATAAGTTGATTAAGGTCATCGTTGAAGACCAAAACATAGAACCCGAGTCGGCGAAGCCGCTACTGGACGTAATCAAAGCCAATGTCGAGTTTCAAGCCTTCCAGGAGCTCGTCGACGAAATTGAAGGTTCTGGTGCGAATGTAGAATTGCTGCTAAAACTCTTTAGTGATTGGCGCATAATCGAAGCTCGAGAACATCTAAAACTTTCCGATGGTCGCATGGAAGTCTTAGAAAAACTTAATGTTTACATCGAGAAGGGAGCATTGGAGGTCAAGCAAATACAACCACTTTTTGAGGAAAACGGATGGCTTGTTAATCCAACATGGGGAAATGTCACGGGGCAAAATCGCTACACGGATTTACTTCGCAAGAATTGCATCGAAGCTACAGGATTGGTCGAAGAAGACCGTAGAATTGACATTTTGGGTTACGAAGTAGGAGGCAGGGTTCATGTAGTGGAATTGAAAAGAACAACGAAAACTTTGTCTAGGAAAGACTTAGAGCAAATTGAAGAGTATGTGGACTGGGCAAGAGCCAATCTGATTGGTACGGGTCCGGATTCTCCAAGTAATGTTGTTGGGTTGCTCATCGTAGGTAGGCTAAGTAGGGACAAGGCAATTGACGAAAAAGTAATTCGACTTGCGGGAAGCGACATACGAGTAGAAACATTTGATGATTTACATCACAGAGCAAATAAAATTTACGGCGAAGTAGAAGAGAGGTTAAAAACAATTGCACCGGAATATTCTCGTGAGGCAAGACATGCACGCGAAAAACAAATCGATTAATGAATTATTTAAAGATAAAGCTAAAGAGAAATCTCCAGACGACCCAATGATAAAGGCTCTGGAAGGAAACCGATGGTACAAATAAAGAGTGAATTCTTGGTATAGATGGTAACGAAACGATTATTTTAAAGGCTTTCCCTTTTTATTATATTTTAGGGGACTTAAGTCCTGTATCTTTGATTATTTAGACTCAACCTATTCCTGGAATAACTAATACATCTAAAATTCCATCTATAGATTTAATGTCCTCGATGAATTTTATCGGGTCTCTGAGCTTTTGTGCCTGGTCGTAAACAAGCACCACAATTCCACTGTATTTTGGCGAACTACTCAAATATGGTGGTATGTCTGCTAAAATTTCTTCTTGTATTGCTGCTACAGTCGTTTTATCTCCAATATACTTAGCCTCAACCAGAACTCCTAAATCAGGTATACCAAAATCAGGCCGGTAGCTCTTAATGCCAAACTTAGGGAGTATGTCCTCTCTATCCACTCTATCAAATTGAGATCTAAGCATAATCCAAATTATATCTTGGACAGCTATTTCACTTCTAGGTGGCTCATTTATATACTGGCAGCATTCTCTGAATCTGCGAAGGGTCGTGACTAATGATGTAATCGATGGTTCTACTATAGGAATAACAGGATCCTTTATCCTCATCTGAACCCTTCCAATTACTCCAAGCAATTGATTATATCCAACACTATCATGGTAAATCATTCCCGAGAAAAGCATTGCTTCTATGTAATTTTTAAATTCAACCTTATTTCCACCATGAATTACTACTTCAACTCTATTGATACCTGTAATTCTTAGGATAGCCTCTTCAAATTCACCATACTTTATTTTTGCTTTATCTCTAAGTTCTTTTGCATTTGCTCCATATATGTTTGACTGCTCTATTAGTGATTTTAATTCATTTAATCCGGCTAATAAATCCTCTTGATTCATAAATTTTCCTCCTTTTTAAAATCTTTCTCCAGATTATACCAGCTTTAAATTTTTATTCAAATGCTTGACTTTGAGCAAAAATAGAAGATAATTTAAATTAGAGGTCTTTTTTTAAAAGAAGGAGGGAAAATGGTTTACAAAATTATTAGAATCTTGCCATATATTATACTTTCATTTCTTGCTCTTATCTTTACAGTATTTTCAATGCATGTCTCCGATGAACTTTGGAAAATTATCTTTGTTAACTTAGCATCTAGTTCAATTTTTGTTATTGTTGCCTACCTTTTTTATGATAGTATAAAATCCTATATAGATAGACATGAGTCCAAGTACATTGATTCTTATATAAGGAACCAAATTAGTCATGATGTCTTTGCAGTTTTATATATGTTGAAAAAATTTATCCATGGTTACAACCTTGACACTAATACAATACAAAATATTCTCGCAATAAATGGCTATAGTAAAGAGCAAATTAAAACTTCAATTTCTAATCAGTCTTATTTGGGTTTTCAAGTATTTAAAGAAATGGAGGATATTAAAGACCTTTTCCGAGATGCTTTAGGCAACAACTTGATAATTCGATATAGTCCTAGAGACTATGTTATAAATCTCTTAAAAATAATTGATCTAATAATTAGCGTTGAGCATATATTTCGAAATGAGAATAATTATTCAAAATCTACGGAAAAAGCTATTGAGTTTTTCTACGTGAATGCAAAAGAAATAAATCAGGGTAATGAAGAAAATCAATTTCTCTTATTAAGAAAGACACCTATTGAAAATAGAGCAGTAGTTTATGATAGTGGTAAATTCGATCAATCGAAAGAGGGCAGACTATTAGATAGATACATATTAAAAGTTGAATCAGCCGAGATACTCGCAAATCAAATTTATAAACTGAATAAGTATCTTCGATTCTGGCTTCCCTCTGAATTTTATATTTCTAGATATGGTAAAACATATCGAATTATAAAAGATTACTTTAGCCCGTTTACAAAATCTTCAACTAAGACAAAAAGGATCTATGTAGCAGATATAGTAGAAATGACAAAAAAGTAAAACATTGTCCAACATGTCACTTTAGATGACTGGGCCGCTTAGAACTTTTTCAGGCCTTAAAAATCGCTCTAAATCTAATATGAGCTTAGTTGCATTTACCTGCGTGGTGGCGGGGGGGATTTGCACATTTCGTATTAACTAATAATCTGTGCAAGTTCAATTAAGTCAGGTATGGTAGTATAAATCCCCTCTCATCTCCACCACCTATATATAAATATGCAGAGGGGGCAGAAAGAACTATAAATGGTTAACAAGTTGTATGAAAAGAAGACAAATTATTAATTACTTATTCACAAAAATATTCGTGGAACTTTATATTCTACTGTGATATTAGAGAAATAAACAAATATTATTTTTCTTTATTAAAGAAATTAATATTTTTAAGGTCTTTTAGCATTGATTTTTTCTAAGTTTTGGCTAATAAGTTTCAATTCCGCTGCAATCTCCCGCAACTCATAGTTTCTTTCTTGAAATACATAATTATTAACGGTAGGGTTTAACAGGAATTCTTCACACATTCTCTTGCCAAAGTCATCTACAAAACTGATTTTAATTTTGCATTCATTTTTTAGTTCATCTCCGCTATTCTCAAGCAGTTTATTTCCCAGATAGATATAATACTTTTGAGAAGGATGCAAATATTTAACCGTATTTATTACAGTAGACAAGTTTTCGTTATTTAACATTTTAATATCTGGTTGTATTTCAAATTCAATTTTCTTTGCTGGTCCTCCTCCCAAGTTCCCTAATATTAAATAATAGAAAGGGATATCAGATTTTTCAATATACAAGTAAATGTATGGTTGTTTATACATTTCTCTTAATTTTCTATTCTCTACAACAAGCTTTTGCGTAAAAATAGCATAGAGTAAAGTTACAACCACCAAGAAGGTTATTGCAATGGCATTAATTGCTACTCCATAATCACTCAACCATTTCATAGATACGTTTTACCCTCCCTTGATATTATTAAATAAATGTATTGTAGATCGATTCCAAATTTAATGAAGTACCTTGTAGATTATTTTTAATTTCCTCCCTCTTTTCTTTTTTTATTTGTTCTTCTAATGTAGATTTCATATCCTCATAAATTCCCTGCAATATTTCTTTTGCAAAAAAAGTATTAAATAAGTTGTTAAATTTATCGCTGTCTAAATATATTTTAAATCCAGTTAATCTAGGAATCGATTTTAATTTTCCTTCTTCTTCATAAAGGTCTTTAAGAAATTGAATAATAATATTATACCTACTACTAAGAGTATCTTCAGAAAGGTACTGCTTTATTAAGTCCGAGTTTTGCTCAATTGGGTAATATGTATCTAAAACAACCTCTTGCATATAATTTTGATCTTTAATTAATTTGTTAATATGATTTAAACCAAGCTCTGTTATTTCTAACTCATCGTCTGAGTTTAGATCATTCTTATCAAATTCTACTTGCCCATGACTAATTATTAGTTGCCTTTCTAGATTCATCATATCGTTTAACGCTTCTGGAAGTAATTCTAAATCAAATTCAAATCTTCCTAGATCTGAATACAATTTTGATAAAACTCCGTTTTTACCTATATCATTTAATAGATTAAGATATTTTAAGATATAAAGCTTTAAAAGCGCTTCTCCACGACATTTATTTTCTTTTACTCTAAAAAGGTTATTTATAAAAATATTAGTCTCTTGCTGATAGAAATTCTCTCCTTGTGATAAAAATAGTCGCTTTAATTTGCCAATACTAACATCTTCATTGATAAATTCGTTGCTCAATTTAATTAAGAAATCTGAACCAACGATTAAATTTCTTATTGACTTTCCAAAAATGTTATTTAAAAAATCATTTAGGTTCCTTTTATTGTTGATAATAAAATCTTTTAGTTTTTCAATTGCCTTGCATTTTGTATCGAACTCATTCGTCGTACAAGTTAAACATTTATTACTGTAATCTTTAGGATTTTCAATAAACATACTAATTCTATTTAAAATAACATCAATTAAATTGGGCGTTTCTTGTTTTTTAAAATCTGCAACATTAGTAAATTTTGAACGAATTTTGTGCTGTTCAAAAGTCTCATTCCTCATCGTAATTATTATCAAACCTTCATAAGAAGGCATAATATGATTTATAATTGAATCCAAAACTGTTCTCTGTTGAAAAGAAGACAACTTATCTATATTATCAATAATTAAAAGTAAACAACCCCTAGAAGCATTATATTTTGTATATAAGACATGTTTCAGTAAGGCAAGGCAATAACTGAGTGCTTCAAGGTGATTGAAATTGTACTTATTGTCAGACTTAAAGGTATTGCAATATTGGTGAAACTCATAAAGGACTTCTTTTTTAATTTCAGCATAAGCTTCGTCGTTTTTATTAATTCCAGGCTTACTATCTTTAATTATATTTTCCAATTTTCTAAAGATATCTCGTTTGTTTTTTTTTGAAGATTTAAATTGAGCTTCTAAAAAACTGTTTTCCTCTTGACTATTAATCAACTTATTAGTTTCATTTTTTATATTCACAATTAATTTCTCCATAAAACCTTCTGCAACAATTCTTGTTTCATCATTTTCGAAACCTTTTGGTCTCTCGTCAAAGTCCACAGCAATAGAAATTCTTCTACGGTCGCAATATTGAGCGTTGTGAGAACTATTATGCGGAAGTCCAGGTATTATTTTTTTATCAAGATACGTTAATAATAAACTTTTTCCACTTCCGATTTCCCCTGTTATAAAAATAAAACGATTATGTGGCGAGTAAATTTTATTTTTTATGTCTTTAATTTCATCATCAAGGTTATTAGATATAACGTAAAATTTTTTGAACCACTCATCAGAGTTTTCCTTCAAGTCGGGATCAGTTTGAAAGATCGCTTGAGCAAGATTGTCCCATTTTTCTGAGGTTTCTGTGAGTTTCTTAATTTTAAGTAATTCGCCTCTTTTATACATTTTACTTACCTCCTTTTTTGCAAATTAAATAACTATAATTTATTTTACCACTATTAAAATTTAAAAAAATTATTTTAAAAATAAAATTCAAAATTCATAAAATCCTTTGTAAACCTTTTTGCAAAATGCTTAAATAGTGTATAATTAAAATATAGAGGAGGAATATAGATGGAAATAAAAAGAGAAAATTGGGTTTTACTTGCATTGTATTACGCAGGCGATAAAGGCTTATCACCAGTTCAATTGCAAAAGAGCTTATTTATATTAGGGGAAAATTTGCCTAAACTGATTAATGATAAATTGGAATATTATCATTTCACTCCTTATAATTATGGGCCCTTCGATGTTAACATTTATAATGATGCGCTAGATTTATCTAAAAAGCGATTAATAAATATACAATATTCCCTAGATAAAAGCTACCCCGATTATGTGGTAACAGAAGATGGATTGAAGATTGCTAAAGAAATAAATAAAACTATTAGTAAGGAAATAACAAACTATTTGGAAAAAATTATCTTTTGGATCAAGGATTTATCTTTTTATGATTTACTAAAGATCATATATAAATCTTACCCTCAGTTTAAAATTAAGAGTGTTTTTAGGGAGTGAAATGACTTTAATAATAGGCGTAAAATGTTCTAATGGAGTTGTAATAGGCGCAGATGGCGCAGCAACCCTTGGAGCAATGGGTAAAAGAACTATTTTACAACCAATGAAGAAATTAGATATTTTAGAAGGAAAATTAATTTTTAGCTTGTCCGGTCCAGTTGGTTTAGGCCAACTTTTTAAAGGTGACATTCAAAAAGCTTGGGAAAGCCATGTTTTCGAAGGCAAAGAGTCTTTTGAAGTAATGGCAACAATGAGAGACATAATGTGGCCCCATGCCAAATGCGAGTTGGAAAATGCAGCTATTGCACGTAATGCGATAGGCAATATTGCATTAGAAAGTGCATTAAGTAGTGTTATTATTGCGATGCCTGTTAAGAATAAATTTGCTTTGTTTCAATTTAATCAACAATGTAGTCCCGAAGAAGCAACTGAGGATTTGCCTTTTGTTTCTACTGGAAGTGGACAACCAATAGCGGATCCATTTCTTGCATTTTTAAGAAGGCTGTTTTGGAAGAATGGACCACCTTCTTTAAGCGAGGGCATTCTCGCTGTTGTTTGGACATTACTTCACACAATTTTAATTAACCCTGGTGGTGTGGCAAATCCCAAACAGGTTGTTATATTAGAAAAAGAGGGGAACAATTTTATTGCAAGAGAATTAAGTCCTGAGGAGTTACAGGAACATTATGAATTTATTGATAATATGGAGAAGAAAATATCTGATTTGCAACAAGAAATTAGAGAGTCAAGTCTAACTGGAGAGGCAATAATACCGCTCCCAAGTAATAATTCCATTAAAAAATAAATGATATAGATAGAATAAAAGGTCTCATATAAACGTATTCTTGTCTTAGAATTTGTTCTAACTTTAATTAAACTCCTTTTCAAGTCCTTCAAAAATTGAGTGAGTAAATTGCAAGACTCCCCCTCCGCACCATACCTTGTCAGAGTATTTAAATCGTCCCTTAATCCGCGTGTTAGAATTTAGTGCCAGCCACCGTGCTCTAGTTTTTT
>Ga0315282_10016781_pt1 | contig 10664 bp, 11 predicted proteins | sample YL17G07_20_MG_FD_203693 | JGI IMG/M metagenome (GOLD analysis project Ga0315282, IMG submission 203693) | Sediment microbial communities from Yellowstone Lake, YNP, Wyoming, USA - YL17G07_20 | ecosystem: Environmental > Aquatic > Freshwater > Lake > Sediment | place: USA: Wyoming | collected... | reverse complement strand
TTTGAGGTAAGGGAGTAGATAGAAAACTCGAATTGCTGTTCGGATTTTTCTGGCTAAAGATCTCGAGCTCTCGTCTGCATAGCGAAAAGGCTAGTAAAACTAGTCATTTTAATCGCATTAAGGCTAGGCTTCACAAGCAAAATGATGGTATTCTGAAAAGTTTGAACAAGAGTTTGAAGCTATCCCGGGCTACCAATAGACCCTAGTCAGGTAATCTTTCGAACACGCGGTTTGGTGATGCACCACCATAGCGCGTGCGCTATTCTACCAAACTTGCTCAAGATGATCAGGACACAACTCCGAGATTTCCACGTTAAGTTTTTGGCAAAGATCTAATGCAAGATGCAATGCCGACTTTGCTATTTCTCTCCATGCCGATGAACATTGCGTGAAAGACTGCCTACTATACTTGATATCTAGGATTTCGGGAAATCCTTGTTCTGCAATTTGTAGAGCATGCTTTGCACTCACATTAGTATGTATGTGGATATATCTGCTCAATTGCTTGTAGAGATTGTAGCTCGGCTGCCAATGTATATATCCACTTGTCTCGAAAACAACCTTTCCATGGGGCTCTTTTCCGATAGCCTCAAGCTGTGCAAGTTTCTGAAACTTCTCACCCACAGTTTTCGTCTGAAAACTGATATCCAAGGAATACATATAGAAGAGATTTTCAAGAATTGTGCGGAGTTCGCGAAACACAGTGTCGTAATGACCGAACATGAGTGCATGACTGAGCCAGTCAAATGTATGTGATTGTGATGCCATATAGGAGTACAAAATGCTATTTAGTTTTCCCCTTCTTCCCCCTAGGTCATTACCAAGAGGATGAAGAAAGTTGCCGGCCCATTCTTCAAAGAAGCATCTGACGAATGCAAGTTCTCCTGCGATTAACTCATCTTTAACGGTATCATTGAACACGCTCTTATAGAATGGATGGAGATCCGGATATTCTGCTTCCATCTTTATCTTCACTCTTTCTCTACTGCGTTAGCCATAAACTTATAGTATCCCATTTATCGAATTAATGTTTGCACTCCAGTCTCGGTAAGTTGGCGGGCGCGCTATAAACAACAGTATCGCAAAGGCAATCCGGAAGATCTATTCATTATCAAAGTAGAAGAAATAAATTCCTTGATCCCAGAGGGAGCTCAAACAGACTATGCTGAAACACTACGGAATCCTATTACAACCATAAATCTGTTTGTTTAGGTTTGTCATTTTTCTTTTGAAGCTTTAGAGATTGATTTACATTTTTCGCAATAAAGTTCAGTGGCTATTAAGTTGCTTCCGCAAGGAATATCATGGTCATAGATGCTTAAAAACTGAAATGGAATTATCTTCTATCAAGTCAACAATTTCTAAAGTTCAAATGAGTGCAAGTGATGACCACAAATCAAGTATTGTAGAAAAGAAAACATCAGATGTCTCAAAAATGCTTTCATCAAGTGATTCGATAATGCCCCACGCACTTGAACCCATGTCTTTTTCAATCAGATTTTTTCTTGATTTAAGAACATTTTTCCCTTTTTGCTTCATTTTTTCCAGTAGTTTTGAACAATTATCTGAAATTCTTTCTTTAGGCACTTTCTCGGTAACATATAGACCATTGACTAGACGCAGATAATCAGTAATCAGTCTTGCGTAAACCACATTTAACGGTATGCTTTTCTTCCATTCTTCATACGTCCTTTCATAATCAAATGGTTCTTCAAAATACTTCCAGTATCGAATAACCCAGTCATTAGGGTAGGCTTTTATCATCATAAGGTAGACTTCATGGTGGTTTCTGTCAGTATCAAGTCTTGCAATTATCTCATTACCAAAGTGATTCAAACCTCTTTTTTGATAAAGTTTCCACAAGTCCCAATAGGCTTTAGGATGAGTACTACTATCACCTTTCTGCTCAACTAAATGACACAGTTCTTCAAAAAATCCGTTCTTATGATAGTTTTCAATATCCTTGATGTCCGTTCTTTTCTGAGTTATTTCGTCAAGCTGTTTCACGAATACCATTATACAACCGATGTTCTTCCTACTTTGAGCAAATGCTGGTGTAGGTTCTGACGAATGAGTAATAGTAGAATCTTTCAGGATATTTTTGAGAGTGTTTTCTACTGCTGGGTCTTTTGTTTCGTAAAAGAAGCAAACTTGAATTAGCTTGTAGTGTTTGTCCAGTTGTTCGGCTATATCTGGGTTCTCGTTGAGGCTTCCAAGAAAAAGTCTTTTCATATATTTGAAGTCTCTATTACTAACTCGACCATTCATTATCCTAAAGCGAATTTTTTCTTTTCCCTTTTTTCGCAAGATGTTCATAGCATATTCAAATCCCCTTAATAGCGAGGGTCTTTGCCTTGAGTTCAATTGAGACCATATTTCAAAAACGAGCTACTCATATCGGTTATTTCTACAGTTAAAGAAAACGAATTTTTGTCCAAAAATTATATCAGTCCAGCTTCTTTCAATTCGCCTTCAATTCCAAGAAAACATTCTTTAACGCTTTCATTAAATCGATAATATCCAACACCATGTAAATCTGAAGGGATTTCAACGTTTCCTTTAATAAGTAAGCAGACTTTTTTCCTTCCAATCCTTCCTATAAACTGTCCTAGTTCAAAAATGACATTTTGGCGTCCTCTTTCCTTGAGAGGTTCACCCTTCAATGCTCCTACGTCATCTGGTGTAAGTGTTATGAACGCAAAATCGACTCCAGAATGGTTCTCTAGTTTTTCGATAAGAGTTCTTCCCTTATGGGCTTCCTCTTCTAAGATGATTGCTTCTAATGGGTATCTCTTTTCGATAAGCCTTGCAAGCTCGAAAGCGGGGGTTTTTTCTCTACCATGAACTATAAAGATTTTCTTTCTTTTGATTTTTGTGGCTAATATCTTTTCTTCAAATATCTTTATCTTGACTAAATCTCCAAGTTCTTCGTCAAGTTTCTTGAGAAGAAGACCAAAGGCTTTCTTGTCATATTCTTCATACACCACAAAGTAAGCTCCATCTATATCATAGCCGCTTTCATATTGCTCATAGAAATTCTCGAAATCTTTTAAAAAGCCAGCAAAGTCCTCAATAGTTGGCTTCCTTTGTGTAAAGTGATAGATAAGCACTATTCTATCGTTATGCCATCTTCCACCATCGTATTTTCCTACCATTCGTTGACCAAAATCCTTCTTCCATCTTGTGAAAGAGTAGTCTTTCCAATTTCTTTTTAACCACTTTTCAAATTCACTCAAAGACGACAACTTGGAATAAACCTCTCTTCATGCCTTTGATTTGTATAGGTTTCCAATTTTGCTATAAATCTTATGCTATTTGTATCAATTGTGAAACTTAGCGTTTTTATGATTCAAAAAGACCTTGTCCAATGATTACACCAATAAAAAGGCGGGTCATAACATCTCGCTTCAAAAATGATGACCTTAGAACAGACATAAAAGTTTGCTTATTCCTTACATGTCATGGCGTTATCCAAAGAACTGAAACAACCTTGGGGGTTGTCTTCTTATCCATTCACAGAGTTCTTCTAGACTGCGAGAACCAGTAGATTCTATTAGAGCTAGAAGATGTATCCATTGCTCGTGTGGTTCTTTTGGGACGCCTAAAGAGTTCATGACTCCGTGATTAAAATGAAATTGGAAATTGAAAGGAGCAAGACGAAACGCAAATTGTTGATTTCTGATTGTTACAAAGTCTGATGGATAATTTTCTGGAAATCTTCCTTGACTTTCCTTTTCCCAGAACAGAAAAGCACAACGACTTCCAAATTCGTAGGCTTTTAGAACCTCTTCATTACTGACCCATGGTCTCCCTTGTGGTATATAGTTAGGAATAAATGGTCTAATTCTGTCCCGTAATTCATTCCTTACACTCGAGTTCTCTTCAGTTGGATAATCAAATCGAACTCTTAACTCATCTTGCACATCTGTTCCTCCGAAATAATGGTTGAAAGCAAAACCTTGAACGAGTCTTTGTTCCTCAATGCTTTCAATCCATGTTCTCAATTGGCGAATTATTTGTTTTTGCCTTTCAAAGAGTGCTGGAATTAGGTATTCAAGCCACAACCATGTTCACCTATTGACGATTTTTATTAGTTCTCTGAGTTCTGCTATAACTTTTCCGCATTTTTGAAAACGAGTTCCGAGAACTCATACTTTCCATTGCTGTTGGATTCGTGTTTCTAACTTCGACTCGAACAGTTCTATCTTCTAATGTTCTCAACAGTATTTCAAAAGGTATCTTCTTTGCTAATTCTTCCTCAGCTTCTTTTCTTTCTAAACAACGATTGTCATCCTGAATGACATTTATTCAATTTCATTTATGGCGCCTCTATGTTCTTCCTTCATAGAATTTATTAATTTTTGGGCTCTTTCTCTAACTTTTTTATTTTTATCATCGAGTAACTTGCTTAGAATGGTAAATGCAAAATCTTCATTCAGTTTTGATCTAGCCTTCGAAATCAGTTTTATTGCTTGTATTTTATCATGGTTATCAGAACGTGATAAATCAATTATTATCTGCTGAAGATGACCTTGCAACTTATCAAGCAAATTTCCTACCTCTTCCGGAAGTGCACCAAACTTATGTGCAACAGCCCATGCTACATCCTCTGCAACTTCATGCCTTTTCGAAAGCTCAAACAATAAATTCCTTACATCCTTAGGAAGCCGGTAAAAATTGGCTGCCAGAGTCAGTGCCACAGCCCTTGCAGCTTCATCCCATTTTGAAAGTTTGAGCAATAGTTCATTGCGTGCCTCATCAGAAAAGTCATTAAAGTGGCTTTTAACAGCCCATGCTACAAGCTCTGCCATTTCTTGTTTTTCTGAAAGCTTGAAAAGTAATCTATTTCGAACATTCTCGGGAAGCTCACCAAAATCATCTACCACAGCATAGAACACATCCTCTGCAACTTCATCACTTTCTAAAAGCTTGAACAGAAAATTCTGCGCATCCTGAGGAAGCTTGCCAAAATTATGCACTACAACCTGTGCCACATCCCGTGCAGCCTTATCCCTTTTCAAAAGTTTGAACAGTAAATTTTGCACATTCTTAGGGAGCTTATTAAAATTGTCTATCACAGCGGATGCTACATCCTCTGCAGCATCGTTGTTTTCTGAAAGTCTAAGCAATAATTGATTTCGAACATCCTCGGGAAACTTGTTAAAATTATTTACTACGGCCCGTCCTACGTCCCATGCAACTGCAACTTCATCCCTTTGCGAAAGTCTAAGCAATAATTGATTTCGAACATCCTCGGGAAGTTCATCAAAATTGTTTGCAATAGCTTCTGCAACTTCGCATGCAACTTTATCCTTTTCCGAAAGCTTGAAAAGCACTTTGCTAAAAATGCTTTTGTTTATCCATGTCAGCTGTCCTGCTTTAACCAAAAGATGCTCTAGTGCCTCGAAATAAGAAGGATGGGAAAACGTTATTCTTCCTTCACTGATAACAATTTTATCATCTTTGAACCAGTTAAGGATTCTGTCAAACTCCCAATGTTCCTTTACCTTTAGTTCTTTAACCAATTCCTCATATTCTACTCTTACAAGACTAGGAGGGAAAGCAGAGATGAAAGGAAATGAAAGGAATAAAATCTTATCCTCAGTCATATTTTCGATTTCTTCCGCAAAACTCCTTGCTGTTTCTTTCGATTTTTCTTCTATCTTTTCCATTAGCCTATCTTTTGCTGCAATATTAATGGTGGAAATAACAAAATCCCTGATACTCAAAGGCGTAGGTAAGCTTCTTTCATCCTTTATTTGTTCTAAAACAACATCTTTAAGATAATCATCCTTGAGCCATTTGCAATCTTTCGACTCTGCCCATCCAAGAAGAATCTCTCTTCTTTTCTCGTAGTTATATGAAGGCTTTTTAATGTTCAGCTTTTTCTCAAACTTTTTTACCTCTACTGAAGATAATTGTTCATTCTCAAATTCCTTAAAAACCTCTTCTCTTGAAGTTATTATCACATATACATCGTCAACATTGCGAATACATTCTATTATTGTTCCAATTTCTCTTTCTAGACTCTCCCTGCTTTCGTATCTTACCTTGCCAAAAGGATCTTCAAAGTAGATAACCCGATGTGGTTTCAATTCGCTTTCTATCTCTTCCAATCTTTTTCTAACCTCACGCCTTTCCCGTTCTTCTCCTCCCGGGATCCAAGTTGGTTCATAGTCTTGATTGAAATATTCCCACAACAGCCTTACAGTAGTATAAGTTTTCCCATACTCTGCAGTGCCAGTGATGAAAACAATTCTATCAGCTCTAAGAGCTTTCTTTATCTCGCCATATTCGATCGGAGGAACATACAAATCGTCAATCCTATCATACAATTTGCTACCCGGGCGTTTAATTTTCTCCAAAAATTCAAATACTTTACCCCGTTGTTGAACCTTATTCACATCGACAACGAAGAAATCAATAACTTCTTCCTTGCCGTCATCTTTCTTATATTTGTATTCAATCTTTTTACAAATCTTTCGATCTAGGGGCTCTAATTGATGATGCACTGATTCTGTGAGAATAATGAACGTTGACATCGGCGATTCGTTGTTATGGTTTTGTTTATACCATTCATGATAATAACCTATAATTCTTGACTTTAGGAATTGTGTTGTAGATTCCTCAACAACGAGTTTTCTTCCATCAAATCTTGTCCATTTATCGTATTCTCCTATTCCCACGGCAATTTCTAGAGGTATTTTTTCATAATTTTTATATTGGGTATTGTGGTCCAAAATTTCAAACGCAATTTTAAATATCAAATCTAAAGAACTTGCAACCAGTATCCAATCATCTCTTTCTCCATAGTTCTTACCCATAATTTCACTTCTAGCTTCTACTACCTTCACTCTTTCATTTATTACGTTGATGAAATCATCCCTTACCTTCCTTTCCGTTACCCCCTTCTCTTCAGCAATTTTTTTAGCTAATCGATCAAATCCCAAGATATCTAACCAGATGACATACTTTTTTCCGATCATTTTATATTCCCTTTACGGCATGAATGCAGTTTTTCATTTGCCTTCACATGGAATAGTTCGCCTTGTCCCACCAAATTTAAATTGGGTATCTTGCAAGAGTCTCTCAAGGATCGATCTAAAATTATAATCAGCCCACACAAATAGCAGTTTCGCTTGCTGGGGCTGTCTGCTGAGGAAGGTGATGCGTGAAAATACCGAACAGGAACAGGGCTGAAGCGTTGGGTTGACATGCTACAACACTCCAATCTACTAATCAAATTGGAAGGAATCACAGACCTTCATACCTCAAAGTTTCTATTGCGTTTTCGATTTTGCTGTCTGGAATGGGAAGGTTTACGATGTAATCTGCGATTCTTTTGGCTTCTTCTGGGTTTTTTGCTTCTACGATGAGGATTATTTCCACTAAATACTTGGGCATTGTTTTCACCTTTTGAAGTGTTTTAGGGCGAAGCGGTTTGCCTTTGTCTGTTTTCTATGCATGTTAAGTCCTCGTAGGTAGTCCAATAGGTGGCTAAACTCATGCAAGAAAATGAAGCGGATTAGCTCGTTTGGGCTGTTGAAAGTGACTGTTTCCATGACATATTCGTAGCCTTGGAACGGGTGGAAAATCTGTTTTGTTCCGACTGCGAATTTGTGTGTGAATGGATAATTGATGTTTTTGTTTATGGCTATTGTGATTAGCCGTTGGCTGGGCTGGCATTTTCCGTGGAACGGGTGTTTGCCGTTTAGCCATCTAATTTCGACTTTCCAGTCGTCTAATGGGCGCCTAAGTTTTATTGGAAGCTCAAAGTCTTTGCCGTATTCGACTTCCCAGCTTTCCCTGTTGACTAGGTCATCCAGAAAAATGGGAAGGGCTGTGTTGTTTTCAACTTTCATAAGCTGAGCCTCCTCTAAGCATAATGCGACTGGTACAGCGGCTTTCCATCCCACTTGGAAAAGTAGCCTGGGCGAGTGTCTCCTCTGCAGTAGGGGTATTTACCGACTAAACGGGGTTCTCCATTAGCCGATTTGCGAATGTGGAGCCTGAAAACTTCGCCGTTTGCCTTGTCAGGCACTACGTACTCAGCCATGAAAGCTTCCGTTTTAACTATGCGTTGGCTCATCATTCTACATAAGACTGTTTTTCCCGTCGGCGAAACTTGCTCGACAACGCAGAAGTCAATGTTTGTCTGATCGTAGCCCCAGCTTTCGTAAAAAATGTCACCTGGTTTAATCATTTTCTCAACTCCACTCAGAAAGGTCTTGGGAAAAAGAAAGGATGGGGCTGTTGTTTGCGTAGAAGGCTTTAAATTCTTTTTGGAGACTTCCTAGTTCTGTTTGGGCGTGTAGAAGCTCTAAATCGTCTGCGTTTAGCTGGAAAAGCTCTGGGTCTTTCTTTTTCTTATATCTAAGCTTGTTTATCTTATTGTTTTCTGCCTTAATCTTTTTTAATATTTTTTCTATTTCTTGCATTTTTTCACGCTCACCTTCTAACTTTGTCGGCTTTTCTAAAAATGGCTTAGAGTCGCTTTCTTGTGAGAAAATAAGATTAGAAAACGGCTGTTTTCACGTTTCCGTGCAGAAAAGCTGATTTTCCATGTGAACTTTTAGAACTTTCGAGTTTACTTTTCACTTTTCAGCCTGAATGAGGCATGAATCAGAATAGTAAACTTTTGTCCGCACGCCCTTTCCTTCAAATCCTTTGGGAATGCATGCATGCTTCGTCAATGAGATAGCAAAACGCCGTAAATCGAAAGGTTAGAGAATTGTAGAATTCAAACGTAAGTCTAATAAAACGTACTGGCGTCTGCTTCTTGTTTTAGACTCAGACCACACGTCTTCCGCGATGAAAGAGCTTCACGTTCATGTTATATCTTAACACGTGCTCTATCGCTGATTCAGTGAACCCGCTCAGAGAGTGTATTTCCGTAGCACCTTTCTTGCGAATTTTTATGACTTCATTTCTGGTCATTGGTCGTTTCATATGCTTGACTTCGCCAACGACGTCGCCTCGAATATAGTCAGGATTTCCGGGTCCTCCAAGGTGACGCCCTCTATGTTTCCGAGCTGTCTCCCTTTCGTAGCGTTCCCAACTCATCGTCTTTGTCTCCTTCTTCTTGGTGTTGCCGCCCATTCAATGCTTCCATAGACGGGATAGAAGCGACCAGAAACGCCAATTCTTACCTTTTTCGGCAAATATTTCTTCCAGCTGCGTCTAGTCGTATTTTATCCTCCGTTACTTCTAGCTTATCTGCTGTTTAACCTTATAAATCTTACTGAGCTTAATATTGAAGCCTGCAATAGCTTTAGATAGCTAAAAAAAGCGAAATTTTACCACATTATCACGTCACCTATGTTTAAAAAGTCGTCAAAAAGCTATAATAAGCTAAAATAGCTTTGGACAGCCAAATTCGCCACTATTTTTGACTAGATGCCACAGAAAACCTAATAAATTGAAATATAGTAAGATGTAATCATGAATCCGCGAGTGAGCTCGTATGAGAGGAGAAAGAAGGGCGGGAAAAGGCGCGTTGTTCACGTAAAGTCTTATCGGAGACGAAGATAGACTCCGCTTCATGCAAGTTCAAGCCATAATCTCTCACAGCTTTAGCTTGGCCAATGTCTTCTGTAAAATTTAGACGCAAGTCTAAACCGCCGGGACTAATACCAAACGGGTTCAAGTCCCACAGCTTAGCCAGCCAGAATATGCTTACAGAAGGCGAGAGTTCGTATCTCTCCCAAGCTACCATAAAACCCTAGTCAGGTCGATGTTAGTTTTTCATTTAACTCTTCAGGCAATTTTGGGTCTTCAATTTTTCTTTGTATGATCGAAGCTCTAGGAAATGTAATTCGATCTAGAACTTCATCAGGTTTGGGGTTCACGATTATGATCCTTGAATTCTCTTTCTCGGTCAAGGCGTTCATAAACGCATTATTAATCGCTGGATCTCTAAATGAATAACCTATTACTATGTAAACATTTGTACCTGACTCAATCAATGTCCTTTGAAAACAACCATGAAGGAGAGAATGCGGGTATTTCGACACATATTTCTCCTGCACTGGGAAGATCCACATTCTACCCTTATACTTCTCAGCATAGTAAGATGGTTCTTTAGGTTCCCATTTCAACTCTTCAATTTTGTTTATGTCTTCTCTCCAAAACCAATCAATTGATCCATGCAACTTGATGTAATCAACACTACTCTGCCTGTAGCTAGTAATGTGTAGGAAACTCCCTCTATAAGGTGTTTCAAAATTGAAGCCTCTTGTTAGTCGATTAAGATCCCCATATAACTTTGGAACTATTTTTTCCAAAACCAGATCATAGTTTGTCGTTGCAATCGAGCTACACAGCGCCTCATTCGCCTTTGTGCCATCTGCCAACATCACTTCTCTGGATGAACGAAAATTCAAGACTTTCAACAAGGGCCCGTAAATCTTTCTCGCTATTTCCTCATCATATTTGATACACTCTCGAGAAACAACATTCTCGGTGATCTCCCTGAGATCTTCTGGAATTTTGACTATTGGCATTTCTTTAGCAAAAGTGGATAAGTATACAGCCAAAGGGCCCATATCTTTGATTGATTCCCTTGGGTTCTTTAGCCCGTTTAAGATTGAGAAAATCGTCTCAAATTCCAATTCATCTTCTTTCAATCCAAAATTCTTTAGTCGACCTTTGATATCAGAAATCAG
>Ga0315282_10016779_pt1 | contig 10664 bp, 11 predicted proteins | sample YL17G07_20_MG_FD_203693 | JGI IMG/M metagenome (GOLD analysis project Ga0315282, IMG submission 203693) | Sediment microbial communities from Yellowstone Lake, YNP, Wyoming, USA - YL17G07_20 | ecosystem: Environmental > Aquatic > Freshwater > Lake > Sediment | place: USA: Wyoming | collected... | reverse complement strand
ACTCTAAGGCATGAAATCAAAAAATATCGCATAAAATCCTATAAATCTAATATGATTTTCTTTGCAAAGGGGATCTTTGAGGGTGCCATACTGAGTTCGTCAATACCCAGTTCTACAAGTATAGGAACTGCCTCAGGATCTCCTGCGAGCTCTCCACAAACTCCAGTCCATTTCCCCTTTTTATGAGATGCATCAACCGTCATCTTGATGAGCTTAAGGATTGCAGAGTGTAATGGTTGATAAAGATAAGAAAGGGTTTCGTTAGTTCTATCAGCAGCAAAAGTGTATTGTGTAAGGTCATTTGTACCGATACTAAAGAAATCAACATAATCTGCTAATTCTCCTGCGTTAAGAGCTGCCGATGGAATCTCAACCATAATTCCAACTTCAATATTTTTATCAAATTTTATTCCTTCTTCTCTTAGTTCTTTCTTTACCTCTTCTAATACTCCATTTGCTTCCATTATCTCTTCTTTTACTGCAATCATTGGGTACATGATTCGGGCTTTTCCATATATACTTGCCCTAAGAATTGCTCTTAATTGAGTTTTAAATAAGTCTCTACTTCTTAAGCAAAGTCGTATTGCACGCACTCCAAGGAAAGGGTTTAGCTCTTTTTCAAGGTTTAAATACGGGATCTCTTTGTCCCCCCCGATATCAAGCGTTCTTATAATTACAGGTTTGCCATTGAATTTCTCAAGCACAATTTTATATGCTTCAAACTGTTCTTCTTCTGTTGGAGGAGAGTTTCTATCAAGGAATAAGAACTCAGTCCTATAAAGGCCGACTCCATCTGCTCCCATCTCAAGGGCCTTATTTACATCTTTTGGAGAGCCAATATTTGCAGCGACTTCAATCCTTTTGCCACTTTTTGTAACTGCAGAAAGCTTCGCACTTTCTTTAAGTTCTGCGTTTTCTTTTTCGAGTTTAAATTTTCTTTCTGTATATGTATTTTTTGTTTCTTCGTCTGGCTCTATAATTACCAATCCTTCCATTCCATCAATAATTAGTTCCTCTTCATCCCGAATCTCTCTGAGCGCATCTTTTACTCCTACAACTGCGGGGATTCCCAAAGCTTCAGCTAAGATTGCAGTGTGAGAGGTAACCCCTCCTTTCTCCGTTACAAACCCCAAAACATTTTTTCTATCAAGGCTTGCGGTATCAGAAGGGGTTAGTTTGTTTGCCACAATTATTGAAGGCTCTGGCAGAAGAACAAGACTTGTTTTTGGCTTATTCAAAATATTCCTTATGAGTTTTTCTGAAACATCCCTTATATCTTTTGCCCTTTCCTTGAAATATGTATTCTCCATTTGTTCCATTTGTTTGGCGCTTTCTTCAAAGGATTTCTGAATGGAATATATAACGCTATAACCTTCTTTAAGCATTGCATTAATTTTCTCTAAAAGAGTTGGATCCTCAAGGAAGAGGATATGCGCCTCAAAAATCTCTGCTTCTTTTGGATCGCTTTTTTTTACACGTTCGTAAAGATTTCTAATTTCTTCTTTTGTCTTTTCTATTCCTTCTTTAAGTATTTTGAACTTTTCCTCAAGGAGAAGTTGGTCTTTCTCTTTTTTGATTTCTATTTCCTGATTTTCATACAACTTTGCCTTCTCTATTGCAATTCCTTTTGATACTCCAATCCCTTTAAGTTTTTTCATTCTTCATCACCAAACTTGTTCGCAATAAGTTCAGAGATTGCATTCATTGCTTCTTCTTCGTCACTTCCTTCAATTTCAACAGAAATTGTAGCTCCCTTTTCAGCACCGAGTGACAATACGCCAAGTATGCTTTTTGCAGAGACATTCTTTCCGTCTTTCTCCACAAAAATGTTTGACTTAAACTTGTTTGCAGTCTGTACAAATACTGCAGCGGGACGTGCGTGTAAACCAACCTTGTTTTTGATAACGAAGTCTTTTTTAAACATAGTTTCCTCCTCTTGAATTCTCCGGAAGGAGAGACATTCTTTTAACATAAGCTACTTGGAAACCGGAAGAGTATAGGCTATAGAAACCTAAAACTTTTTAATTTCTTCTTATTCTTAGTTAGCATAGTGCGGCAGAGATTAACCGCAATCAATTTTGCAGCATAACATCCCTCCCACACTCTACAGAAAGCAAAATTCTCCCGTAGGGGAAGACAAGAGAAAGCTTATGTCTTCTTGGGTTCATCCCTGAAGAAAGACTGCTTCTCCTGCCTTCTACCTAAATCACCTTTAACTATGTTGGTACATAAAGCCTTTAGAGAATACATCCTCCCATCAACGAGAGCCTCCAGAAAATACTTCCGCTTGTATTCCCTAATCGTCCTACGTTCCTTCTTCTCATCATCTTCCATAAAATTTTTCCCAAAATTCTCCCCATTTTCTCCTCTAAGGTCATTGACTTGTTATACCATGTCTATCTCCACATAAAACAAAAATTGTTAAATTTATGCACATCCATCCACACTATAAGCTGCATGAGATAATTCTACTCAGCCCTTTACACATATAATAATCTCCCTTTATTCACAAGCATAAATATAATCCTCCAACACTTCCCGAATTTTGTCTTCTACTAATAAGATAGGATCATTGGAAAGTATACCTAGTTTAATTTTCTTCGCCTGATTTGGTAAAAATTGATCGACCAAGGTTAATGGTGCTGGCTCTTTTTTCAGGTTTTTAAATAGTGTCGAAATGGCTGCTTGCAAAGTCGGCTTTGACCAATAATAGCGCGAGCGATCGCTGAAACTGTACTTTCTCGCTAATTTCTGCTCAAACAAGCTACCTTGATAATATTTTTCCCAATGTTTAGGATCGGCAAGCATTTCTTGCTCAAGTCTCTCTCGTAGTTTCGATCTTTCATCTGGTCTTTGAATCAATTCATCTTCAATAAAAGATAGCGCGAAAAGCGCTTCACGCATGGCAAAAGTTAATGCTGGTCCAACCTTCAAAATAGCAAAATGATCTTCAACTAATTCCTTCAACTTTTGGCGAGGCTGATAATCAGTAGAATGAGCTTCATATACTAGATGCTTGTATGACTCGATAAACTTTGAGAGCTCTCTAGTTTTTTCTCGGTCATAGAGAAAAATTGAAGAGTCGCTAAATCCAACTCCTGGCTGTACTACTAGTGCTATAACCCTCTCCCAAGCATCCTCAAGATGATAACGGACAAACGCATGCTGGATCTCTGAGATGGTTTCTCTAGCATCTTCTACCATAGTAATACTCAACTTATCCTGACTTTCTACTTCCCCACCTGGAGTGGGTACCTCTGTACCAACTACATAATACACTTGACTGCCAATAGTCCTCTTCGCTTCTTCTGCTATCTGACAAAGGGCAGCTATTCGATCAGCAGCTACTTCTTTATCAAGGTTCTTTCCATATGTATCATCTGCACAACTCATACTAGCATCCAAATGGATTTTGGTAAAACCAGCCTCTACATAATCCTTTATTAACTGCTTAGCTTTTGCCATTGCACTTAAGGATGTCTCGTTCCGCCAAACGTATGGACCTAGGTGATCTCCCCCAAGAATAATCTGTTTTTTAGAAATACCTGCTTCCTCGGCCAACCGATACACATATTCCCGAAATTGAACCGGTGTCATGCCTGTGTATCCCCCAAATTGATTGACCTGATTGCAGGTTGCCTCTACTAATAATGGCCTACCACTCTCCCGAGCAACCTTCATACTTGCTAGCAAAACCAAATAGTTAGCCGAGCAAACAGAATAAATTCCTTTCGATATACCTTGCTTTTGCTGCTTTATAACGCTAATTAAGTAATCTTTTGAAAATTCATCAGCATTCATATATACTCTCCACATACTTAATAATCACACATAAACGAGCTTAATAGTTCTTGTTTACTTTTGAGGACACAACAACTGGATAAATCCGTCTACTTCGTTATCAAACATTGCAGAGAGATTTACCAGTTAAGTATTTGATCTTTATACTGTTGCTTTAATTTGGCATTATGCTCTTCGCCTCCATCTACATTGGCTGCAACATAGATCGGTGGAGTGATGCCACGCTTCAATAATTCCTCGATAGTAGCTGTGATCAATGCATGTAGCAGGGCGGTGCTAGTAACGCCCGAAGCTGGAGTAAATCTCTCCGCGACACCTTCTACTTCTATGACAGCATCGCCCTTGTCTACCTTATTATCCAGAACCACGTCGGCATACTCGTACATTTTCCTGCCAGATGAGTGACGGGACGTAACCCCTTCCGTATATTTCCGGGAAGTGACCCCTATTACCTTGGTTCCACGCTCTTTAGCAATCTTCGCCATTTCAATTGGCACTGCATTACGTCCGGAGACGGAGACGAGAATGAGCACATCATCTTTTTGAGTAGGATAGTTATCTAATAACACTTTGGCGAGTCCCTCTAATCGTTCCAATCCAGAAGTCATTGTGACCGGGTGAGTATCCAGAGAGGCAATGCCTGGTGCAAAAATAGGGTTGATCAACATTAGACCACCAGCGCGATAGTAGATGTCCTGGACGGGCAAGGAAGAGTGCGAACAGCCAAATACAAAAATCTTGTGGCCTTTTTGAATAGCATCTGCCATCATATTGGCAGCCTGATTAATAGCATCTTCTTCTTCAACACTGATCTTTTCAATTAGATTAATTACTTGCTTTAAATACTCCTTTGACAATTTTGACATTTAATGTACCTCCTTTATCGTTTTATTTTATTATTTTATTTTCCCAAAAACAAGTTTGCCTTTTACCATAGTTGCCACTACTTGATATCGTTCATCAAAAAAAGTAAGATCTGCATCTGCTCCTGCCCGAATCTGACCTTTACGATCCTGTATACGCAAGGCTTCTGCTGGAGAATAAGTGGCCATTGCAATGGCATCCTGGAATGAAATCTGAGCAAATTTAATTACATTCCTAATGGCCTGATCCAGCGTCAAGGTACTGCCAGCAAGTCCGCCGGATGAGGTTCTAGCAATGCCACCGTTAACTCTAATTATCATGTCACCGAGCTCATAATTACCGTCCGCCAAACTGGTGGCACGAATTGAATCAGTAATCAATATAGTACGGTGAAAACCTTTGGCGCGGATAATTAACTTCACAACAGCAGGATGGACATGAACACCATCTGCAATTACCTGAGCATATATGCGGTCATCTGTCAGGATGCCTCCTACTGTGCCGGGTTCACGATGATGAAGTCCCTTCATGCCGTTGAATACGTGAGTAGCTTGTCGCACACCCAAGTCTGCTGCGTGGATAACCTCTTCATAGGATGCGGCGCTGTGTCCAATTGCGAACTCAGCGCCGTTGTTGACTCCATATTCAATTAACTCTTGGCTACCTGCCAATTCTGGAGCAATAGTAATTAGACTGATAATATCAAAATCAAACCATTTTTTATACTCACTTCTATCGGGCAAGCGTAATGCATTTGGTGACTGTGCACCTCTAAACTCCTGAGACAAGTATGGTCCCTCCAGATGCACTCCGAGTACCTGTGCACCAGCAACTTTATTTCTATTTTGAGTTACATTTTTCAGAGCTTTGAGAATTTCTATTTTACTTGCAGCCAAGGTGGTGGGGTAAAAAGCAGTCACACCATGTGACGCATAAAAGTTACTCATTTTGTTAAGGGACTCTAAGGTCGCATCCATTGTATCTCCACCCCAGGCACCATGGGTATGTACATCGATTAAGCCCGGTGTGACAATCAATTTTTCTAAGCGGATGTATTCAAAATCTGGAAAAAATTTAGCCTTATCTGCAGCGATCAAATCGATAATTTTTCCATCTCGAATCTGAATGGCAGTGTTTTCTAAAAGATTGTAAGGGGTAAATATCTGATAGGGATGGATGATCACTTTCATATCACTAATAATTAAACTCCAAATAACTTAGCGACTAGCCATATAACAATGCCAGGAACAATTGCATCGGGACAAGTAAAGCCAAGACCAGTAGCACCAAGAACGCTTAGGTTTCCAAAGACTTGAAACTTATAAGCAAAACTAATCAGGAACCAACCTACGAATCCCCAAACGAAACCGCCAAGCCATGCACCTCTTCTGCCACCGGTAGCGTTACCAAAGATGGCACCTGAGCCGGAAGCGAAGAAGGCTGCAATCATGCTGGGCAGCGGTATAGGCCAGCCTATTAAAGCAAGAGTGATCATTCCAACTACCTGACCAATAACGCCAGAGATTAAGCCATACAATAGGGAATTGGGAGCGAATGGATATATTGCTGGACAGTCAAGTGCGGGGATGGCACCCTTGATGAATTTTTCGCCGATACCTTTGAAAGCAGGGACGATCTCAGCAATCAACATACGCACGCCTTGTAGTAAGACAAGTACACCAGCTGTAAATCCAAGACCTTGAAGTATGGCAAATACCACCCAGTTCTGGCCTCCACTGACTTGTTTTTCAACTGCTGCTGATCCAACTCGAATCACAGCCATGATTCCAGCTAATAAAGATACACTAAGCATGATGAGAGATATGGAAATTGCCATGTCACGGAAAAAACTTAGGGAATCCTTGACTTTAACCTTTTCTGCAGAATCTTCTGGCTTGCCAACGAGTTTACCTAGCCAGGCACAGACCATGTTCAGAAGAGTCTGTCCATGACCAAAAGCAATATCATTTCCACCAGTGATCTTACGCATAATAGGTTGTGCCAAAGCAGGAGCTAAAGTCATATACAAACCATCTACAATAGATGCATAAAGGACAACTTGCCATAGAGGCAAGCCAAAAGAGTGAAAGAGAAGAGCGAATGCTCCTGCATGGATCCAAATCATATGACCAGTTAAGTACAAATATTTGAACTTGGTGTAGCGCGCAATAAGAATATGAATGATGTAACCAAACAGCATGGTTAAGGCAAGTTCAGTGCCAATTTTGCCAATATTGGCAGCTTGAACGGCACCAACTACACCTTCGTCAAATGTAACAAAAGTGGTTAGTTTGCTGCCCATAGGGACACCTAACTGAAACAATTGCTGGATAGGAATTAATGCAGTAATTAAAGCACCAATACCAACACTCATGATAAGTTGTCCTAATATAGTCTTAAAGGTGCCTGATATTACTGCACTTGCAGGCTTTTTCTGCAGGAGCAGACCAACCAAGGCGATTATACCAAGCACCATCGCGGGTAATGTAACAAACGAAATAATTGCATTTATAACTCCCATTTTTTACCTCCTATTTTTTAGATTATTAATAATTTACCTTTTCTCTATTTTTTTCCGATTTCATCACCTCCTTTCCACAAAAATTTAACTTTTTTCTTCCCCGATTTCATCACCTCCTTTCCTTTGCTCTGCTTTCTCAATCGCATCTAGAACCTTCTCCCTTATTTCTTGCTTGTCAACAAGATTTCTAATCAATACTACTACACAAGTGCTGTTTTTTAGGTGCTGCTCCATGTCAAACGGTGCAACAACAATATCTGTGGCAGCTTCTTGACCTTTGAAAGAACCTAGATCGGTGGGTACTACTTCCACATTCTTCATCTTGTTTTCCTTAAGAATATCCTCGATAAAAAGCATCAACATCATACTCGTTCCAAATCCCATTCCACACAATGTCGTAATGCGCATTTTTTCTCCTTTCTTAATCCTATCTTATTAATGATATAATCAAATTATACAATTCTTTAGAGCTCTTGGTTTTCCTGATCTTAGTTAAGTACTGTTGGTTCGAGAGTAGGTTTGCTAGCTCAGCGAGTGCTTTGATATGACTTTCTCCGTCACGAGCTCCTAAAGCAATTACGATATCAACAGGATCATTCTGCGAATTAGCAAAGGCTATAGGCTTTTTTAGGGTAACAAATCCAATACAAGTCTTAATCACATTGTTTCCCGGATGTGCGTGTAAAAGAACGATGCCAGGAACAACAACCTGATATGGTCCTAATTTCGTAAAAACATTCTTCATCGCCAATATATAATCACCTGTGATCGAGCCAAACTTGACTAACAGATTACCAATATAATCAATAGCCTCATTTCGATCAGCTACCTGCACTTTCGCTTTCACTGCGTTCTTAACCAATAACTCTTTTAATGAGTATTCCATAAATTGCCTCGTTTAGTTTTAAATTTTAACAACTGCTGATAAATTATGAGGTTTATCAGGATTTAATCCCTTTGACAAAGATCTCTCAAAAGCAACCAACTGCAGTAACGGCAAATATAAGAGATCATAAAAAGTCCTGAAAACGTGATCTTCAATTGGAAAGGCATAATCGAACAGCTTTTCATCTTTAAAGATTGCTTCACTAGGACCAATTGCAAGAATTTTTGCACCAGTCTTCTTCATATCCTTAATTACGCCTAATTCAAAATCCACGGCAAAATCACTTAAAAGAGCAATTACCAACGATTGATTATTTATCATTGACATAGGACCATGGCGAAATTCCAAAAAATGGTAAGCTTCGGAATAACTCAATGACATTTCTTTCATCTTCAACATTGTTTCACTTGCCAAGCCGAACAAAGGACCATCCCCCAGAAAAAAGAAACGTTCTAACCCCAGGTCACGGCCAATTCGAACAGCTTTTTCCCTGTACTTATCAATAAATTCTTTTGAAAATTCCTTAATTGCTGTTGCTCCTCCCTGAGTCCCCCCATAAATAAGAAAACGCGCTGCCAACATCATGTTCGAAAAAGAACGAGTCTGTACAATGCTTTTCTCCTGTCCAGCAGAAGTAATAATCGATTGATGAGAAAGTCTAGGGAGTTGACTCTCAGGATAGCAAGTAATCGAAATAGATTTGCCGATCTTTTGATCGTTAAATATTTTTACTGCTTGCAAGGTTTCGCTAGTGTCGCCTGAACGAGATACTGCCACCAAAAGCACTTTTTTGTATGGGCTTATCCAAGATTTGGAAGAATACCAAAGTTCTGAAGCAGGTAATGCCTCGGCATTGATTCCTTGAATTCGCCGCATTAATCGTGCCGCCCAGATAGAAAGATAATAAGTAGAACCACATCCCGTAAAGATGACAGCATCGTAATCTGATAGTTTTGGTAAGGAAGAAAAATCAATTTTGCTTAGCTCAGTTAATGTTCGTTCCCAAGTTTCCGGCTGAGAGAGAATTTCTTCTAATGTAAATCGACCAATAGATTTCTTTAAATACATTTTTTGCCTCCTTCTAAAGACAAGTAGTACCTCTAACGAGACTACAAGAAGGACAATTTTCTACCATAGCTACATTTTTCACCAACTCTAAGAGCCAGAAGCTATAATCAACCAGTAGGAAAATTGTTGCCATCAATTTCCTCAATTTCCAACAGAACCTCTTTTTTTAGCAATATTTTTACTTACAGCTGGACTAAATATTTTTAGAATCTCCACTTTACCTTTATAAATCCTTTTTGTCACCTCCTTATTAGAAAGATTATCCATAAGTTTTGAAAGAAACTTAACGTATTTGTTTAGGTCAAGAACTGCAAGGAGTAATATTATATGGACGGGAACCATTTTAGAGGGATCATCCATCCTGTGGGAGATTACAGGTTTATTTAGGGTTAAAATAGCCATACCTGATTGTTTTACATGTTTGGTGTCTGTGTGTGGTATAGCTACATTTATTTTTCCAAGATATAAACCTGTGGGATATTCTTCTTCTCTCTCTACAACAGCATTGGCAAATGTTTCATAGACATATCCCTTTTTCTTGAACTGCTCAGCCAAAAAAAGGATTGCATCCTCTTTGCTTTCGAAATGTTTTTGTGTAAAGACTAAGTCTTCTCTTAACATATTTTCAAAGTTCACATTATCCTTCTTAAGGTAAGGATATTGGTTTGCGTTCAAATGTCAACCAGATATTTATTATGATAGGAAAGAAATTGTGGTATTTTTTTGACTATTTGTAGAATTATTACTTTATAAAAACTTTTTCAATTGTTTGAGGAGAATAACTCTGCAGTAATTCATTAGCTACTTTATAATCTCTTAATTTTTGTATCACCTCATAAAACTCTTTTCCGTCCCCTTCTTTTCCTGTTAAGACTGGCATTATTACAATTCTTACATCCAAGGATTTTTCTGGATTGCCCATTTCGTGAAACTTAACAAGATTTTTAAGAGTTACAATTGCAAGTCCCTTCTTAATCGTAAATTCTGGCCCTGAGTGAGGTATAGCAATGGGAATTTCTGTATTTATACCTGTTGGAAATTTCTTTTCTCTTGATAGGATGGCTTCCACTAAACCATCCTTTGCAAATCCATTTTTTATGAGAGCATTTCCAAGGAGTTTAATGACTTCTCTTGATGAATTAACACTAATTTGCAAGAAAATTAACCTCTTATCGAACATACCTTCTTCTGTTATATCACTTGTCAACGCTCCTTTTCCTATTTTTAGTATCTCTTTGATTAATTTTTTATCTTCTGGTCTTAAAAATGGAGAGACAACAGCATAAGGAATCTTTACCCCTGATAGAGGAGCTGTAGAAATAATAAGATCTACTATCTGTTGGATTTCCCCTTCTTCAAGCTCTTTAATCGACCCAACCTGAACTATTTCAATTTCTGGGATTTCATTTAGTAATTTGTAACAGAGAAGTTTTGAAGTTGCAACACCCATTGGACAAATAACTACAACTTTTCTTTTGCTTGGTTGCTTTAATTTTTCAAGAGAAGCTGCAATGTACATTGCGA
>Ga0315282_10016778_pt1 | contig 10664 bp, 9 predicted proteins | sample YL17G07_20_MG_FD_203693 | JGI IMG/M metagenome (GOLD analysis project Ga0315282, IMG submission 203693) | Sediment microbial communities from Yellowstone Lake, YNP, Wyoming, USA - YL17G07_20 | ecosystem: Environmental > Aquatic > Freshwater > Lake > Sediment | place: USA: Wyoming | collected... | reverse complement strand
GTATCTCGCCACCCATTCCTTTTTAGGAGCGGGCGATGGTCCGCGGATCGCTGGTCCCGGGGCAAACGGGGCCTGCGGCCGGCGCCCTAAAAAACCTTGATCCGCGAACCGAGTTCGACGAAACGCGCCCGCCAGGGGAAGATCGGCTCCGAGTAAATGTAGTCGTTGAAAATATTCGTGACCTTGAGAAAGACCTCGACCCGGCTGATCTGGTAGGAGAGGACGGCGTCGAGGTTGAAATATGAGGGGATGTCGACGTTTTTGTTCGTCGTGGAGTCGAACCAGTTGGATTTGGAGGCCAGGAGACCGTAGAGGCTGAGCCGCAGGGATTTGAGGGGAAAGACGCTCGCGTCGAAATTGAGGTTTTGGGGCGAGATCGCGTCGAGAGGCCGGTCGTTGCTCTCGTTCCGTTGGTCGAGATAGGTATAGTTGACCGTCCCCTCGACCCAGCCCAACGATTTGTGAGCCTGAATCTCGAACCCGTTGATATGGGCCTTTCCGATATTGAAATACCTCCGCGTTCCGTCCGGCAGGGTGTAGGTATCGATCAGGTCCTTGAATTTGGTGGCAAACACCGCACCGGAGAAGTTCAGGCCTTTGTTCAAAGTGAAGCCGAGCTCGACGTTGCTGCCGCGCTCACTCAACAAGTCGGGGTTTCCGGACGACGCCGAATACATGGAGGTCATTGAGGGGAACCTGGACTTTTGCGAGGCCGAGAGATGGACATCGAACTCCTCGCTCGGGCTGAACTTGAGGCCGACTAGGGGATTGACGCTCGTCCTGTTGATCCCCGAGATCTTGTCCAGATAGTCGAAACTCAATCCGCCGATTAATTTCCACCGGTCGGAAAGCGAGATGTGGTCTTCGACTGCGGCGGAGAGAGTCCCCTGGTTGTAGCTCTGCCAGGATAAGCCCACGTCGTTCTGGATGCGGGCGGTGTCGTTCTCATAGTTGAGGCTCAGCTTCAGTGAATTCCAGGAGGCGAGAAAAAAATCGCCCAGGGCGAAGAGTCCGTAGACGGAGTTATTGTAGGTGCTTTCGGATTGGCGGACGGTCATCGCCGCGTTGCTGAACATGTCGAGCGTGTTTTTGTAATTGACAGAGAAAGCCCGGAAGCGAAGAGTGGAGCCCTCTCCGAGGGCCGTGTATCCTCCGGCGTTGAGCGTGTACCGGTCCCAATTCTTGAATTTCCAGTAGCGCGCCCTCTGGACTCCGAGCGCCGCGGGCATCCCGTATTCCGAATTGTAGATTCCGCCGTTGACCATGATCTCGGTCTTGCTCGAGGGCTGATAGTAGATTTTGGCGTTGGCGTTGAGCCGTTTATAGTCGCTGTTCGACCGGGGAGTCTTTCCGTTTGCCGGGTCCGGATAATAGGATCCGTCGGAGGCCTGTTGATAAAAATTCCCCACGAGCGAAAACCGGTCCCAGCGGGCCCCGCCGTCAAACCCGACGTTGTGGGTGTTCTTTTCGCCCAAGCTTCCGTCGAGCGTCAGGAAGGGCTCGGAACCGGGCCGCCGGGTGATGACGTTGACGATGCCGCCGAGCGTATTCGGGCCGTAGAGGACCGACGAAGGTCCCTTCGTGATCTGCACCGAATCCAACCCGGCTGCCGAGACCGTCTTCAAATCAAAGGTGCCGAAGTAGGGCTCGTAGTCCGGAACCCCGTCGATGAGGAGCGCGATCCGTTTCGAATCCACGCCCCGGAGCTTGAGGGAGTACGTGTCCTTGTTTCCGAACGTCACCGCGGCCCCGGGCGCGTAGCGAAGAATCTCGGAGAGGTCCAGGGGCTTGTTCTGATCGATGGCCGTGAGATCGATCGTGGTCACGGTCGCGACCGGCTGTTCCTTGGGGGCTTTGCCGATGACGAGAATTTCCTCCGTGATTTTGACCGGCTTTTCTTTTTCCTGTTCTTTGGCGGATGTTTCCCGGGAGAAGCCGAGACAAACGCAGAGGGCGAGGGGAGCGAGGACGAACGGGACGAATCCGGCGGGGATCTTTTTGGATGAAATGGTCGGCGCAGAACTCACGATTTCTCCTTTTCGAATACGGAAGGCAAAACCGTTTCCCGTTTTGCCCTATCGGCCGAAGGGCTTGGCCCGCTTCTCGCCGGGCTTTAGCGCCTCAAGCTCGGAGCGGAAAAAATATACCATATTTCGGGTTTTGACTTCAAATTTTGCCTGTGTTATAAAAAATGCCCGGCTGTTTGTCCGCCGGGGGAGAGGATGAAAATCGTCGCTTTCGTGGGTGACTCCGGGAGCGGGAAAACCCGTCTCGTGACGCGCCTGGTTCCCGAGCTGCGAAAGCGCGGACTCTCCGTGTCGGTCATCAAGCACTGCGCCCACGGCTTTGACACGGGCGGGAAGGACAAAGACTCGTCGCGTTTTCTCAGGGCGGGAGCGGACGGCGTGGCCCTGGCGGCCCCGGGGCGATGGGCCGTTGTGAAAAAAACCGCTTCGGCTCCTCGGCTGGCCGACCTCGCCCGGACGCAGTTGCGCGGATCGGATATCGTCCTCGTCGAGGGGGGTCGCGCCGAGAAGGGCCTGAAAAAGATCGAAGTCCTTCGCCGGGGCCGGTCGGAGAAAGCGAAAACCTCGAAAAGCGAGCTGGTCGCGCTGGTCGCCGATTTCGAGGCCGCCGGGGAGGTTCCGACCTTTCATCCGAACGAGGTCGGCCCGCTCGCCGACTGGCTGGAGGGAGATTTCAAATGAAAAAGACGAAGGTCACCCTTGAGGTCGACGGCGCGTCCATCCCCCTCAACGCCTTTGTTCAGAAATTCCTGTCCGGGACCGTCGCGGGGATGATCGGCTCGCTGGACAAGGTCAAGAAAGATTTCCGGGAAGTCCGCCTAATCGTCAGAAAGGAGGCTCAGGGATGAACAACGCCAAGAACTGGATGTGGCTTCTTGTCTTCGGCTCCCTCTGGGGGATCATGGAAGTGGTCGGGGGGGAAGCGTTCTTCAAGAACAACGTTCCTTACGCCTCCGTGTGGCTGAGCGGCTGGGCCCTTCTGATGCTCGGAATCGCTCGGGGCCTCGTCAACCGGCCGGGTTCATCGACCCTCGTCGGCGGGACCGCGACGCTGTTCAAGCTGGCCTATGCGGCCCCTTACTTTTGCCATCTTCTGGGCATTTTTTATATCGGGCTGGTCTTCGATCTGGCGGCCTCCGCCTGGCTGAAAAACGAGAAAAAGCTTTCCTGGCGCGTCTTCTCCACGGGCGTGGTGACCGCCTACGGCGGGTATTCGCTTTTCGCCGTGACGATCACCTACGTCGCCCGATATGGACCCTGGGTCGCGGGTGGGACATCGAAGGTCCTGAATCATATTCTGGCCGGCGGCAGCCTGGCCGCGGCGGTCTCGCTCGTGCTCGTTCCTCTCGGCTTGAGAATCGGTGTGGGCAGCGAGACGGCCGCGAGGCGGAACCCCGGCTGGGCGACGGCCGGAGCCCTCGCCGTGCTGGTCATCCTCTGGACGATCGGGCGGTTTGTCAGTTGAAATTTGGAGGGCCGGCGCCCTTGGATCTCGAGCGGCGTCAGGATACGGCGGAGAGCTATCACCCTGAACGATGGGAGCGGGAAAGGCCATGCGATCCGACTTTCCGGGACATAACGCCCAGAATATGAAAGACCTTCAGAAAAGGTTTCTGGAGAAGCGAGACCTCGGGGTCCTCTCCGCCCTCAACGCGGGAGTCGTCGGGATCGCCGGCGCCGGCGGACTCGGATCGAACGCCGCCGCCTCGTTGACCCGGGCGGGCGTCGGACGGCTCATCATCGCCGATTTTGACAGGGTCGAGGTCTCGGACCTCAATCGTCAGTTCTTTTTTCTCGAGCAGGTCGGAAAACTCAAGGTGGAGGCGCTCGCCGAAAACCTGAAAAAGATGAATCCCTTTTCGGCGGTCGAGATTCACGAGGCGAGGATCGACCGCGACAACGTCGAGTCGATTTTCGCCGCGGCGGATCTCCTCATCGAAGCCCTCGACAGGGCGGAAGAGAAACAGATGCTTGTCGAGGCCTGGCTCACCCATTTCCCCGAGCGGCCGATCATCGTGGCTTCGGGACTTGCGGGATACGGGAAAAACAACAAGCTTCGCCAGCGCCGCCTGGGAAATCTCTACATCTGCGGCGATGAGACGACCGAATGCGACGAGTGCACGGCGCCCATGTCGCCCCGGGTCGCGATCGTGGCCAACATGCAGGCCAACCTGGCCGTCGAGCTTCTCGTCAAGATGAAAAGCCGCTAATCGGCTGCGCGCCACCTCCCTGCTTGACGGAGTTGAGGGCGCTCCCCGCCAGAAGATACTGACGCTGTCGCGGCGAAGCATCGAGAAGCGTGACGAACGTCCGGCCGTCGGCCTCGACCGGAATCTCGACCGCTCCTTCCGATATGAGCTGCCTGATTTTGACGATCGAGATCTTCGCTCCTTCCTTGATCCGGTCGTAGTCGGCCGGGTCCTTGAAGGTCAGAAAAACGACGCCGAAGTTGGCCAGGTTGGCTCGGTGAATCCGGGCGAAGCTCTTGACGATTTTCACCCGCACGCCCAGGTATCGGGGGGCCAAGGCGGCGTGCTCGCGGCTCGATCCCTGGCCGTAGTTCTCACCGCCGATGACGACGGCCCGGCCGGCCGCACGGCACTTGCCGGCGAAATTGGGGTTGATCTGGCTGAAAACGAACTCGCTGATCGCGTCGATGTTCGAGCGCAGTGGAAGGACATTGTTCCCGGCCGGGACGATCGCGTCGGTCGAGATGCCGTCGCCGACCTTGATGACGACCTCGCCGTGGAAGTCTTCTTCGAGCGGCTCGAGTTTGGGAAAGGGATGGATGTTCGGTCCGCGGATGACGCGAACGGTCGCACGCGCTTCTTTTTTGAGCGGAAAGATGATAGACGAGTCGTCGATGAGGTAGCGGTCGGGTTCTTCGATTAAGGGATAGGCGCCGGTCTTGCCGAGGTCGCGCGGATCGGTGATGACGCCGGCGAGGGCTGAGGCGGCCGCGGTCTCGGGAGAGCACAAATAGATCTTGTCGCCCACGACGCCGGAGCGGCCGGGAAAATTGCGCGGGACCGTCCTCAGGCTGATCTGGCCGGTTCCCGGGGCCTGCCCCATGCCGATGCAACCGAGACACCCCGGCTCGAAGATCCTGGCGCCGGCCCGAGCCAGTGCCATCGCAACCCCCTGGGCGATCATGTTTTCGAGGATCTGGCGGCTCCCCGGGTTGATAAACAGGACCGTGTCGGGGTGGATGCTCTTGCCCTCGAGGATCTTGGCGGCGATCATGAAGTCCCGAAGTCCTGAGTTAGCGCTGCTCCCGATGAGAACCTGATGGATTTTCAGCCCGGCGACCTGTTTCGCAGGCACGACGTTTCCGGGAGAAGAGGGGAGGGCGATCAGTGGCTCGACTGCGGAGAGATCCATCTCGTCGTGGTCGTCATATTCGGCCCCGTCATCGGGCTTGAGCTCCGACCAGGCTCCGCCCCTTCCCTGGGCTTCGAGAAAGCGGCAGGTCCGCTCGTCCGAGGGAAAGACGGAGCTCGTGGCGCCCATCTCCGTTCCCATGTTGCCGATCGACATGCGGTCCGAGGCGGACAGCGAGGGGGCCCCTGGTCCGTAGTATTCGATAATCTTTCCGACTCCGCCCTTGACGTTGTAACGGCGCAACATCTCCAGGATCACATCCTTTGCACTCACCCACGGGGAGAGCTTCTCGGTGAGCTTCACGCCCAGGACGCGCGGACAGCGGAGATAATAGGGGCGGCCCGCCATGGCCAAGGCGACATCCAGTCCGCCGGCGCCGATAGCAAGCATGGAAACCCCGGCGGCGCCCGGCGTGTGACTATCGGCTCCGAGAAGGGTTTTTCCCGGAATCCCGAAGCGCTCCATGTGGACCTGATGGGAGACTCCGTTTCCCGGACGGCTGAAGTGAATTCCGTACTTTTCGCAGGCGGTCTGCAGGAAGATATGATCGTCGGCGTTCTTGGTATCCGTCTGGAGAAGATTGTGATCGACATACTGAGCGCAGAGCTCGGCCCGCACTTCATCGAGGCCGAGGCTCTCGAACTCCAGGATGGCGAGTGTCCCAGTCGCATCCTGGAGAAGCGTCTGGTCGATGCGAATGGCGATTTCTTCACCCGGCACGAGCTGACCTTCGAGGAGGTGGCTCCGCAGGATTTTGTGGGCGAGGTTCATGTTCCTCTCCTTCGCTGCGTCCGTTTATGGGCGAGCCGGCTCAAAAAAGGCCCCCCTAAAAATAATAGCCTTTCCCCCGATGTCTTGACAAGCTCCGGATAGCTAGATATCCCTCTGCGTCCAGTCGCCGTCGATCAGCCGCCACATCCGCCCGGTCGGATTCTTGTTTTGAAGCTCTGGGGGGAGGCGGTCGTGGCGAACGTTATCGTAGCCGTGCAAAGCGGCGAAGCGGAGCATGGATGCGGGGAAACCGACCGCGGTGAAACCGGGATGCCCGGTGGCGGGAAACGGCCCGCCGTGGACCATCGCCGGGGTGACGGTTACGCCCGTCGGCATTTTATCGTTCAGGAGCCGGCCGACTTTTGAGCGGAGGACGGATTCGAGCCGGGAATAAAGCGAATCATCGTCACCCCCGGCGTGGCTGAAGATGGCCGCGGTCAGGTTGCCCTCGAGGGCGGCCGCGATCTCGAGCATCTGATCGAAATCGGCCGCAATCACCACCAGGGATACCGTCCCGAAAGCCTCCTGCTGCATCTCTCGTCGACGCCGCAGAAAAGCATCCCCGGACGTGCGAAGGAGAGTATTGGCGAAACGAAAACCGGGGCCTGTCGCGGATCTTCCCCCGGTCACAATTTCGGCCCCCGCCACGCTCATGAGGCTAACGGCCGCCGAGACACCCTCCGCGACATTCCGGCTGAGCAAGAATCCGGGCGGAGTGCGTTCAAAGCCTTCGCGAAGCGTCCCCAAAAAACTTTCGCTGTCCTCGCCTTTAAGGACAAAGACTAGCCCGGGCTTGGTACAGAATTGACCCGCGCCCATCGAACACGAGTTGAGAAGCTCGGCCGCGATAAATTCCCGCCTCTCCTTGGTCGCCCCGGGAAGGATGAAGATCGGGTTGACGCTCGACATCTCCAGGGAGATGGGTTTTCCGGCTCTATCAGCGGCCTCTTTAAGACGAAGCCCGGCCGGTCGGCTTCCCGTGAACGATGTGGAGCCCAAGAGGGGATGAGAAACCAAACGGAGGCCGTCCTCAGGCCGGAGATGATAGATCAACTGAAGCGTCGCCCGGGGAAGACCGGCCTTCTTCAGGCAATCGAAGCCGATTCCGGCGAAGAGGCGGGTGGTCCCGGGATGCCCCGGGTTGGCTTTAGCGATGACCGGATTCCCGGCAGCCACGGCCGCGGCGACGTCGCCCCCGGCGGCGGAATTGAAGGCAAAGGGAAAATTATTCGGTCCGAAAACGGCGACCGCACCCCCCAGGGGGCCGAACTTCGAGCGGATATTGGCCCCGGTGTCAATCGTCGCCCGGCACCATGACCGATCTCGGGCAGAAGCCGCCGCCTGACGGAGCTGGCTGGCCGTGCGCGCGAGCTCGACCGTGCACAGACGGGGCTCTTTGGGGAGAGCCGTCTCGAGATGGGCAAGGCCGGCAAGCTCCTCGGCGCGGGCCTCGATTTCGGAGGCGAACGATTCCAGAAAACGGGCGAGATCTTCGGGGGCGGTCTTAGAGAGGGCCGGAGCTGCGCGGTGGGCCGCCCGGAGCGCTTCCTCCACTTCTTCAAAGCTCGAAACGGGGTAGCCGTCAGGAAGCTCTTGGCCTGTCGTGGGGTCGTAGGAATGGAATGATCCGACCGGGTTTTGAGCCGGGCGCCATTCGCCGTCGATGAGCACCGGTTGCGTCGCCATCTTAATCGTCGGGGGCAATCGACCCCGATTCTCTAGCCGCCGGAATAAAGGGGAGAGACGGCGATTCTGTCGCCTTCGTCGAAGCGCTCGTTCGGGGCGACCGCCTTTCCGTTCCGCGTTATGATTTTCGGCCTCTGCCTGGAGACATGAAGGATATCCAGAAGATCGTCGGCCGTGGTCTCGGCGGGGACGTCGACCTCTTTTTCGCTGAAGCCGGCCTCGTAGATCAGCGGGCCGATCATCTTGATCTTGATCTTCATGTCAACGCGCCGTACCTTTCGGCCTCCGCCGCTTCCTGGGCGAGGTCGAGCTTTTTCAACGTTTCTTTGGTCGGGATCCCTCTCCGGTCGTAGCCGCGCTGGTCGTAGTAGTGCTGCAGAAGGCCGTCGTATTTATCCCTCTCGAGCACCCGGCCGGCGATGGGGCCTTCCTTGTCGGCGTTTTCCGGATCGAACCAGACGGCGGGCGGATAATCGTCTCCGCGGCTCGCCCCCGGAAATTCGCGCAGATAATTGAGCTTGATCAGGCTGTAGATGCGGTCCGCCCTCTGCCACATATCGTCGAGCGTCCAATTCAGGCCCGTGACCGTGTTGAAGTACTTGGGATAATTTTCGATCGGCCAGCCGAGCTCGATCCAGGGAAACCGGCAGGCGACGATGAACTCGAACATGCCCCCGCGGATGCGCTGCAGCTCGATCACCTTAGCCGCTTTTTCCGGACCGTACGATTCCCGGGTGGTGTGCTTGAGCTCGAAGGTGATGATCCAGGCTTCCCGGTGGTGCGCCCCGATCGCGGCCACCCCGAAAGCGAGGGCTTGGCCGGGGATGAACTTGCAGTTATAGGCCGCGACTTCGAGGCCCTTGACCTGCATGGCGTACGCTTCGGAATTGTGGCCGAAAGCCCGGGCCATGCGCCGCGTGCCGTCGGCCAGGAGGTTCCCGAGCTTCCCTTCCCGGTGGGCGGCCATCCTGAGCAGCTCTTTGGCCCTTTCGGCGTCTCCGAATTTGAAATCGCCCGTGGTCGCGCCGCGCTCGATGGCGTCGGCATAGAAGCTGAGAACGCAGCCGGCGGACATGGTGTCCAACCCGTACTCATCGCAGAGATAGTTCAGCGATCCGACCTGAGGGAGGTCGAAGATCTCGAGGTTCGAGCCGAGCAGGCCGACGTTCTCATAATCCAGCTCGGACTCACGTCCCTCATGGTCATGGATCGTGACGCCGCACCGCATCGTGCAGTTCGGGCAGCCGTAGGTCGCGATCCGGGCGTCGTTCACCCGCTCGCCGTCGATCTTCCAGGCCTCGGGGTGGGACGTCTTCCGAAAGTTGCGGACGGGCAGGCCGGCGACTTCGTTGCACCAGGCCAGGACGCCGGTCGTGCTCTGGATCGACCAGCCCGTCTTCTTGTTGAGCTCACCGACCGCCCTGAGGTCTCCCAACCCAAGGGTCTTCATCGCCGGAGGGTCCGCCTGGGGGATAGGGGTGCTTCCTTTGGCGACAATCGCTTTGAGCAGCTTGGAGCCCATCACGGCACCGATGCCGGGTCGGCCGCCCGCGCGACCTTCCAGGCTGCGGACCATGGCATAGAGATTGAGGTTCTCGCCGCCCTGGCCGATATTCAGGACTCCGACGCCCTTTCCGTATTTGCCGTAAATCCAGGCGTTCGTGGCGTACGTGCCCTGTCCCCAGACTTCTTCGGCCGAAAGGAATTCGACCTTGTCGTCCTCGATATACAGAAGAGTCGGACGGGCGGCTTTTCCCTCGACAATCAGGCAATCATAACCGGCCTTCCGAAGCTGCTCGGACATCCGAGTGCCGAGATTGCCGTCGCCGTAGAATCCCGTGAGGGGGGATTTGGCGGCGACCACCGCCTTGCCGGTGTTGGGGGCCGGAATCCCGGCAATGGGTCCCAGGGCGACGACGAATTTATTTTCCGGTCCGAGGGGATCGATTCCCGGCTTGAGCTCGTCGTAGAGGATCTTGGCCGCAAAGCCCCGTCCTCCGACCCATTTCAAGGCGAAATCTTCGTTGTAGCTCTCCTTTTTGAATGTTTTCGCGGATAAATTGACCCGGAGAATATTGCCGGTCCAGCCGAACACTATAACACCTCCCTGACGGCTAAAAATCCCGATATCATTGCTCGCTATTGGATACCACACGGGCGATTTTTAGTCAATTGACGGAAGCGCCCCAAAGAGAGGAGGTGTTTTTTAACAGAGAATTGAATTGACTCTGTCCGGGCTTGTTGATAACCTTAATCCAAAATCCAGGAGGAGAAGGGAGACCGGAGATATTCCATAAGAAGGACTTGCCCCTTATGAGAGATAGCTCTCATGATAACAACATCGCTTATTTATTGATTATGAGAATCTCGTTCATTCCTCAATTGATATGACTCCTTGCGCAGGCAAAATCGAGGGGTGATTCAAGAATATCATAATCAATCCGAGGGTATTGCATTTGTCATCGGATACAAAAATACGGCCGATATGCGGCGAGCAGGAGAAGCACTAACCGAAAAGGGGGATTTCGATGGGAATTCAACTTGTACCCTTGGTCGTCCTGATCGTCTATATTCTTTTAACCCTATGCGCTGCGAATCTCGTGCTGAGAAAAAAACTGGGATCAGATCACTTTCTCGTAGCCGCACGTGCACTTCCGCTCTCACTCGTGATTGCCGTTCTTGTTGGCGACATGGTTGGCGGTTCCGCGACCGTTGGTGTATGCCAGCGAGGGTATAATGAAGGGATCGTCGGTTCGTTATACGGAATTGCCATGGCCATTTCTTTTTTTATTTTTGCCG
>Ga0315282_10016777_pt1 | contig 10665 bp, 8 predicted proteins | sample YL17G07_20_MG_FD_203693 | JGI IMG/M metagenome (GOLD analysis project Ga0315282, IMG submission 203693) | Sediment microbial communities from Yellowstone Lake, YNP, Wyoming, USA - YL17G07_20 | ecosystem: Environmental > Aquatic > Freshwater > Lake > Sediment | place: USA: Wyoming | collected... | reverse complement strand
GGCCCTCAGCACGGGTCAAATTAAGACCGGCTCACTGAGCCGGAGCGAGCGGGTGGCCAAGTATAACCGCTTGATGGAGATAGAGTCCGAGCTGGGGGGGAAAGGACACTACGCCGGAAAGCAGGCTTTCTCCTCATTTCTCCGCTGAACTGCTTTCCGGAAACGGCCGGCCCGGCTTGGCCAGGGGGGTCCGGATGAGGCCAGGGGGGGCTATAATATCAATAAAAAGATGAGCGGCCAGGGAAAAAGGACCACCGAGCGCTTGACCGCCTCGGGAATCCCGGTCAAAGAATTTTATTCTTTCGAGGATCTGGCCGCCTTCGGCGAAGACCTCCGCCGCGAAAAGCCCGGCTTGTTTCCCTTCACCCGCGGCATCCATCCGGCCATGTACCGGGAGAAGCTGTGGACCATGCGGCAGTACGCCGGGTTCGGGACCGCCGAAGAATCGAACCGCCGCTACCGCTATCTGCTTTCTCAGGGACAGACCGGCCTGAGCGTCGCCTTCGACCTGCCCACCCAGGTCGGCCTGGATTCCGACCATCCCCGGGCCCGGGGCGAAGTCGGCCGGGTAGGAGTAGCCGTCAGCTCCATCCGCGACCTGGAGCTCCTCTTTCGGGGCATCCCCCTGGATAAGGTCAGCGTGTCCATGACCATCAACGCCACGGCCGCCATCCTCCTGGCCATGTATCTGGCCCTGGCCGAGAAACGCAAGATTCCCTGGTCCACGCTCCAGGGAACAATTCAGAACGACATCCTCAAGGAATACATCGCCCGGGGCACCTACATATTCCCGCCCCGCCCCTCGCTCAAAATCATCACCGACATCCTGGCCTTCTGCCGGAGCGAGGTCCCTCGCTGGAACACCATGAGCATCAGCGGCTACCACATCCGGGAAGCCGGGGCGACCGCCGTCCAAGAGCTGGCCTTCACCCTGGCCAACGCGGCGGCCTATGTCCAGGCCGCCCTGGAGGCGGGCCTCCCGGCCGATTCCTTCGCCCCGCGGCTCTCCTTTTTTTTGGCCAGCCACAACGATTTCTTCGAAGAAACGGCCAAATTCCGGGCCGCCCGGCGGATTTGGGCCCGCCTGATGAGGGAACGCTTCGGGGCCAAGGACCCTTCCTCCTGGAAGTTCCGCTTTCACACCCAGACGAGCGGAGTGACACTGCAGGCCCAGGAGCCGGAAAACAACGTCGTCCGCATCACCCTTCAGGCGTTGGCCGCCATCCTGGGCGGAACCCAGTCGCTCCATACCAACTCGCGGGACGAGGCGCTGGCCTTGCCCAGCGAGCCGTCGGCCCGCCTCGCCCTGCGCACTCAGCAAATCATCGCTTACGAATCGGGCGCGGCGGATACGGCCGACCCCCTGGGCGGATCCTACTGGGTTGAACATCTCACCCGCCAGATCGAGACTCGGGTGGAAGCCATCCTGGGGAAAATCGAAGACATGGGGGGGATGCTCACCGCCATCGAACAGGGATTCGTCCAGCGCGAAATCCAGGAGTCGGCTTATCTCTATCAAAAACGGGTCGAGAGCGAAGAGCAGGTGATCGTCGGCCTCAATCGTTTCCAGGCTGCGGCCGGCGGCGTCAAGATCCCGCTCTTCAACCCCAAACGGACGGTGGAACGGAAACAGCGGCAGGGCCTTCTCCGCCTGAGGAGGCGGAGGTCCGCCCGGCGCGTCTCCCAGCGCTTGGCCGCCCTGACCCGGGCAGCCGAGAAGGGAGAGAACCTTATGCCGGTTCTTATCGAGGCGGTCAAGGCCGAGGTCACGCTGGGTGAGATCACAGAAGCCCTCAAGTCCGTCTATGGAGAATATAAGGAGAAGTTGATTCCCTGACCGGACTGCCGGAGGCGGTTTGGGGCCGGACAGGAGGTCAGCGCGGCCAGTCATGAATATCGGTCGATGCTTCCTCTGGGCGACGCTCCTGGGCCTGGGCTGCCTGCTTCCCGCGCCGGGACGGGCGGTGGACCGCAAGACTGTCCTGGCCATCGAGCAGGAGATCGCCCGCCTCAACCCGGAGTTGATTAAGATCCGGCGCTACCTCCATATGAACCCTGAACTGAGTTTTCAGGAAACGGCCACCAGCAACATCCTGCGTTCCAAATTGGCGGCGCAGGGGTTGGAGATCAAGGCTATTCCCCCCGCGCCGGGTTTCGCCGCCATCCTCCGCGGCCCTTCCTCCGGCCCGGTCGTGGCCCTGGCCGTGGCCATGGACGGCTTGCCCCTCCAGGAAAAGACAGGAGTCTCCTACACTTCCCTGAAGCCCGGCCTCATGCACGCCGGGGGGAACGATATTCACATGGCCATCAGCTTGGGCACGGCCCTCGTGCTCCAGACCTTCCGGGACAAGCTTCAGGGGACCGTCAAATTCATCTTTCAGCCCGGCTCGGCGGGCGGGCCGGCCATACAAGATCCGGGCGCCAAGCTCATGATCAAGAACGGAGTCCTGCAGAACCCCCAAGTAGGGGCCGTATTGGGGATCCAGGTCGTTCCGTTCAGGCTGGGTGATGTCCAAGTCTCGGCCGGAGCGGTCACCGCCTCATCCCAGCGTTTTTTGATCATCATCCAAGGCCGGGCCTCCTCGGCCGGCCAGCCCCAGGCGGGACAGGATGCCGTGGCCATAGCCTCCCAGGTCATCACCTCCCTGCAGCAGGTTCTGGGCCAATCCAGAAACCCGGATTCCCCGACCGCGCTGACCATCGGACAGGTCAAGGCGGGAACCCATCCCGCTCTTGTGGCGGAGCAGGCCCGCCTGGAAGGGACAGTCCTGATCCTGGGTGCAAGCAGCCGACAGAGGGTCCGCCGCATCATCGAGGACGCGGTCGGCGGCGTCAGTCAGGCCTTCGGCGCCACATCCACGGTGACCTATCTGGAAGAGATTCCGCCCGTGGTCAACCATCCCCAGCTGACCAAGAATCTGACTCAAGTCCTGATTGACCTGCTGGGCGTCCGCCGCATCCATCCGGCGCGGCAGCAGATGTTCGCCGAGGATTTCGCCTGGTTCGCCGGCCAAGTGCCGGGCTATTTCGTTTTTTTGGGTTCGCAACCCTCAACCCTCCCCTCTGCTCCTCCGCCCTTCAGCCCTGCTTTCATTCCGGACGAACGCTCCATCAGCCTGGGCGCCAAAATCATGAGTCATCTGATCCTGGAATGCCTGGAACAGCAGGAGCTCTGGGAAAACCGGCTCCCCTGAATCCGTTTCAGCCATGCCCACTCCTTTCCTGCTCCTCGGCTGCGGTTTGGCGGCCGGCATCTGGACCGGCCGCCTGAGCGGCCGGCCGGCCGGGTTGTGGGCCGCCCTTCTCGGACTCGGCCTCGGCGCGGCCTGGCTGTTTTATTTCCTTAAGAAGCATAGGGCCGTTCTGGTCTTTATTTTGCTCACCGGTTTTTTCCTGGGAGCGCTCCGCTATTCTCACTTTCATTCCTCTTTCCAGCGGAACCCGCTGCGCACTCTCCATCTGGCCGGGTATGGGGATATCGAGGGGCGGCTGTACCGCTCGCCCTCCAGAGATGCGGCCGGCACCTATCTGTTTTTAAAGGCGGAAAAGATCGCCTATGGCCGGAAAAGAATCCCGCTTAATGGAAACCTGAGGGTCACCGTGGCCGGAAGTGATCCGGCCGGAATGATGAGCCTGCGCTCTCTCCGGCCGGGAGACAAGGTCCGGATTTCGGCCCGGCTTGACCAGCGCCGAGGGTTCCGCAACTTCAACCCGCCCTTCCTGGACCGCTACCTGGAAATACAGGGAATTCACGGCTTCGCCTTTTCCAAAAGCGGCCGGCTGGTGGAGAAACTCCGCTCCGGGACGAGGCTCTCACCTCAATATCCGGCCTCTTCTCTCCGGCAGCGGTTTCTGGAAAAGATCGAAACGGTCTTCCAAGATAAAAAAACGGGGTCTCTGTCCGAGTCCGGTTCCGTTCTCCAGGCGCTGCTCTTAGGCGAACGGGGCCGGCTGGAGCCGGAAACCAACGCCTCCCTCCAAGCTTCGGGACTGTTTCATCTCATCGCCATATCCGGAGCCCACATCGCTGTATTTACCTTTCTGCTGTTCTCCATCCTGAGGCTGGTCCGTATCCCGCACAGGCCGGCCTCCATCCTGCTGATCTTTTTTCTGATCTTCTATGCTTATCTTGTGGAAGGGCGGGCTTCGGTGCTGCGGGCGGTGATCATGACGGTCCTGTTCCTGGTGGGGAAAATCTTATGGCGCGATGTCCGGCTGCTGAATACAATTTCCCTGAGCGCTTTCGTCCTTCTCCTGTTGAACCCGGCCGGCCTGTGGGATGCCGGCTTCCAGCTCACCTTCGCCGCCACGCTGTCGCTCATCCTCTTCGTGCCGCCGCTCCTGCGCCGCCTGCCCCGTCTTCCCCTGCGCCTGTCCGAGCTTTTTGCCTTTTCTTTGGCCGCCCATCTCGGAACGGCGCCTTTTTTGGCCTCGGCCTTCCATCGCGTCACCTTCTCCGGCCTTGTGCTCAACCTGGCCGCCGTCCCCTTGATGAGCCTGATCATGGCCGCCGGCTACGCCTTCCTGCCTTTGGCCTTTATCCATCCGGCCTTGGCTCAGGGGCTGGGCCTGGGGCTGGACCTCCTGGTCAAGGTATTCCTGGCGCTGGCCCGGCTGTGGGAAGAGGCTCCCTTTCTTTCTTATCGGATTCCGGCTCCCCCGGCCTTGGTGACCATCCTTTATGTCCTGTTCCTGCTGGCGCTGCTCATCCCCCGCCGGTTCAAGCTGCAGAGGGCCGCCCTCCTCCCGCTTTTCCTGGCCGTTTTTGCCGTATTGGTCATTCATCCTTTCCCCCCCCGGAGCAGCCCGGGGCTGCGCGTGACTTTTCTTGACGTGGGCCAGGGCGATTCGATCCTGGTCGAATTTCCGGGGAAAAAAAAGATGCTGGTGGACGGGGGCGGCCTGCCGTCCGGAGATTTCGACATCGGCGAAAGCGTCGTCTCCCCGGTACTTTGGGACAAAAGGATGAAGCGGGTCGACATCCTGGTTTCGACCCACGCTCATCCCGATCACATCGGAGGCCTGGCGGCCATCGCCCGGAACTTCAGGATCGGCGAGGTCTGGGAGGGAGATGCCCCGGAAGATGACGTCTGGCATCGGCGATTCAGGAAATCCCTGGCTGCCTCGGCCCGTTTGAGACATGTGGAAGCAGGCTTTGTCCGCCGGGAGTCCGGGGTGCGCCTCGAGGTCCTCCATCCCCCAGCCTCGCCCGCCGGACACGGAAGAGTGGACAACGAATCTTCTCTCGTCCTCAAACTGACCTACGGCCGAACCGCTTTTTTATTGGCGGCGGACATTGGACGCTCCACGGAGCAATCGCTTATGGAGAAGGGCCTTCCTCTCCAGTCAACCGTGCTCAAAGCTGGACATCACGGGAGCAATACTTCCACCTCCGAAGCATTCCTGAGCCGGGTCAGGCCCAGCTTGGTGGTCGTCACCGCCGGCCAGGCGAACGTCTTCGGGTTTCCCCATCCCGCGGTCCTGGAACGATGCCGGCGGGCCGGCGCCCGGGTCCTCCGCACCGATCTCGACGGCGCGGTCGAGGTCACCACCGACGGCCGGCAATTAAAAATAAGGACTTCACCTTTTACGCCCTTTCCCTCGACTGGAAGCATCTCATTTTCCGTGATGTGCCCAGATCGCTAAGGGGTGGCGCGGCGGAGGGGCCGGCCTCTCCGGAGACGCCCGCAAGCTCCCCCCTGATTGCCCAGGGGGGAAGGAGGGGTTAATAAATTATGAAAAAAAGAGAAGGTGTCTCCGGAAATGTCGGCCGCGACAGGACCCCACCCGTATCTGTTTTCATCACGGAAAAGGAGATGCTTACACCTCGACTGATTGACGGGGCGCAAGTTTTTGCCTATATTATAATTGGAGTTGTAAAATGCGCCGCTTGGTTTCAGCCGCAGCCATTCTTCTCCTGGCCTTCTCGGCCGGGTGGGGCCAAAGCCTGACCGAAGCGGCTAGAAAAGAAAAGGAAAGACGGGCCGCCTTCAAGAATAAGCCCACGACCGTTCTGACCAACGATTCGCTGTCCAGGCTCAACAAACAGGAGGCGGTCAGCGCGACCCGGCCGGAGGCCAAGGCGGAGCCGGCCGCGGAAGCGCCTGCACCTGCCGATAATCCGAACACCTCAAATACGATCGTCCCCCAGACTTCCACAGTCCAGGCCACCCCGCTCGTCGGACAGAATATGGATTCTTCAAGCGGGGGAGGCCCCACCAATCAGGAATCCCGTTGGCAGAAAGCCAAGGAATATGCCGACCTGCTGGAGCTCAAGCTCAACGCGCTGTGGCAGGAATTCTACAGCCTGAACGACATGACCCCCCGGGATAAAATCCAGCAGGAGATCAGCGATACCTTCGAGAAATACACCCGGGCCCGGCAAGAAGAGGCCAAGGCCCTGGCTGATCTCCAAAAACAGAAGGGGCGCTAGGGTCGAAATAGGCAGTTCCCGGCAGCCAGGAACCGGCAAAAAGCAGGACTCAAACTCTCAGCGGAAATAGAGGAAGGAGACCTGCAGGCCCAGCTCCCTCTCGTCCTTGGAGCCGGGGATCTTTTTGGACGGGACGAAGGATTGGTCCGTGGCTACTAACAGGTAGAATTCATCCTTGGCCCCCAGCATCTCCTTCTTCACGTTGTAAAACTTCTCGAAAGTGCTGTCGGGCGGGATGAATTCGTCCAGGACCTGGTCGTTGATTTTAAGGATGACCTTCTGGTCCGTGAGGAGGTCCTTGTTGAGGCCGCCCCGGATGACCAGCAGAGCGTCCCGGTGGGGGTTGTCCACGACGCAGCGGGCTTCCTTGGCCGTCCAGCGCCACTGCTTGAGGAAGGCCTCGGGGTTGATTTCCAGGTCGTACCAGCCGCTCTCATAAATGATCTCGGGCGTGCCGGGGGGCGGGGGGACGACTTTGATCACATCCTTAAGGATCTCGGACTTGGATTTACCGGTGCGGTCCAGCGGCGAATAGAAGCCGACGGACAGTTTCAGCTGTTCGGCCCCGCTGAACTGCGGGTCAAACTCATCGATGAAGGTGGGGATGTAAATGCGGCGGGTGTAGGCGTAGGATTTGCCGGGCTGCCATTGGGAAGTGGGGATGTCGAGCAGATGATCGTCCTGGAACAGCATGTTGTCTTTATGCCAGAAATGAACGAAGACGTTGTAATCCTTGTTCATTTTCTGGAAATCGGCGCCCGTTTTCCATTCGTAGCTCATGTCGGTGAAGAGGTTGTCGGATAAGGGCTCCGCCGAAAACTTCACCGCCAGCTCAACGCCCTTGACCTGGTTTTTCTTCTGGCAGGCCAGGGCAAAAAAGACGAGCAAAACAACCGTCAGGCCGATGAGTATTCTTTTTTTCATGGAATATCCTCCTCCCTCTCAGTCATGAATGGTTATTATAATAAAGTGTCCCTTTCAAGGTCAACTTGACCGGCCGGCACTCGTTGAACGCGGCCGTCCGATGGTATATAGTGGCCTAAAGTGAAAGCGGCCATCGCTCTTTATTCCCAAGCTTCCTGCCTGGCCACGCGAGCCAAGAACGCCCTCTACGACCAGGGCTGGCTCAAGCCTCGCCGGGCGCCCCTGCCCGTGATCAGTGTGGGCAGCCTGGCCCTGGGGGGGATGGGCAAAACGCCGCTGGCCGCCGAGATCCTGGGGCATTTCTTGGCCGGGGGACGCTGGCCCGCGCTCGTCAGCCGGGGATATAAGGGCGCCTGGGAGAGCCGCGGCGGAGCGCTTTCGGACGGCCAAAAAATCTTAGGCGATTGGCGGCAGGCCGGGGATGAGCCCGCCCTGGTCGCCCTGCGCTTCCCCCGGGCCGGCGTGTTCGTCGGAAAGAACCGCTATTTTTCTTGTCTTCGGGCCAAGGCCGAAGGGTTCGACCTGGCCGTGCTCGACGACGGGTTTCAACATCGGAAACTCTTTCGAGATTTGGACATTGCCCTTTATGACCCGGCCGAAGGCCTCGCCTGGAGGGAGCCCTTAAGCGCCTTGAGACGGGCCCACCTCATTCTGATCCAAGAGGGATCTCCGGCCGCTGTCAGGGAAAAGATCCGGGCCAGGTTCGCCAAGGCCAAAGTCCTCGGCTATTCGGTCATCCCCTTGGAATTCCTGAGGGCCGGCACCGCGGAGAGATTGCCGCTGGGGCGATTGGGGAAATCCGAGGCCCTGGCCTTCTGCGGCATCGCCCGTCCGGAAAGGTTCTTCACTATGCTGGAAGGGCTGGGGCTGCGCCTGCTGGACAGGATAGCCTTCCCGGACCACCACGCCTATCCGGAATCCTCCTGGCAGAGGATCATGGACAGAGTCAAATTCCTAAAACCTGAAGCCTTGGTCACCACGGAAAAGGATGCCGTTAAACTCGCCGGCCGGCCCCTCCCGGAAAACGGCCCGCCGCTGTATGCGCTGAGGATCGGGCTGTCCCTGGACCGAGAGTTCTATGAGGCCATCGATTCCGCCCTCAAGCTCAGGGAGAGAGAGTGAAAATGGTCAGGCTCAAGGACATCCCCCTGTACCTGGTCTATCAAACGCTCTCCGTCCTTTTTTTTCTGCTGCCCAGGCCGTGGTGTCTTTGCCTGGGCCGGGCCTTGGGGCGACTCGCTTTCCACCTCGACGCCAAACACCGGCGGCTCGCCCTGAGCAACCTCCGCCTGGCCTTAGGTTCCACATCCCCCCCGGCCGAACGCTATCGGATCGCCCGTTCTTCCTTTGCTCATTTCGGCCAAGTTATGGCCGACCTGCTCAAGTGGCCCTTCCTCCCGGATAGGCTCCGGCAAGAGTTGATCCACCTGGAGGGCCAAGAGTATCTTCGCCGAGCCTTGCAGGCGGGAAGGGGAGCGCTCATATTCACGGGCCATTTCGGCAATTGGGAGGTGGGCTCTCTGCCCGTGTCCCGGATGGCCCGCTTGAACGTCATCGCCCGAGAGCTCGACAACAAGCTTGTCGAGCGGAGGCTGCTCCGGCTGCGTCGAAGCCTGGGAGCCAGCGTCATCTACAAAAATCAGGCCGCCCGCCGAGTCCTCCAGGTTCTCCGGCGCAACGAGATCACGGCCATCCTGATCGACCAGAATGTCCTGCGCCGGGAGGGCGTATTTGTGGACTTCTTCGGCCGGCCGGCCAGCACGACGCCCGCCCTGGCCGCATTTCATTTGCGGACCGGAGCTCCCCTGCTGCCCTTGTTTTGCACCACCGCGCCCGGCGGTTCCTACCGCGTCCGCCTCGACCCGCCCCTCGTTTTCCGACCTTCGGGCCGCCATTCCGCGGATGTGTTGAAAATCACGCAGCTCTGCACTAGAATCATTGAGAATCAGGTCAGGGAAAACCCCCGGCTGTGGCTGTGGTTCCACGACCGCTGGCGTTCCCGGCCGGCAGAGGACCATGGATAAAAAAACAAGATCCGGCGGACGGGCTGTGGACGAGCTGCGCTCCGTTAAGATCCTGCCCGACTACTTGGATTTCGCCGAAGGCTCGGCCCTCATTGAGGTGGGCCGGACCCGGGTGGTGGCCGCCGCCACCCTGGAGAACAGAGTCCCCCTCTTTCTTAAAAACACCGGGTCGGGCTGGGTCACCGCCGAATATGCCATGCTCCCCCGCTCCACCGAGAAGCGCACCGCCCGGGAGCGGATGCAGGGCGGCCGGAGCCAGGAGATCCAGCGCCTCATCGGCCGGTCCCTGCGGGCCGTGATGGACCTGCCCGTCCTGGGGGAGAGGCAGATCATCGTGGACTGCGACGTGATCCAGGCCGACGGGGGGACGCGGTCCGCTTCCATCACCGCCGCCTGCGTGGCCCTGGCCCTCTGCTTGAAGCGGATGATGGATGAGCGGCTCATCGACCGGATGCCGCTCAAGAACCTGGTGGCCGCCGTGTCGGCCGGAGTGGTGGACGGCGAGCTGCTCTTGGACCTCGACTATGAGGAAGATTCCTCGGCCGAGCTGGACATGAACATCGTCCAGACCGACCACGGCCAGCTGGTGGAGGTCCAGGCCTCGGCGGAAAAGTCCCCCTTTTCCAGGAAAACTCTGGCCGGGCTGATGCAGCTGACGGACAAAGGGCTGGCCGAGCTTTTCCAGAAACAGCGGGATGTCCTGATCAAGAAGAGCCGGCTGTTCATGGCCTACGGGGCCTAAGGAGCAAGGAGTTTAGGATGGAACGAATCCTGGTTACCGGCGGGGCGGGGTTCCTGGGCAGCCATCTCTGCGATTACCTCCTCGGCCCGCGGGCCGACGTCATCTGCCTGGACAATTTCTTCTCCGGCAGCAAGGATAATATCCGCCACCTGGCCGGAGACCCAGGCTTCGAGGCCATCCGCCACGACGTCATCCATCCTTTTTTCGTCGAAGTGGACAAGGTCTATCACCTGGCCTGTCCGGCCTCGCCCATCCACTATCAGCACAACCCCATAAAAACGGTCAAGACCAACGTCATGGGCACCATCAACATGCTCGGCCTGGCCAAACGGACCCAGGCCCGCATCCTGCTGGCCTCAACCTCGGAAGTCTACGGCGACCCCCAGGTCCATCCCCAGGCCGAAGATTATTGGGGACACGTCAACCCCATCGGCCTGCGGAGCTGTTACGACGAGGGGAAGCGCGTGGCCGAGACGCTGATGATGGATTACCACCGCCAGAACCGGGTGGACATCCGCATCGCCCGCATCTTCAACACCTAC
>Ga0315282_10016776_pt1 | contig 10666 bp, 9 predicted proteins | sample YL17G07_20_MG_FD_203693 | JGI IMG/M metagenome (GOLD analysis project Ga0315282, IMG submission 203693) | Sediment microbial communities from Yellowstone Lake, YNP, Wyoming, USA - YL17G07_20 | ecosystem: Environmental > Aquatic > Freshwater > Lake > Sediment | place: USA: Wyoming | collected... | reverse complement strand
AAACGCGAGCGGCAAGGTCGACCGCTTCCCCAATCGCAACAATCTCCCCTGATACGCGTCGTTTTGAATTTCGTGCTTCGGAATTGTTTCGGATTTCGTGCTTTGAATTTCGGGTTTATGCCCCGGCATAATGCTCATCAATAAAGAGACAGTGCCCTAGCACGCCCCCAGCGAGCGGAGGTATCGGAAGCTGGAGGCCAGGCAGTCGAACGGGTCGCGGTCGTACGTCAGGTCCTGCTCGACTAAAGCAAACTTGGTTCCGCCGGCGTCGGCGGCTGCCAGCAGGCCCGGCCAGTCGAGGTTGCCCTCGCCTATCGGGGCCATGCGAATCTCGCGGTCCGGCGTGATGCACATGTCCTTGAAGTGGATGACCGGGATCCGCCCGGCGCACTTCTTGAGCCAGAGCGTCGGCTCGGCCCCGCCGGCCTGGACCCAGTAGGTGTCGATCTCGAAGTTCAGGCCCGCCCCCTCGCTGAACTCCAGGAGCGTCTCCATCCACGTCTTGTTGTTGGGGCAGTCGAACCGGGCGAACTCCCAGTTGTGGTTGTGGTACGAGAAGTCCATCCCCTCGGCCGCGAGCTTCTCGGCGACCGGGCCAAGCTCGTCCAGGAACCTCCTGATGCCGTCCATGCCGCGGTATTCGGACGGCAGGGCGCCGATGGCCGGGTGATCGCAGCCCCACGCCTTGTTGCGGGCAATGACGTTTTCCAAGTCGCCGAGTAACTCGTTCCAGCCTTGGTGCGTGGCCCCGACGACCAGGCCGTGGTCCTCGACGAGCTTGGCGACTTGCCGGTAGTCCACGGGTCCGAAGGCGGAGATCTGGACGGCCTTGTAGCCGATGTCGGCCACCTTCCGGAAAGTCCGGGCGATGTCTTCGATGGTCTTGGTGAATTGGCGGACCGTGAACAACTGGGCGCCTATCACGCAGCTCGACATTTCAATTCCCCCCCTCGGTTTGTGGGACGTCCAGCGAATCCTCGACGTATCTCGCCTCGCGCATTCGCAGGTCCTCCCAGTGGCCGAGCATCGCCCCGCCAAGTGCGGCGGTCATCCAGTCTATCGGCAGCACCTGGGCGTAAAACGGGACCCCCATCCACGCCCCCTGCCCGGTGCGAACGGCGCTGAGAGCCGCCAGGACGTACAGGCCGACGCCGAGCACAACCGGCACGGCCCAGGCCGTGAGGTTAGACGACGTCGGCACGACCTTCTGGCCAATGAAGACTCCCAGGAAGCACCCGGCGAACAGCGCGAAGAGTATCTGCCCCCGCTCGGCCGAGCGGAGCAATAGGAACACGATAATGGCCGATGCGGTCAGCGACACCATGAACCCCAGCACGCCGCGCACGGCCGCGTCGCGCCCGGGGAGCCTTTCATTCCGGTTGTCCAGCCCGCCCAGCGGCAAGAAGAACCTCCCCAAGGCCGAAAGAAGGCCCATTGGTTCGGGCTTCTCGGCGTCCGGCTTGGCTGGCTCGCGGTTGTATGCCTTTCTGCGCTCGTCGTCGAGTTCCAGCAGCGGGTCCCGCCAGAGCAGCCCCCCCGCCAGGGCGCCCGCGATGCGCCTGCCGATGCCCGCCATGGCGCCCGCGATGACGATAACCGCCAGAAGCAATAGCATCTCCGTCGTCATCTGCCAATACATCGCTTGCAGGGAGTCCTCCCGTGCCCACAGCAGGGAGTCAATTCTCGGCGAGCGGAGGCTCAGCCCGCCGAGGGCCAGCGCAAGGGCCATCACGGCGGTCCGAGGCCGGGCCGTGACCGTGATCGCCCCGCAGGCCAGTCCCAGCGCGCACGCCAAGCCGATCAGCTTGACGACATGCTCGCCCTGCCCGCCGGCCAGGAAGCATATCGTCAACTCCGGGTCGCGGGGGATCAGCAGCGGCCAGACGAACCAGTAGACAACCGCCGCCCCCGCGATGGCCGCAACCTGGAACTCCAGCTTCTCCAGAAAATGAGTCTGCCTATGCGTCATCTCTGCTCCGAAAAGCAGGCCTTAGGTCCTAGCTCTTAGGTCTTAGGGTGGCAGAGCCCGATCAATGCTGTTTGAATCCGCGGCACCGGCGGCAGGCTCGCCGGAAACTGCCGGCATAACCCGCCGCACCCTATGACCTGGGACCTAAGACCTATGACCTTCCTATTCATCTTTTAGACCGGCCCTCGACATTGTTCGATTGCGGCCATATCATCCACGCCCGCTGAATCATGCCGCACAAAGGCGGTTATGGTACCTCCAAACGTGTTCAAAGGCAAAGAAATGGGCAGTTCGGTCATAGAGAAAATTGCGGCCCGGGCAATTCGGGCCTCCAAGCGCATCATCTTTCCGGAGAGCCACGACAGCCGAGTGCTCCGGGCCGCGCAGGAGATCACTCGCCTGAATTACGCGCGGGTGATACTGCTGGGCCCTCGCCAGAGGCTCGAAGCCGACGCCGTCCGCTGCGGCGTGTGCCTGGCCGGGGTGGAGATCATCGACCCCGACGACCAAGCGGCGCGGGAGAAGTACGTCCAGCGGCTCCACCAGCTCCGCAAGGCCAAGGGCATGACGCGCGAGGAGGCGGCCAGGTTGCTCGAACAGCCCGTATACTACGGCGGACAGGTTGTGGCCGACGGCCTGGCCGACGGCATGGTCGCCGGCAGCATGTGCCCCACGGCCGACACCATCCGCAGCAGCCTGTGGTCGGTCGGCCCCTCCGGCGGCTGCCGGACCGTGTCGAGCTGCTCCATACTTCAGACAATCGTGCCGGAAATCGGCGTCGACGGGGCGCTGGTCTTCGCCGACACCGGCGTGGTGCCCGAGCCGACGGCCGAACAGCTTTCCGACATCGCCGTCCATGCCGGCCAGTGCTGCCGGAACCTGCTGGAGGTCGAGCCGCGGGTGGCCATGCTGAGCTTCTCGACCAAGGGATCGGCCCGCGGCCCGATGATCCAGACCGTTCTCGACGCGACCGCGCTGGCCCGGGCCAAGCGCCCGGACATGAAGATCGACGGCGAGCTCCAGGCCGACGCGGCACTCATCCCCGAGGTCGCCAAGGCCAAGCTCAAGGGCCAGGCGAGCGAAGTGGCGGGCAGGGCCAACGTGCTGGTGTTCCCGAACCTCTCGGCGAGCAACATCTGCTACAAGCTCGTCGAGCGTCTCGGCCGGGCCACCGCGCTGGGCCCGCTGCTGCTGGGCCTGGCCAAGCCCATCAACGACCTGTCCCGCGGATGCGGCGTCGAGGACATCGTCATGATCGCGGCGATCACCGCCGTCCAGGCCGATGCGGCGGAAAGGCAGTAGCCGGGAGCCAGTAGCCGGTACCCGAGGCTGTCCGACAATTGAATGCGACCAGGCTTAGCGAGTTTCGAGGCCCGAATGGGCCGATGGCCAATAGCCGGGAGGAGACCAAATTCGAGCCTTCTTGCAGGCGTTTCGGGACACCCACCTACTTGTCCTTGCGTTTGAAGAGTGCTCCCAGTTTCTCGCCTGCTTTCTTGCCCGCGTCGTATCCCTTTCCGTATGTCTTACCGTATAGAGCACCGCCTATCGCCTTATGCTGTTCCTCTGGGCTGCCTTTGGTTCTGGCAGCCTTGGCTACGGCGACGACCTTCCAACCTACAAAGGCTGCGACAACCACAACACCGATGATCACGATCACGATCTTCGCCGCGTCGTCCCCTGAAGCAAGAAGTTGCATTACCCGGTTTCCTTTCCGTCTGTTGGTAACTGGGATTTCCCGCGTGGCTACCGGCCATTGACGGCCTTGATGCCGTCAACCCACTCCTGGATCCTCTTGAGCTTCAGGGCCTTGGCCTCGGCCACGTCGTAGCCGATGAGCTTGGGCGCTATCTGGACGATGATGTCGACGACGGCCTTCTCGGCCGGGGGGTTTGGCTGGTCGCCGGCGACGATGGTGCGAAGGGCCTCGACCAGCGGTCCCACTGCGCGGTCGCCCATGGCCTTGAGTTCGGCCGCGGCGGCCTTGCCGGTTGTCGCGTCGGCCGACTGGAGTTGGGCCGCGAGCTGCTCGACACGGGCGCGGTCAACCGCGAGTTGGCGGACCTTGGCGTCGTCGAGGAGCTTCTGGAACGACGCGGTCCGCTCCGGGCTCAGGCGCGATGACAACTGTCGGATCACCTCCCCGGCCAGCAAGATGGCAGGAGCGTTCTTGCCGTCAGCGGTGAGCTCGCCGATCCTCTTCTCGACCTTCTCCAGCACGCCGTTGAACTCGCCCTCCTGGGCGGCATCGGCCATGGCCTTGAAGATGGATGGGTCGTTGGCCTTCAGGAGGGCGTCGACCCATTCGAGGAAGACCTCGCGGGCCTCGGGCGACTTGCCGGCCTGGCAGGCGGCGTAGGCCTGGCCAAGCAGCGGCGCGGCCTCGGCCGGACGCGAGGCGGCGAGCAGGTCGACAGCCAGTTTCCGCGCCGCGACGGGCCACTGTTTGTTCTTGGATGCGCGAAGGTTAGCCACGAGCATCTGGCGCAGGGTAATCCGCTGGGTGACGGCGTCCTGGCGATCGGCCAGGGCGTCGCAGACTCCCACAAGGGTCTGTGGGTCGGCCTTGGCGAGTATGGCCATGGCGACGGCCCATGCCTTTTCGCGGACGGTTGCGTCAGGCTCGACGGCTGGTTCCGTTCGCTTGAGGACCGTCGGGAGGTCAGCGGCGCCGGCGATCAGGCCCAGGGCGTCAAGGACGGCTTGGCGGACGCCGCGGTCGTCGTCGCCGGCCAGGCCGGCCACCGCGCCGGCAAGCTCCGGCTTGCGGAATTGCGCCAAGCCTTTGACGCCCGCCAGGCGGACCGTGGCGGCGGCATCGGCCAGGGAGCTTCGCAGCGCCGGAATGAACTTCTCGTCGGAGATCGCGCCCATCGCCGTAAGCAGCGCCTCTCGCAGGGCCGGCGCGTAGCCGTTAACGGACGGCGAGTTGCCCTCGGCGTATCGGGCAAGCAGCACCTTTACCGCAAGGTCGTGAATCTCACCCTTGAGCGGGGCCGCCACGGCCACACGCGCCAGTGCCGAGGCCGCCGCCGCCGCGACGGGCGCGTCCTTCGAATCCACTTCCTTCAGGACCGGTCCTACAACCTTGGGGTCTTTCAACTGTCCCACGGCCGCCAGGAGCCCCTGCTTGACCTCGGGCATCTCCTCGACCTTCAGCCTGCCCAGCAGCAGTTCGGCCGCGTTGGGATCGCCAAGGTTGGCCTCCAGCAGGGCCGTGGCGCGGCGAATCCGCGAGTCGTCGTCGGCCAGCATCGCGCAAAGCTGGGCGCGGATTTCATCGGGCAGTTCCCCACTGGTCGAGGCGCGGCGGTCGGTGAGCCTTACGCCGACGAGCCTGACGTCCGGCAGAGGGTCCTTCAGAAAGCCGATCAGCAGCTTGTCCTGCGTCGCCGCGGGCGTCGCGGCGTAGTAGTCCGTCATGGCCGCGGCCAGACGGGTTCGAAGCTCGGTGTTCTCGTCTTCCAGGCGGGTCTTCTCGCGGGCGAGGCTTTCAGCCAGGTCAGCCAGCCACGCCGAGGCGGGCTTGGTCTTGTTCTGCAACCACCACTTCTTCCATTTCCGTGGATCGCCGGCAAAGGCGCGAATGTTGGTGAGCTTTGCCAGGCTCTCGGCCGCGGCGCTTCGGATGGCCTGGTCATGGTTGTCCACGAGTTGTATCAGCGCGTCGACGGCCTGGCGGTCCAGCACCCGCTGCAAAGCGGAGATGGTTACCAGCCGGACCGTCTTATCGGCCTTTTCGTCCCCCGCGATGGCCAGGAGCTTGTCGGAAACGCCGCCGGTCTTGTAGGCCGCCAAGGCCCTGGCCGCCGCCGCCCGCACCGACGGCTCGGCGCCGGTCAGCATTCCCACAAGCGGCTCGACGAACATCTGCCGCTCGGTTCCCCGCGAGGCGATCGCCTCGGCGACGGCGATCTGGCCCATTCGATTGCTGGGGTCTTCGAGGAACTTGCGAAGCGCCTCCGCCGCCTGGGGATAGCTGCGGCTCAGAAGCAGCTCGGCTGCCTCGGCCTTCGTCTTGGCCGCGCGGGAGGCGTCCGCGAGTTGGCCGGTGAACATCCGCAGTTCGAGTTCCTGCTCGGCCGTAAGGCCGGTCCCGGCCGCCCGGGCCGTCAGAGCCGCCGTGGCGGCCAGACACAGCACACACCAAGCCGTCAATCGGACTATCCTTCCCGCCAAGACCATTATCGACAGCCCATCCTCTCGCCGCCCCGTCCGGTGCGCGGAAGCAGACATCCGCCCGCCCTACCAGTCAGACGCACGCACCCGACATAATGTTCGCGCATCCGGGCACGTGGATTGAACAACGGCCAAGATAACCAAAATCCTTCAAGAAATCGTCCAGGCCGGCGCGAAAAAGGCGCCCGGGAACCTCATCGGCCCAACGAGGCCTTCGGCATCAGTTTTTGCCGCCGCCGCCCACAGGCCGCCAACGTCATGTTTGACACGCGCCGGCGGCCCACGTTAGCATCCCGCGCCGCAATGTTCTCATTGCATTGACTTTCGCCCGTGGTAGGATACGCCCCATGACCGACCCTGCCAGCCCGATGACATACCGGGACGCCGGAGTGGATATCGACGCCGGAGACGAAATGGTCGAGCGGATCAGGCCGCTCGTGCGCCGGACGTTCACCCCGCGCGTCATGGACCTCTACGGCGGATTCGCCGGGCTCTTCCGCCTGGATTACAACGAGAAGCTCTTCAAGCGCAACTACAGGGAACCCGTCCTGGTCGGCTGCACCGACGGCGTGGGGACCAAGCTCAAGGTAGCCTTCCAGGTCGGCAAGGTCGACACGGTGGGCATCGACCTTGTCGCCATGAACGTCAACGACCTGATCTGCACCGGGGCCGAGCCGCTGTTCTTCCTGGACTACCTCGGCGTGGGCAAGCTGGACCCCGCCCGCATGGCCGAGATCGTCAAGGGAGTTGTCGACGGCTGCCTCCAGGCCAACTGCGCCCTGCTGGGCGGCGAGACGGCCGAGATGCCGTCGTTCTACAAGCCGGACGAGTTCGACATGGCCGGGTTCGCCGTCGGCGTCGTCGAGCGCGACAGGATCATCGACGGGTCCAATGTTGAAGCCGGCGACCTCGCCATCGCCCTGGCATCTGACGGGCTTCATTCCAACGGCTACGGCCTGGCCCGCCGCGTGCTGCTGGAGAAGGCCGGATACGGCGTGAATGACCGTCCGGCCGAACTCGAGGGCCTGTCCGTCGGCGAGGAGATGCTCCGGCCCACGCGGATTTACGTCCGGCCGGTGCTGGACATCATCGGCCGCTACCACGTCAAGAAGGTGATCAAGGCCCTGGCCCACATAACCGGCGGCGGGCTGCCGGGCAACCTGCCTCGCGTGCTGCCCGAAGGCCTTACGGTGCGGGTGAAGCGCAACAGTTGGCGCACGCCGCCGATCTTCGACCTCATCGCCGCCAAGGGACCCGTAGACTCGCTGGAGATGTCGCGGGTGTTCAACATGGGCGTGGGGTTCGTCATGATCGTCGCGCCGACATTCGCCAAGCCGATCATTGACCGCCTCTGCCGGCTTGGCGAACGCTGCTGGGTGCTGGGCAAGGTCCGCAAGGGCGGCCCGGACCTGATGTGGGCGTAATTTTCGCACAAACCTCTTGACTGGGCGCGGCCCCAAGAGGTAACTTACTTCGCTCTGTAGGCTTGGCGGAGAGTCCGTGCCCAGGTCCCGCCGGGTCCCGCGGAAAGAGTGTCTGGAAATCGTGTAAGGTTTTGATCCGTTTCGAAACCCCTGGATAAGCTAAGGCAATGCCCAGGTGCGGATGCATGAATCCGCACCAACCAGCGGAGGTGCAGGCTTGGCAACAGAGTTGGCAAAAGAGTTGATCGACGCCGGAATCCATTTCGGGCACCGCATCAGCCGGTGGAACCCGAAAATGAAGCCATATATCTTCGGCAAACGCAACCTGATCCACATCATCGACGTCAAGGAGACGCTTCGCGGCATCCTCCTTGGCCGCAAGTTCCTCTCCCAGGTGGCCGCGCGGAGCCAGGACGTGCTGTTCGTCGGCACCAAGCGGCAGGCCCGCAAGGCGGTCGAGGAAAACGCCAATCGCATCGAGATGCATTGGGTCAACGACCGCTGGCTCGGCGGCACGCTGACGAACTTCCGCGAGATCCGCAAGCGAGTCGGGCGGCTGGACCAGCTCGAGGCGCTCGAGGCCGAGGGCAAGCTCGACCAGTACTCCAAGAAGGAAGGCGCGTCGCTCCGCCGAGAGATGCGCAAGATCCGCCGAAATCTCGGCGGCCTTCGCCGGATGAACAAGCTGCCGGGCGCGCTGGTGATCATCGACCAGCGCCGCGAGATCATCGCCGTCCGCGAGGCGAAAAAAATGCAGATCCCCGTCGTCTGCCTGCTGGACACCGATAGCGACCCCGACATGGTCGACATCGCGATCCCCGGCAACGACGACGCCATGCGGGCCATCGAACTGGTGATAAAAACACTTGCCGACGCCGTCGCCGAGGGCGTCGGGGCCCGTGGCAAGGCCGAGGCTGAGGCCGCCGAAGCCGCCACGCGGCGCCGCAGCCGCAGGCCGACCACCGCCCGCGCCAGCAAGGACGGCGAGGCCGCCGCGGCGGCCGACGAGGACAAGCACGAGCCGGCCGAAACGCAGCCGCAAGCGCCGGCAGAGACCAAGCACGCCCAAGGCGAGTCGGCCCAAGCTTAGCCCGGTTCAAGTCCGGCCTCATTATCGTGCCAAACCGCGGCGCGGCAGAAGAACTCGCCGCGCCGCTCTCGTGAAACCGCCAGGAAACGCCGGAAAACACCAGAGAAAAACGCTGACGACCGAGGACAAATGATGGCAGAGATAACCGCCGCAATGGTCAAGGCCCTGCGCGAAGAGACCAGCCAGGGCATGATGGAATGCAAGAAGGCCCTCCAGAAGGCCAATGGCGACGTCGAGGCCGCAAAGGACATCCTTCGCAAGAAGGGCCTGGTCAAGGCCGAGAAGAAGGCCGACCGCGCCACCAGCGAGGGCCTCATCGGCATCAGGAAGCTCGACGGCGCCGCCGTCATGGTCGAGGCACGCTGCGAGACCGACTTCTGCGCCCGAAACGACGAGTTCCAGACCATGCTGGCCAAGCTCGTCGACCAGGCCGCCAAGCAGCCGGCAGGCCCCATCGCCGCCACGACCGCCATGACCGACGCCGTCCAGGCCGCCCTGGCCAAGATCGGCGAGAACATGAGCTTCGCCCGCGGGATCAAGATCGCCGCGCCGCGAATCGGAACCTACCTCCACCATAACAAGAAGGTCGGCGTCGTCGTCGGCGTCCAGGGCGAGGTCTCCGACGAGACACTCGGCGACCTCTGCATGCACATCGCCTTCGCCGATCCAATGGGCATCAATAGCTCCGACGTCCCGGCCGAACTGGTCGAGAAGGAACGTCAGTTCGCCCGAGAGGAGGCGATAGCCTCCGGAAAACCGCCACAGATTGCCGAAAAGATGGTCGAGGGCAAGATCCGCAAGTTCCTTGCCGACAGGGCCCTGGTCGAGCAACTGTTCATCCGCGACGACAAGAAAAGGGTCAAGGAGATCCTCGGCGGCGCGAAGGTCGTCGCCTTCGCGCGGTACGCGGTAGGCAGTTGAGTTGCGGCAAAGGACGACATGACCGCCAAGTCAAAGTACAAGCGAGTGCTGCTGAAGCTTTCCGGCCAGTCGCTCTGCGAGCCAGGCCGGGGCGGGATCCAGGCGTCGGCCGTCGACGCCGCGGCCAATGAGCTGCTGCCCGCTTTGGGTCTGGACGTGCAGGTCAGCCTTGTCGTGGGCGGCGGCAACCTTTTCCGCGCCCGCGACCTTGCCGGCGACCCGAACATCCTTCGCGTCACGGCCGACTACATGGGCATGCTGGCGACGGTGATGAACGCCCTGGCCCTGCGGGACGCCATAGAGGGCCGCGGCCGGCAGGCTGTCGTCATGAGCGCCATCCCCATGCCGACAGTCTGCGAGCCCTTCAACCGCCGCGACGCCATACGGCACCTCGATGCCGGGCGGGTAGTCCTGTTCGCCGGCGGCACGGGCAGCCCGTTCTTCACCACGGACACCACCGCCGCCCTGCGGGCAAGCGAGATCGGCGCGGACCTCCTGGTGAAGGCCACGAAGGTCGACGGCGTCTACGACCGCGACCCGTTGGCCAACCCCGGCGCCCGCAAGTTCGACCGGTTGACTTACGCCCAGGCCTTGCAGCAGGGCCTGGCGATCATGGACCAGACCGCGCTGGCGCTGTGCGCGGACAACCGCATTCCGCTGATGGTATGCCGGCTGATGGACGAGGGCAACCTGGTCAAGGTGCTCACCGGGCGGCACGTCGGCACGATGATTACGGCTTGATAATCTGGTAGTCAGTCGCCGGCTTGCCAGGGCGTGGCCTAAGGCGAAGCCCGGCTACCGGCTACCGGCTACTAGAAGCAGGGAGCGAGCCCATGGAGATAGACGAAGTCCTTCTGGAAATCGAAGAGAAGATGGAGACCGCCGTCGATTACCTCCGCAAGGAGTTCCGCGGAATACGGACGGGGCGGGCCTCGACCGGGCTTGTCGAGCACGTGAAGGTGGAATACTACGGCTCGCCGACGGACCTGAGGCAGTTGGCGACGATCTCCACGCCCGACGCAACAATGATCATCATAAAGCCGTTCGACCCGTCGTCCCTGAAGGACATCGAAAAGGCGATCT
>Ga0315282_10016775_pt1 | contig 10666 bp, 10 predicted proteins | sample YL17G07_20_MG_FD_203693 | JGI IMG/M metagenome (GOLD analysis project Ga0315282, IMG submission 203693) | Sediment microbial communities from Yellowstone Lake, YNP, Wyoming, USA - YL17G07_20 | ecosystem: Environmental > Aquatic > Freshwater > Lake > Sediment | place: USA: Wyoming | collected... | reverse complement strand
GAGGATCGAAGCAGTTTTCCTGCTCGCTAAAAGAGACCGGATGGCCGGCCAGCGCGGGGTCGTCGGCGATCACGCGCACCAGCGTTTGCGCCAAATCCCGGTCCGCGATGTGCAACACAATTTTCGGAAGCATGGCAGAAGAGAGCGGACCTGAGACTTGGGACCCAAGAGGCCGCCGCTACAGCGAGAATGTAAGCACCTGACAGGCCAAGCGAGGAAGCCCACGACACTTCCGTAACTCGTTGGAAATACTGGTTTTCGAGGCAGAGCGGCGGGAGCCCCTGGGGCCTTCACCCAAGAGCCGGGGAAACTACACCCAATTAGTTAGTCTAAGGTCCAAAGTCCAAGGTCCAAAGTCACGCCGACGCCTCGGGCTTTCGACCTTGGACCTTGGACTTTGGACCTTGGACCCGTTGACTACCGGCGCAGGTCGGCCAGCAGACTGGCAGCGCCCTGCGCTCGATACAGGCCGAAAAGGCGGAAGGTCTCCGGCGACGTGGTGGCCACGCGAGACAGGTTCATGGACTCCAGCGCCACGCGATCGGGCACCCACACCTGGCCGTCGGCGAATTCCACGGCGCGTACGTAAACACGTCCGGCCAGCACGCGGCTCCCGCTGGGGCCGACTTCCAGCACCGTGGGGTTGCTCCACGAGATTGTTTGCCCCCCCGCCAGCGGCAGGCCGGCCCATGCCGAACTGCGCGCCGAGGCCGTGGTGGTGGCGGCGCGAAACTCGGTCCCCGAGAGATCGCGCAGCACCCAGCCCACTTGAAAGTCGGTGATCGGCTTGCCGCCCTGGTTGCGGACTTCCAGGATGGGGTCCACCAGGCGTCCTTCCGACAACCGCGCCCGCCCGGATAGGATTTCCAGGGGCGCGCCGGGCAGCCGCACGACACGGAAGACGGCGGCGTCGGCTTGTTCGCGGGCCCGCTCGGCCGGGTCGCCGGCCAGCGCCCGCTGCGCGCCCGGAATGGTGCGGGCTTCATTCACCCATTTCTCCAGCACCGGCAGCAGGCGAGGCAATCCGCCGCTCTGAAACAGCGCCAGGAAGAAACGGCGGTCGCGCGCCGATTCGGCCTGATTGATGCGCAGCATTCCCAGCGATCGCATCTGGTCGGGACCGTAGCCGGAGCCGTCGGCAAACAGCACCGCGTCCAGGCGCACCCGGGCGCCGGACGGCAAATCGGCCAGGCGGGCGCGGCTGCGCGCCGCCGTCGTCTCGATTTCCGCGTGCATCCTGGCCGGCAGCGCATAGTTCTGCCCGGCTTCCAGCCGGATTCCGGAGACGGCGTTGAGCCCCTCGCTGCGCGCCAGCCCCCAGCCCAGCGCGATGGCCAGGCCATCGATGGGCTTGGCGGAACGGTTGCGCAGCGTCAGCGTCACATCCAGATCCATGGTCATGGCGCGCTCGCCGCGCACGATGCGGCTGGAGCCGTAATCGACGTTGAGCAACTCGACCGGACCGTCGGCGGGCAGGTTGATTTGAACGAAGGCGCGCGGGTCGATGGCCGATTGCGCCGGGGCGCCCGGCGCAACGAAAAGCAACACCATGCAAAGCGCCGCGCAGATCCGGAGCAGCCCAAAGTCCAAAGCCCAAAGTCCACAGTCAGGCAGACGGTACTTCGGAATGTGGACTCCGGACCTTGCACTGCTTTTGCTCACTGCTCGCCTCACTTAATCCCCCATCCGAATGCGAGTGATGGTGATCGCGCCGGTTCTCGGATCCACCTGCGAAATCTCGACCTGCAAATCACCGGCCGAGACGACCGCGGGGCCGGCCGGCGTGCCGGCGTACACCACCATCCGTTCGCGCCCCCGCGGGCCGATGCTCTCCCCGATGACGGCGTCCGCTGTGGCGGACGCCTTGTAGTTCTGCGGCGGCAAGGAGGAATCGCGCCCCACCAGCAGCAACGCCAGCAGAAACAAGACAACCATCGCGGCGAAGGCCACGGCCGGGTTTTGCCGGAGCGCCCGGGCGGCGCCAGCGAAGGCCGTCGCCTCCGTCGCCCCGGCCAGGATGCGCTCGCTGAGCCAGGCCGGCGTGGCTGGAGCATCCCCGGCCAGCTCGCGCAAGGCGGGCGGCAGCGCCGCGTACTCCCCGGTCAGTTGCCGGCACTCCGCGCACCCGCGCAGGTGGCGGCGGACCAGCAGGTCCCTCCATGCCGCCAGATCGCCGGTGGCCGCCAGCGCCAGGTCGGATTCCGATGGATGCCAGATCACAATCTCTCCTTGAACAGGCTGTGGGCCTACAGCCTACGATAAAATGCGCCGCAGCTTGATGCGCGCGCTGGCAATGTGCGCGCGGACCGTAATCCGCGAGCAGCCCAGCGCCTCGGCCACCTCCGCCCCGCTCAGCCCTTCCAGGTCGCGCAGCACGATGGCGGCGCGTTCCTTCGGGGAAAGCAGGCGCAGCGCGCGGTGCAGCCGCCTCTGCCGCTCCTGCTGAACCAGCCGGCTCTCTGCCGAAATCTCGGAGGACTGCGGCTCCAGCGTGTCGTCCCAGGGTTCCTGGCGCTGGGCGGCGCGCGCGCGCTGGAAGTCGATGGCTGCGTTGGCGGCGATGCGCAGCAGCCAGGGCAGGACCCGTTCCGCGTCCCGGAGCTGATGCTGGCGTTGGAACGCTTTCAGGAACACTTCTTGGGCCAAGTCCTGCGCGTCGGCGCTGTTGCCGACCATCCGGTAGAGCACGGCGAACACGCGGCGCAGATGCTGCTCGACGAGGCCGGCGAACCAGTCGGTGGCCTCCGCCGACACCAGCGGCGGTGTCCGGCCGCCTTCCACGGCGCGAGGCAGTATTTCCCCGGCCAGCGTTTCCCCGGCTGCTGTTACCATCCCCCGTTGTTTAGGACGGTCCATGGTTTGAAAGCGTTTAGAGGGATTATGACCGATCTGGGCCGCCAAGGGAAACCGGCACGTTGCGCTTTTGAACCACAAAGGCACGAAGACCACAAAGACCACAAAGAAATTCTTCTTGGTGGACCTTTGTGTTCTTCGTGTCTTTGTGGTTCAATCCTGGTCGATATGCCCATGACGCGCTCCGAGTTTTTACGCTGTCTCGCTTATGGCGCGGCGGCCACCATGACCGGCGGCATGCACGCATTGCACGCAAACGCCGGCCAACGGCCACCGAACATCGTCTTCATCCTGGCCGACGACCTCGGTTACGGCGACCTGATTTTTCTGAACGCCCAATCCAGGATCCGACCGCCGAACCTGGAGCGCATGGCCACCGAGGGCGTTATCTTCACCGACGCGCACTCTCCCTCGGCGGTTTGCACGCCGACGCGCTACGGCGTGACGACGGGCCGCTATTGCTGGCGGAGCCCGCTGAAGTCCGGTGTGCTGGCCGGCGGCTCGCCGCCCTTGATCGAGGCCGGCCGCATGACCGTTGCTTCGCTGCTGAAGCAGAGCGGTTATGCGACCGCCTGTGTGGGCAAGTGGCACCTGGGCCTGGACTGGGCTACTTCCGATGGGAAAGCGGTCGAAGACGCCATGGCCAATGTCGATTTCGGCAAGCCCTTCGGCCGCGGCCCCACCACGCTGGGCTTTGACTACTATTACGGCATTTCCGCCTCCCTGGACATGCCTCCCTATATCTACCTGGAAAACGAGCGCGCCACCGAATTGCCCACCTCGGTGACCCAGGGAGAGCCGAAGATGCCCAGAAACTGGAGGCTGGGCCCGTTGGCTCCGGGGTTCAAGCATCAGCAGGTGCTGTCCCGGCTGACGGAAAAGGCAGCGGGCTGGATCGAAGCCCAGGCCGGGCAGAAATCCGGGAAGCCGTTCTTCCTCTACCTGGCCCTGAACGCTCCCCACACTCCGGTGCTGCCACGGGAGGAATTCAAGGGCCGAACGGGCGCGGGCGATTATGGCGACTTCGTCACCGAGGTCGATTGGACGGTGGGCCAGGTGCTGGATGCCGTGCGGCGCGCCGGGGCCGCCGGCAACACCCTGGTCATCGTCACCAGCGACAACGGGCCGGAGAACATCGCCTATCAGCGGGTGCGCGACTATCAGCATTACAGCATGGGCAATCTGCGCGGAGTGAAACGCGATCTGTGGGAGGGCGGGCACCGCGTTCCCTTCCTGGCACGCTGGCCGGGCAAGATCAAACCAGGCACGGTCAGCGGCGAGATCGTTTGCCTGACGGACCTGATGGCCACCTGCGCCGACATTGTGCATGCGCGCCTGCCCGACAATGCCGGCGAGGACAGCTATAGCATTCTGCCCGCTCTGCTGGGCCGGAAGCCGGCCAGGCCCATCCGCGAAGCTACGGTGCTGCACAGCGCGCAGGGCCAGTTCGCCATCCGGCAGGGCTCCTGGCTGTTCATCGACAATCCCACCGGCGATAACAACCGGGAACCGGAGTGGCTCAAGCAGGAGCGCCATTACGAACCGCACAAATTCCCCGGCGAGCTGTACAACCTGCGCGACGACCTGGCCGAAGGGAAGAACCTGTACGGCGAGCGCCAGGACGTAGCGCGGAAGCTCAAGGCGCTGCTGGAGAAGTACAAGGCGGAAGGGCGTAGCGCGCCCGGCAAGCGCTGACCGGCTGTCGGCCGGCGGCATTAAATCGGTTGTTCTTGTTGAAACCTGAAGGCATACTGGGTGCGTTTACTATCACGAGGAGGTTTCCATGAGTCAGCGGGGAAGGAAAGTGATTTGGGCCTGTTTATCCGTTCTGTTGTTCAGCGGCATGCTGCTGGCACAGAGCTCTTCGGCGGTGGCGCGCGACACCGGCTATCGCGACGGCCTGGAGAAAGGCCGCAACGACGCCCAACAGGCGCAGTCGTCCAACCTGGACCGTCACGACGCCTATAAGGAAGCCGACCACGGCTATCGCGACAGCTTCCGGAACAAGAATGGCTACAAGCAGGCGTACCGCGAGGCCTTCCGGCGTGGGTACCAAGTGGGTTACAACGAGGGCTCCCTGGGCCGGCCTGGGGACCGGGGACAGCGGCCCGGCGTTGGGCCGCGCGGTGGCTCTCCTGGCTCTCCTGGCTCTCCGGGCGGCATGCGCCGACCGAGCACCCCGGTTTACGCCCAAACGGCCAGCAATACCGGCTACAACGACGGCCGCGGAAAGGGCGCCAATGACGCCCGCCAGGGAAAGTCATTCAACCTGGATCGCCACGACTACTATAAGGATGCTGACCACGGCTATCGCGACAGCTTCCAAAACAAGGAAGATTACAAGCGGCTCTATCGCGACGCCTTCCGCCGCGGCTATACGGACGGCTACCGGCAGAGGAGGTAGCCTGGTACCGCGTCGTGGGGATCCGCCCGGAGTGGGAAGCGGATGAACGCAGAAAAGCGCGGATCAAATCTGCGTGAATCTGCGTTCATCCGCGTGCCTGCTCAGCGCTTCAGGTGCTTGTCGGCGAAGGCGATGTACTGTTCCCAGTCGTATGCCGTGACGTCGTGCTTCCCCGCGCGGACGTGGTAGCGGACCGTCTCGCCGACGGGCTGATGGATGCCCGGCATCTGGTCGCTCTCAATCCCTTTTTTCCCAAACAGGCGATAGACCGGCCCGGCATGAAAGGCTGCCAGGAACTCGCCTTTGGGGTCCGCCCACAGGTCCTCGGCGGCGCTGGCCACGTACACGGGACGCGGTGCCACCAGCGCGATCAGCATGTGGGCATCCACCGGCAAATCGTTGACCCGGTCGTTGAACTGCCGGTAGTTGGCGCAGAACCAGTGCGGGAAACTGGTATTCAGATTCTTCACGTTTTCGCCGAACATGCGGCGGCTGATGGCCGCCCCGCCCTCCCCGGAGCAGTTGGAAATCACCATGGCGAAGCGCGTATCGCGGGCGCCCGCCCACAGCGCCGTCTTGCCCAGCCGGGAATGGCCCATGACGGCCACCCGCTTGGCGTCCACGTCTTTGTCAGTCTCCAAGTAATCGAGGGCGCGGCTCAGGCCCCAGGCCCAGGCGCCGATCGAGCCCCACTCGTCGTCAGCGGGCCGCGTCTGGCCGGGCTTGTAAAAGAGCGGGTGGACGCCGTTCTGAAAGCCGTCGTCGAAATCCGGATCGATGTCGTTGTAGCAGGCGGTCGCTAGGCCGTAGCCGCCGGCCAGAATCTTTTCCACCTGCCACCGGCCGGCCGCCGTCCCCCGCATCTCCTCTTTGGCCTGCGTCTTGGCCATGCCGCCGGGAGCATTCTTGTCGCGCACCCAGGCTTCGCCCAGCTTGATGCCCGGGTCGGCGTGCACCGCCCAGTTGCCCGTGAAGTTCAGGCCCAGGAAGACCGGCACACGCCCCTTGGCCTTGGCGGGCAGGTAGAGGAGCAGACCCATCTTCGGCCCGTTCTTGTCGCCGGAGAACAGAATGGTGACCTGCTTGCGGACGGCGGTTCCGCCTAGCGCCTGCCGGTCGATGGACGCCGGCTCGAAGCTCATGCGCTCGGGGCGGCCGGGGCTGCGGCCGTACATGTATTTTTCGAAGAGCGCGACGATTTCCGGCCGCCGCCGTTTCTCCCAGGTGGCCTTGTCGCCAACACGCTGGCCGCCGGCCAACACCAGCGGGTCGGGCAGCGTGTAGGCGGGCACCTTGGCCTCGTCCTGGTTCACGCCGGGCCGCTGCCCGCTCGCGGGCCAGCAAGCGGCCAGCAGAGCCAATACCGTTGCGAGAATGAGTCTGCGAATCATACGAGGTTGTATATCACCACAAAGGGAGAAAGAACACCAAGGATTGAATCCTTCGCGCTGCTTGTGCCTTCGTGCCTCCCACGAAAATGGAGCCCCCGCAAGGGGGCACCGCGCTACCATGCCCGCTGGCGCAGCGGCGGCTCAGCCGAGGCTGCGCTAGCGCCGATTGTTCGCGAAACCGCAGCTTCCCGGCGGCTCTGCCGCCCTGTTGTGCGGAATGGCTTTGAATCTGCGACCGGGCGGGCCTAATGTTATGGCTCAGCCACGCGCGTTGGCACGTCGGCTGGAGCCATTTGTCAGCCGGGCGTTTTTCTTATTGAGCGCTCCTGCGGATGGGCAGGATTCGGACACGGGATATCACTTTGTCCATGGTCACGATTGCACCCTGCTCAAGCGCGCCGAGGTGGTCGCGGAGCAGGTCGAGAATGTCTTTCCCCGCCGTGTCAGGAAGGACGTCTTGCGTTCGCATCTGCAGCACGCTCGGTCCGTCGGCGCTCGTTGTAGCTACGAGCGCGGCAAAGTCAAGGTCGTGCGTGAAGACGACGCATCCATGGTCGCGCGCCCACCCCGCGATTTCCTCGTCGGTTGCCCGAGGATTGCCCACTTGTGACCAGTGCACTGCCTCAATGCCATGCGCGGCGAAAAACCTTACCCAATCTGGGGAAAGGTTCATGTCCACAAGGATCTTCATGATGTGTGAAGAGGGAGTTCAACTTCCTCGGCACGCCAAGCGGCGTAGGACAGAGCGGCCTGTACGTCCTCCCTCTCCAGGTAAGGGTAGGCCCGCAAAACCTCGTCGACCGGGTGCCCGGACGCGAGCAGGCCCACGATGGTTCCAACTGTGACTCTCATGCCGCGTATGCACGGCCTGCCGCCCATGACCTTGGGGTCGTGAGTGATCCGGGATAAGAGATCGCCAGCCATATTGTTGAGTTTACCTCATTCCCTTCGCCTCCTGCGGACCGATCCTTTTTCTTCTTGGTCTCCGCCTGACGACCGGCTCAGCCGCCGCGGGACGCCACAGGGCCAGCATACCGCGCGGAGGCAACGACGGCGGCCCGCGGTCGGCCTACGGGGGCGGGAGTTCGAATCGCGAGTCCGGTACCACATGAGTTCGCGCGGTGCCCTCTGGTACTGGGTGCAGCGTTACCTCGTAGGCGCCGTATCTGGTTCCTCCCTCAGACTCGACCTCGTCGAAGTCGAACGCACTGTCAAACTCGGAGGTGCCACGTACCCGACAGAAGCGCCGTTCGACGAGCCAATCCGATCCCACCTGGAACCGGAGGCGGTACCGTCCCGGCGGCAGCGACGTCATCGCCCCCGACTCGCCGCTTCGGATAAAGATTGCTCGACGTGGAGCCTCCGTAGCGTCGTCGATGAGCACGGCGACGGCATCGAGGTGCGTTCCATTGGCAACTCGCAGTCTACCCAGTCCGCCACGATGTCGTCCGCCGAGCTCAGCGCCGGACCGCGGGCGCGCCTGCGCCTCAGGAGGACATAGAGGCAGCGCGGGTTGAACAGTTGCGGCAGGAGCCGGGGTTACCGTGGCGGCCGGAGGGGAGGTCGCGCTTGAATCCTTCTCTTGGAGCGGGTTCCGGAGCCGATACGCGCACCAGAACAGCAGTACGACCCCGACAATACTTGCGGGGACCACCCAGCGACGGCCCGTCGCTGTGGGGGTAGGACGCGGGCAGACGTCACCAGAGCGCGCCGAAGGCTCACGCGCGGGCGAGCTCGATCGCTCCCGCGCGCCGGGCAAGTCCCAAGGATGGAGGGGTGCAACAATCTCCAGTACCTTGCCACACCTGCACTGGATGCGGCGCCCGACGTGCTGCTCGTCCGCGTGGTACGTCTCACCGCAGGTGCATCTCACCGCTATCATCGATTCTGCCTCGGGAGCGAGCGGCCTGGCGACCAAGCTCAGCCGCGGCGGCACGGGGTGACCCTCCAGCCGATCGCAGGGCCCCGGTCCCCCAGGCCGCCCGAGAGCTGATACCTTCCCGGCGTACACCTGGAGATCCCGAACCCCACGTCCGGCCCCCCGTTTCACCTAGCGAGAACCTCAGCGGCCAGCAACCACGCGGCCGACCGAGCTCCTGAAAGCGCCCCACATGCTCACCGCGTCCCTGCCCGTCCGCTGTGCCAGAAGTTAGAGCTCCCTATCTCTAAACTTAATCTCCCGCAATGCCATCGTCTCCATAAGGCTCTCTTCCGACCCGAACAGGGATAAGGCATTTATGTTATAGGAGTCCAGCAACTTCAAGACCTTTAGCCTTTCAGAATAGGGAATACTGAACTTCCACAGAACGTCCTGACCTGGATCACAGCGAGAGAAAGCTCCCTCGTGTGGTGCGTATCGCCACCCACCGTCATTAACGACGCAGATCGTATACTGGCTCTGTTGCAAAAAATGCCGTCGATCAGTTCTGACATATGGTCCAAATCTGTGAATCTGCGGTTTACTGCTGTTCCGTACTCTTAAGCCAATTTCACTCGCCGACTCTAAAAAAGCGTAAATCGACACCTTGTTCTTACACCGCGAGCCTTGCCTGAATGCAAAGTAGGCTGCGACGTATGGTGAGCTGCTCCAGTCAAGAAAAGGCGATGGAAAGCCATAATGCCGGAGATACACCATGTAGCTATATGTATCCTGGAACTCAGGCGAACCAAACGCACCTGGTATAAAAGTGTCGTTTTCATTGAGCCACTTGTCAAACTCGTTTGGATATGACAGTATGCTCCAACTGCCTCCGGCAAAAGACTCAATCTGTGGCTTTGCCACGAAAATTAGGTGGTGGTATTGCTTCAGCGACAGTCGTTCTTGCCCGTTCCTTTCAAGCGTGGTCAAAAGATTCCAAGTATGGTCGGCTTGCCCGCGATAAAGGAATTGCGACGAGGGCTTTTCCGAAAGGCGGTCGCTTTCGAGTTTACAAAGCTGCTCCTGGAATTCCTCCCAGCTATCAAGGCTGACCGGTGGCATGTTCATGGGTCAGTAATTATACAGCCTGTACTCGAGACGCCAAAGCGGCCCAAAGCCCATCGACCGGGCTGCGCACGCCATCGCCTCTCTTGTATTGCCCCGGAGGCGCTTGCCGCCGAGCAAAGCAGCCCGGCTCCGCGGCGGATCATGGCTCGACTGAGCCGATCAGGATCGTCACTCCACCAGTCGCGAAGTTCGCAAGGTCGGCGACCGCTGCTTGTCCCTCCGGCGAGCCCAGGCTCTCCTGCATCTGCGCTTGGCTCGGGAAGTACAACTCGGCCATGCGATAGAAGGCCGGCCTGCCGCCGTCTGGTCCGGCCACGAATCTGGTCAGCTCGAAGCGAGCGACTCCCGGCATCTTGTCCGCCAGCGGCATGTGGGTCTCCGCATAGTACTTTTCGAAATCTTCAGGGTTTGTCGGGTGCCCGTACAAGACGGTTACCTTTAACATGTGGTTTCCTCCTGTGCAGTTTTTTGTGCCTTTGTGCCTTTGTGGTGAACCCGTTCAGTAAGTGAGCTTCAGCCCGAACTGGATGGTGCGCGGCATCTGCTTGGTGGCCGTGACCATGCCGAAGGCCGTGCTGGTCGGGTCGGTCTCCGGGCCGTCGAAGTGCGTGTGGTTCAGCGCGTTGATGAACTCGGCGCGGAACTGCATGGAGACGCGCTCTCTCAGCCGGGTGTTCTTGATCGCCGACATGTCCCACATGTTCAGGCCCATCCCGCGGACCCCGGAAAGCCACTCGGCGAAAGTGCGGATGTTGTACACCAGCTTGTTGCTGGAGTTCGTCTCGAAGATCGAGGTATTGAACCAGCGCTGGATGGTGCGCTGGTCCGACGGCAATTGGATGGCGTTGATGTCGTGGGCGGTGTTGCTGGTGACGAGCGTTGTGTAATCCTTGTCCCAATCCAGCGCGGGACCGGTCTGCCAGCGGTAGATGCCCTGGATCTGCCAGCCGGCTCCAAGCTTGTCCAGCGCGCCGCGCCAGCCTGCTCCCCAACGCTTGCCGCGGCCGAAGGGCAGCTCATAGATGCTGGTGG
>Ga0315282_10016773_pt1 | contig 10666 bp, 9 predicted proteins | sample YL17G07_20_MG_FD_203693 | JGI IMG/M metagenome (GOLD analysis project Ga0315282, IMG submission 203693) | Sediment microbial communities from Yellowstone Lake, YNP, Wyoming, USA - YL17G07_20 | ecosystem: Environmental > Aquatic > Freshwater > Lake > Sediment | place: USA: Wyoming | collected... | reverse complement strand
ATACGACTTCCGATGACCAGGCGGCGCGCCGTCGGCCGCGGCGCCGCGGCCGTCGGCGCGCGATCAAAATCACCTTATTCTGTATCTCGCTTGTGGCCTGCTTGGCTGCGGCCGAATTGATAATCCGTCTGGTTTTTCCCCAGGCGGTCACGGGCTTCTCGGCGAGGCTGTTCACGGTGGGGGAGAGGGGCCTCGCTTTCCTCAGACCGCACGCCACCGGCACGCACCTGTCCCGTGAGTTTTTCACCCACATTCGCGCTAACGCGCAGGGTTACCGGGACGACGAGTGGACTGCGCCAACATTTGGGAAATCCAAAGTTCTCTTCCTGGGCGACTCTTTTGTCTTCGGCTGGGGAGTCGAACAGGATCAATCCTTTGTCAGCCGGCTTGAAGCCGAAGGCCGATGGAGCCTCTACAATGCGGGAATTCCGGGCGACGGCTTCCGGCAGTATGAGGCTCGAGCGGAACTGCACATTCCCCAACTGAAACCCGATCTCGTCGTCCTCTGCACCTATGCCAACGACTTCACCGATTTACTATATCAGGAGCTGGCCGAGGCGAAGACGGTTGGGATTCTCTATCGCCTCAAGAACGCCATCGGGTCGCTGCATCTCTATCGGCTGGGGTACCGCCTCTTGAGGCAGAGCAAGGTCTTCTTTTGGCTGGCCGGCAACGCCGGCCGCAAGTCAAAATTCATTGATGAGCTTCAGCTCTACGCAAAACAGGACGGCTTGCTCGATCGCGTCTGGCCCGCCGCTCGTGATGTTCTCCTCAAAATCAAGGCCCTGTGCGATAGCCAGAATGCCCGTCTGGTGATCGTCTGCGTGACTCCCTCCTATATTGCGGATCGGATGATCCGCAGCCAACTCCTCAATCTGACGGGCATGGAGAGTAAAAACCTTGACTTCAGGATGCCCATCCAGCAGCTCGAAACATTCTGCAGGGAAATCGGCGTGAGCTTCGTCGACCCGACCGCTCGGCTCCAGGCCGAGCAGGCCGCGGGGAAGAACATCTATTTTCCTTTTGACCAGCACCTGAATTCCGAGGGGCACCGGGTCATGGCCGAGGTCCTAGCCCAGGTACTCCTCGGCGAAACGCAGCCGGGGCGTGAGGTGATAGAAAAATAGATGATCCATGTTCATCACCCGGAAGGGGCGCTCTTCGCCGGCCTCCCCAGAACCGTGAAGTGAGGTTGCTTGTCCCCTTGATCTTTTTTCGGTCTTGGGATCATGATCGCGTGGCGGATGGCGTCTTCGAGTTCTCCTTTTCTTCGAGGGTTCATGATCTTGCCTTCCTGCGCTGTTGACAGGAATTCGGAGCGCATGATATCTTTCATGAGGAATCATGATATCTTTCATGAGGAATTGAGAATGATGCATTCCGAGCAATAAAGGGCGAAGAATCGTTGCCGAGACAAGAACAAATTCCTCTGCCTCGACCGTTGAAAAAAATTGTCATCTTATCCTCCGGACTCGGACCGAACACCCGTGGCATCGGTCAATATGAAAGATACCTGCTCCCTCCGCTGCTCCGGAAACTCAACGTCCCCGGCTGTCGGATTTTTGTTGTTCTCTCTAAAGAAGGACGGGTTTCAACGGAGAACGAAAGGGTTCGCTTTATCAGGTTGCCCATCCACAGAGGCCGGACATTCCAGCGCATTTTCCTGGAGCAGTTTTATCTTCCTTACCTTTCGGGCGGCGCCGATGTTTTCCTCTCTCTTGAATCTGTCTTTCCGCTGACGCCCCTTCTGGCCAAGACAAAGATCGTCGTTGTTCATGATATCCATGTCATCCGGCATACGCTTCAGCCGGAGAAATACCCCGAGGATTATTCGACCCAATACAAAATCTGGGCCAATCGGGCGACGAGAAAAGCCCTGAGGAAAGCGTCCGCGGTCGTTACGGACGCCGAATTCACGAAGCGCGAAATTTGTGACGTCCTCAGGATTCCCCAGGATAAAGTCTCGGTCATACCCTGCGGACTCGACAGGGAGCGGTTTTATCCCCTCCCGGATTCCTGTCTGTTGGCTGAGATCCGAAGGCGATACCAACTTCCCGAATCTTTTTATCTTTTTATCGGGCCCTACAGCCGGAAAAAGAACCTCCGCTTGATCATCGAAGCCTATGCCTCTCTCTCCCGCGATCTTGAGTATGTCCGTCCAGTGGCGGTAGTCGGGGACACCCGGAAGAGCGAGCTTTATCAAGATACGCTGGAACTCATCCGAAGAACCGGCCGGGAAGATCTATTCCTTTTTCTGGGTCTAGTTCCAGACGACGATATCCCGGCTCTCTATAGGGCAGCCCGGGCCTTCCTCTATCCTTCTCTGTATGAGGGATTCGGTTTGCCGGTCCTTGAAGCGATGGCCTGCGGGACGCCCGTCATTGCCTCGAATCAATCCTCCATTCCCGAAGTCGCCGGAGAGGCCGCTCTCTTGATCGATCCCTATGATCCCGAGACTCTTAAAAAAGCTCTGGAAAAAATCAACGTCCGGGAAGTCAGGGAGTCCCTGATCGAAAAGGGCTATCGGCAAACTAAGTCCTTCTCTTGGGAAAAAACGGCAGGGGCAATGGCCGATCTCATTCTTGGATCAAAATGATTTCTTGATGAATAAAGAATCTTCATTTTTAACCCGACTTGAGCTTTCATCCGTGACAGTTTATACTACACAGATAAAAGGCGATGTCTAAGAGGTTGAAGGTTTTAGTTTCGGCTTATGCCTGCAATCCGGCCGTTTCTCCTCAGCTTCATCCGGGAGAAGACATCGTCGGCTGGCAGTTGGTGAATCAGCTCTGCCGATTTCATGACGTCTGGGTGATCACGCACAGCTACAACAAGAAGGGATTCGGCCAGGATTATCAGGAGCAGGCCATTTCCCGGGCAAAATTTTTCTTTATTCAATTGCCCTTCCCATTTTGGCTTTTGTATAAGTTTGATATCGGAGAACGTCTTTACTACTATCTCTGGCAAATTTTAGCCTGGAGAATCGCCAAGCGTTTGTATAAAAAGGTCCCTTTTGATCTTGCCCAACATATCACCTTCAATAATGATTGGATCCCGAGTTATATCGGGGCTTTCATGCCGATTCCCTTTGTCTGGGGGCCTTTGGGCGGAGGCCAAAAAACTCCCAAAGAATTTTTCCGCACCTATGCCCTCCAGGATCGATTCGCGGAATACGTTCGGGATTTTGGCCAAGTCATAGGCAGAAGTCTACTCCTGACTCGCCGACGATGTTTGAAACGGGCGAATGCTATTTTGGTCTGCAATCCGGATACCAAAAAAAGGATGCCCGAAAAGTACGCCCGCAAAGTCCATTTTTTCCCGGTGAACGGCATTTCGAGTTCGGATCTCGTCGACTTCGATGAGTTGAACAGGAAGGCAACTTCTGAAAAAGAATTTTTTGTTCTCTCCACGGGGCGCTTGATCCATTGGAAAAATTTCGCGGCGGCCATTCGATCCTTTAAAATATTTTCCGACAAATTTCCGAAGACGCGACTGTTCATCGTTGGAGAAGGACCCCAACGAGATTTTCTTCAGAAGCTCGCTCGAGAATTGAAGGTTTCTGATAAAATCGGTTTTATCCCTCGGCTGACGAGGGAGGAGTTGATCAAAAAAATGCGCGCCTGTGACGTTTTCTTGTATCCGAGCTTGCGTGAAGGCGGGGGGGCTGTCGTCGTTGAGGCTCTGGCCTCCGGCTTGCCCGTTATCTGCCTGGATCTCGCCGGGCCAAGCATTCATGTCCGAGAGGACTGTGGAATCAAGATTGAGCCGAGAGATCCGGATTATGTCCTGCGGAATATGTCGGAAGCCCTGGAGAAATTGTATTTGGATAAAAATAGATGGATTCAATTAAGTCAGAAGGCGGTCGAGAGGGCGAAAAACCACTATCTCTGGGATAGATTGGGCGAACATCTTCAAGAAATCTACGAACGGATAACTCGCTCCTGAATTCATGGTTTTCATTTCCTCTCCCCAAGGAGGGGGTTTCCCCTTATATTTTTCCCAAAAATCTCTCATCACTTCTTCTTTTCTCCTCATCTTTATGGATGAGACGGGAGGAGGGAATTTCACCCCGTGATTCATCTGCAGAGACGATTGCCCCCCTGTTTGGAAGGAATATGATCCTTATCGAGCTGGACAGATGCGGCCCATGATCGATTTGATCGGGATTTTTGCCTATTATGAAAAAAAATCATCTGACCAGAGAACCTCTCCGTAGAAAAACTCATCTGGGATGAGTTGAACGAAGACAAAAGAAAGTCTGGAGACGGAACGGCGGTAGCCTGGATTCATGAAACAAGATAAATCCGAAGCCTTGGACGCTGCCTTGACCTCGAATCCCATGAGGGAAGGCCTCCTCGCCCGCAATACCATTTTGAATTTTATTGGCCTCATCGTGCCATTGGTTGTGGGCGTCGTAACGGTTCCTGTGGTCATCCATCATCTGGGGACAGAACGATATGGAATCTTTTCTCTGGTTCTCGTTGTCTTTAGCTATTTTGGCCTGTTCGATTTCGGTTTGGGCCGGGCCACGACAAAGTACATCGCCGAATCCCTCGGGCGGAGGGATCTCGAGACCATGCCCAAATACCTTTGGACAACCGTTGCTTTTCAGGGCATTCTGGGAATTCTCGGAGGCGTGCTGCTCGTTCTTGTCACGCCTCTCTTGGTCGAAAAAATCATCCATATCCCTCCCCAATACATCCTCGAGTCAAAGGAGACCTTCTATTTTTTGGCCGCCTCTCTGCCGTTCGTCCTGGCGGCGCCTTCTTTTCGAGGCGTGCTCGAGGCCGGCCAGCGTTTTGACCTCGTCAACGCTATTAAAATTCCGACAAATGTCTTGATTTATGTCCTGCCCCTGCTGGCCGTTATTCTCGGCTATGGATTGCGAGGCATCGTTGTCCTGCTGAATATTTCAAGGATTATCACCCTCTTCGTGTGGATGGGCGCCTGTTTAAAAATATATCCCATTCTCAGAAAAAGATCCTTTCTTCCAAAGAGTGATCTCCGTCCTCTCTTAAGCTTCAGCGGTTGGAACGCGCTGTCGTCCATGGTTTGGCCGATTCTTGCCTCTCTGGACCGATTTTTTATAGGGGCGATTCAGGATGTCAAGGCCGTGAGCTATTACGCGGCTCCCAATGAGGTCATTATGCGCATGGGCGTGATTCCCGGGAGCCTTTCCCTGACGTTGTTCCCCGCCTTCAGCTCTTTAGAGGGCGGCGGGGCCAAGGAGAGAATGCGGAATCTCTTCGGACGTTCCCTGAGGTTTACGATGTTGGTGGCTGGATCCGCCGTCGTTTTTATTATGTTTTTCGCCCACGATATCCTCAAGATCTGGCTCGGGGAAAAATTCGCCGATCAAGGAACCCTTGTTTTTCAAATCTTGGCCGTCGGATTTTTTCTGACAACATTGACAAATGTGGCCTATAATTACCTTCAAGGAATCGGAAGAGCCGACTTGACGACAAAGTTTCAGCTCGTGGAATTTTTGTTTTATGTGCCGTTGTTGTGGATTTTGATCAAAGCCTGGGGGATCCAGGGAGCAGCCTTAGCTTGGGTCATCCGCTACGGAGTGGATATGATCCTCCATTTTGGGACCTCCCATAGGATCGGAAATTTGGGATTTCGTGTCTTGGCCAGCGCGGAAAATATGAGGACCTGGGGTGTTCTCGCCGGATTGGGCTTAGCTTTCTTCCTCAGCCGAAATCTGCCCTTTTGCCCGTTTTGGATTGTTTTGTCTGTCTGCGGTTTTGTTTATTCCAGCTGGTTTTTGGTGCTTAAAAATAGCGAGCGGCAGTGGTTCGCCGGCCATTTCCGATTTTTTGGCTTTGACAAATGGCTCCTTAGAATTCCCAATGTCTTTGTCCGATGCCATTGGTTCCTTTGAAAGAGACGGCTACGCCGGAAGAATGAAGAAAGATATCTTCAAATGGGCCAAAGAAAAATCCGAGCCCAAGGTCTAGCATGAATGCCCCTCTGGTCAGCGTCATCATCCCCACCTTCAATCGATCTCATCTTTTGGACAAGGCTGTCCAGAGTGTCTTGAGACAGACTTATAAGAATTATGAAATTCTCGTGATCGACGACCATTCCCCGGATGAAACTCGCGCTGTCGTGGGAAGGATGAATTCCGAGAAAATTATTTATATCCGCCTTCCCCATAATCGCGGCCTTTCGGCCGCCCGAAATACGGGATTTAAAGCGGCCCGCGGAGAATTTATGGCGCTCTTGGACGACGATGATGAATGGCTCGAGACAAAACTCGAAAAGCAAATGGAGGCATTCTTATCAGCTCCACCTCTGGTCGGAGTCGTTTATACGGGAGCTTGGAAAATATCGAACAACTCGCGCTGCCCCGTCCCGGGCTCAGGAGCCATTCCCCAAGAGAAGAATATCTATCAGGATATGCTCCAAGGCAAATATTTCGTTCTCCCCTCAGCTTCGATGATCAGGAGGGAATGTCTCCAAAGAGTCGGTCTTTATGATGAACATATCAGATCCTTGGAAGATTGGGACTTCTGGATTAGAATTTCTAAATATTATTTTTTCAAATACGTGGACGAAAACTTGGTCCTCTATCATTCGACGGAGGGCAGCCTCTCGCGAGCCCGTCTGTTGCGCTTTCGTATGGCTCGCTATATTATGAAGAAACATTTCAGGGATATAAAGAAAAATCCCAGGGCGCTCTTGAATTTCTGCGGGAGCATGAGCCGCTTGTGGGTCGGACATGTTTTATTCAAGGCCGGACTTCTGGAATAGGATGTTCGAAGACAGGGAAAAAGAGGAGCGAAGAGGATGAGACCGGGCCGAATCGATGCCTCGTTGATCATCGTCGCATTTAATGCGGAGCGGTTCATTGCCTCAGCCATCCGGTCCCTCTTGGATCAATCGTATGAAAATTTTGAGCTCATCATCGTCGATGATGGATCACGGGACGGGACGGCGGACATCGTCCGGGAATTCCAGGATCCGAGAATCAGGTTGATTATCCATGAAAAGAACCTGGGGATAGGCACGGCCAGAAACCGGGGAATCGAAGAGGTTCGGGGAGCCAGATTTTGTTTTTGCGATGCGGATGATGCCTGGCGGAGGGAGCGGTTAGCCAAACTCTGCCGAACCGCCCGCGCCTATCCCGATTTTTTCGTAGGGAGTGATATCTATTACTGTCGATCAAGGAAAAATGGAACCCTCGTTCCGTGGAGGACTCTGTACGAACGGCGGAGGGTGAAGGCCGATGTTATTTTTTTTCCAAGCCCGGCGGAATTCGTGAAATATGGCCTCCATGTCTATCCCCTTGTCCCGACCGAGGTCGTCCGCCGCTCATCCATTTCTTTTCGGCAAGAATATTGGGGTCATGAGTGGTTGTGTTTCACGCTTGAACTTTTTAGGGCGGGGCTGAAATTGGCCGTCCTCAAAGAGCCTCTTTATTTATACCGAATGACACCCGGCTCGGACAGTGTGAAGAATACGACGCTCGTTTCTCAACTGAAAGCCTTTTCCTATCTGTTTTCAACGGCAATTCCCGACGCTGAAACCCGCGCGGAACTGCATAAAAGTCAAAAAGTCGCGAAACACCGCCTCTTGACGACGGCTATCCTGGAAAAAAAGTGGAAATTGGCGCTGGCCGCGGCCGTCCGATCTCCGGGGAGCATTGGCTATTTATCGAAACGGATCCCCCCCTGGCTGTTGATGCGTTTGATTTCCTTTTTGGCTGAGTCGATGTGATGGACAAATTCAAAAACAAGGTCGCTCTCATCATTGCCACGAAAGACCGCCCGGAGGAACTCTCCAAACTCTTGACGAGCCTGAGTCGCCAATCTTATTATCCCGATCAAATCATTGTCGTCGACGGCAGCCAGCCTCCCCTCGGCGATCTTATCGAGAAATTTTCGTTTATGAACATCGTGTCTTTAAGAGTTTTCCCGCCGTCTGGCACCAAACAACGGAATGCTGGAATTCTGTCTGTTGAGAAGGGCATATCGCTTGTCGGATTTGTCGACGACGATGTTGTTTTTGAACCTGAGTCGGTCGAGCGAATGATGACTTATTGGGAATCGGCGCCGCAATCCGTTGGGGGGGCGAGTTTTAACCGAGTCAATCATCCGGCCTTGACGGGCGAATGGCTGAAGCGCTCGCTTCTCTTGGAGAAACTGGGCCTTTACAATCGAAAAGAAGGGCTGGTCCTTTCTTCCGGATTTCAAATCATGTACGGCGCCGCTGAGAAAACGACATTCATCCAGTGGTTGGGAACGACAGCCTCTGTTTGGCGCAAGGAGATTTTCGAAAATTTCAAATTTGATGAGTGGTTCAGCGGCTACAGTTATCTGGAGGATTTGGATTTCAGCTATCGGGTTGGCAAAGTCCGCAGACTGGCCATCGTGGCCGACGCTCCGTATTATCATCATCCCTCTCCCGTCGGACGGCCCAGAGACTTTATTTTCGGCAAAAAAGAAGTTCTCAACCGATTTTATTTCGTGAGGAAACATCAGGAACTGTCCGTGGGGAAATGCTGCCTAACTCTTGTCTCTCGAATGATATTGAGTTTCTTCCTCCTTTTTTATGAAAGAAGAATGAGCTATGCGAACAGGCTCCTCGGGAATTTCGCCGGATTTTTGGAGTCCGTGAAGTTGACCCGCAAAATGGCGGCGTATTAAAAAAATGAGATCCTTTCATTCTTATTCACGAAATTTTTATCGTCAACGGCAGGAAGGTTCGTTGACCTCGGCGCAAAATATTGTTCCCCTCGTTTTGGAATATCTTCAGCCCAAATCCGTTATTGATGTCGGGTGCGGTTTGGGAACATGGCTGGCCGTTTTTCAAAGCTACGGAATTGTCGATATTTTGGGGCTGGATGGGAATCATATCGATACGAAGATGCTGGAAATTCCGAAAAAATATTTTTCATGTGCCGATTTCCGAAAGCCTCTTCCTCTGGGGAGAACGTTTGATCTCGTCTTATCTTTAGAAGTCGCAGAACATCTGCCTGAAGAGAAGGCCGATCTTTTTATCAACTCTCTGACAAATCTTGGCCGGATTATTCTTTTTTCGGCAGCCATTCCTTATCAAGGCGGCACGAACCATCTTAATCTACAATGGCCGGATTATTGGGCGCAGCTATTTCTGAAAAGACGCTATTTGGCCGTAGATTGTTTTAGAAAAAGAATATGGAACAATAAGGATATCGAATATTGGTATGCTCAGGACTTGTTGCTCTTCGTTCAAGCCGATACGCTTGACGAACATCCTAAGCTTAAGAAAGAATACGAATACGCGTCGTGGTGTCCGCTGTCCATTGTTCATCCAGAACAATATCTATCCGTGGCCCGAGCCTCCGCCGAGGAGATGTCGCTGGGAGACATCGTGCCCGCTTTGCCGAGATTAATCTACAAATCTTTGAAAAATCGTCTGGCCAAGAGTTCTTCAAAAGCCGGGACGGAAAAGGCTTAAGGTCTCAAATGGTTATCGTCGTAGCCGTCTGGATGCTGATCTGGGGGGGGATGTTCAGCGGCGTTTACAATTTGGCGATGCCGAAGTTCACTTCCAGTCCCTTTGCCTTCTTCCAAGGTGTCCGAGCGCTTTTTCCGATGTTGGCCATATATCTTTGTTTTTTGTGGGTGATGTCCAGACGGTCCAAATTCCCTTTGGTCAAGGACCCCCTGGGATATTTCTTTATCTATGGAGTCATGGGCTTTATCGGCTCGATGTTTTTAACCGTCAACACAGTCGATTCGTTGTACTGGGCGGGGGCCTATCTTTCTCCTTTTTTCGGAATCTGGTTGGCCTTGGCCAGCGAAAATCCGAAGGAGAAACTTCAGAAGATCATTCTCGTGAATTATGTCGTCTTCTTTTTTTTCGCCTTGAATATATTTCCGGAAGCTGTCCGTATTTTTCGGGGAAAAACATCCCTTTCGGCATTTTTTTCGCTCCCTTTTGGGCTGGGAGACTTCACCCGAAATGGGGCCGGCCGCTTCGCCCTGGTTATGGCCATTGTTTCTTTCTGCCGATTTATCGTGAGCAAAAGCAAATATCGATACCTCTGGTTTGCTTTCTTTGGGCCAGGCCTTTTTATTTTGATGATGACTCAATCGCGGACCGCTCTTTTGGGGTTGGCTGTCGTCAGCGTACTCTTTATCTTCCTCCGGGGAATCGATTGGAGATATCTTTTTCTCGGCCCCGTGGCGGCCTATGTCGTTTGGATGTCCGGCTTCAAATGGAGAGCCAAAGGACAGATCGAGCAATTGATCTCTTTGACGGGCCGAGAAGTCACCTGGCAAAAAGGTATTGCCCTTATCAAGAATTCACCTTTTCTGGGGTGGGGATTCAATGCCGATCGGCTCATGCTCAATTATGAGCACATGCACAATTCTTATCTCCACGCCATGATTCAAACAGGCATCTTAGGATTCATCTTTTTTGTCGCCGCTCTTTTTAGCATCTGGAATTTGATCGGGAGGGCCCGCCTTTTCGATCGGATTAAGAGCCTGGGCGGTTCGAACTATGCGTTCCTGATGGAATCGATCATGATTATCGGGTTTATGACGATTCGGAGTTTTTTTGAATCCACGGCCGCCTTTTTTGGAGTCGATTTGCTCATCCTTGTTCCGGCCATGGCCTATGTCAGCCTGGTGGCCCAAGAAGGGGAGGAAGGCGTGCCGGAATTCGAGTTGAA
>Ga0315282_10016771_pt1 | contig 10667 bp, 7 predicted proteins | sample YL17G07_20_MG_FD_203693 | JGI IMG/M metagenome (GOLD analysis project Ga0315282, IMG submission 203693) | Sediment microbial communities from Yellowstone Lake, YNP, Wyoming, USA - YL17G07_20 | ecosystem: Environmental > Aquatic > Freshwater > Lake > Sediment | place: USA: Wyoming | collected... | reverse complement strand
AGCTAAGCGGGCAATCGAATAATGGGTGTCGTTGGGGGTGACGATGACGATAAAATCCGGCCGGTCAGGGTGAGCGGCTTCAGTCTTGAGCATCTCCTCGTAGTTGCGGTGAAGTCGGCTCTTATCCAGGCCAAGCAGCTCTCCCGTTTTCAGGGTGTTTTCATAGCTCTGAGAAAAGCAGCCGGCCACCAGCCTGGCTTTGCCGTCCATGGCGATGGCTTTGCGGTGGACATCACCGATAAAAGCCCCGACACCACCGCCGACCATGGCGTATTTAAGCTGGGTTACTTTTCCCAGGGTTTCCTGTCCTTCAATCATGGCTATCTCCCTTTAATTAAACTAAAATTAAGTATAAAAATAAACTTTACAAATCTTATGTTATTTAAACCCGCCTAACTTTTCAAACGGAAATTTCTTTCAGTCAGGATATCTTTAAGGGCGATAGCTGGAGGCCGCGCGGCAGCAGGATGCTGCTGGGGCGAAACCTCCTCATTTCACATACAGCTGCAACCTGAAGTATGTTTACCGCCTGACCGAAAAATATAACACCGAGGAAAAAATCATGGAGACGCTGGCTCTGGCCGAGCAGCACGGCAGCTACGTGAAAGACTGTCTCGTTGTATTCTTGCTATCTCGCGTAGCAGGAAAACCCCTGCCCGACGTAATCGCCTAACATATTATTCCCGTATATACTCAAATTACCCTTGCTGTCGAATATCCCTCTGCGATGGCCTGGATAATTTTGCGTGGCTCCAAAGCATCACCGATAACAATAGGATTCAGATCTTGAAGGTCTTGAGCCAGTTCGTTGGCAGGTTTTACCCCAGCGGCCAGCACGACTCGATCAGCGGGGATAAGGTGTTTTTCGCTGTCCTTTCCCTGCACTAGCACAGCCTCGGTCTTAATGGCCTCCACCCGGACTCCGGTCATTATCTTTACACCATTCGCTTTCAATTCACGTAACAGGTAATCAAGATAGAGCGGGTCACTGCCACGCCCGATGGTATCGAGCATCTCTAACACGGTAATGTCATTTCCCTGTACCGCCAGGTAATCCGCCGTCTCCAGGCCCACCGTTCCTCCACCGATGATAACAATATGTTGGCCGGTGAAACGCAACTGGCGCGCCAGGAGGTCGTTGGCGGTCAGCACGTTCGGCCCATCTATGCCAGGAATAGGCGGGAACACAGGCCTGGAGCCTGTGGCGATGACCACCACGTCAGGTTTCAACGCCCGCACCTTTTCCGCATCCAGCGCCTGTCCCAGGTGGATTTCTACCCCCAGCCGGGATAACTCGTAATCGAAGTATTCCATGATCCAGTTTAGTTTCTCTTTCCCGGGTGGCACATTACCTACATTAAGTGTACCCCCCAAGCGGAGTTCTTTCTCATAAAGGGCGACATGATGCCCGCGCAGTGCAGCTATGCGTGCGGCCTCAATTCCTGCCGGGCCTCCACCAATGATCAGCACCCGCTTGGGGGCCGCAGTCTGTTCGAGTCGGACCGTCTCTGGCGCACGGCCAACAGTGGCGTTGAGGGTGCAGCGCAGGGGGGCGCGTTCCACGTGACGGGCCATCACACACTCGTTGCAACTGATACATTTGCGAATTGCCAGTTCTTCTCCGGCCTGGGCTTTGTTGGGCCAGTCAGGATCGGCGATGAGAGCCCGCCCCAAAGCAATGAAATCCGCTTTCCCCGTCTTCAGAATCCCCTCGGCTACATGGGGTTCACGGATGACTCCAACAGCAATCACGGGGATGGAAACGTGTTTCTTGGTCTCCTCGGCCAGATAGACCCGCCAGGCCTGAGGATATGGCATCGGATCTAGCCGCTTCTCCTTGCTTCCCAAGCCAAAATCCGGGTGGATAGCATCCGCTCCCGCCTCCTCCAGGCATTGGGCAAACCAGTGACTTTCCTCCGGCGTAATTCCACCCGCGAGCAGATCTTCGGCTACCAGGCGCACCATAACAGGATATTCAAAACCCAGGCGTTGCTTGATTCCCTTCACGATCTCCACCAAGAATCGTATCCTGTTGTTACGATCTCCGCCGTACTCGTCCTGCCGCTTGTTGGTCAGCGGCGAGAGAAACTGGTTGATGAGCAAACCATGACAAGCCTGCAATTCCACAGCATCGAAACCAGCTTCTCTGGCCCGCCTTGCTGCCTCTATATATGCATCTATCAAACCCACAACTTCATCCCGTGAAAGAGCCCTTGGTATGAGACCGTCCTGGCGGGGTATGGCTGACGGGGCAACAGGGATCTCACCTTCGAGGTAGCACAACTCAGCATTCATCCCTGAATGAGAAAGTTCCACAGCAGCTTTGGCGCCAGCCCGGTGGATGGCCTCTGTCAGACGGCGCAGTCCAGGAATGAAAGTATCGTTATCTATTCGAGGCTGCGTCTCACCATAGCGAGCCAGTGGATAGGAAATACAAACATTTTCTATAACGACAAGCCCAACTCCGCCTTTGGCTCGTTCTGCGTAGTGGAAAAGCAATTCCTCACTGACCGTGCCATCCCGCGCCGCAAGATCGGTAGAGATGGGCGGCATAATCAGCCGATTTTTCAAGACCATTGTCCCGATAGAACCAGGTTTAAACAGGGATAGAAACACTTTTACCTCCGACAATTTACTTATAGTCCATTCCTGGACTATGGGTAAGTTTTGATGCAACGGTTAGCTGCTTCTGGCGAGATAACCGTGTTAAACAATTATACCATACCACCTCATACTGGATGCATCTTTTCGCTAATATGACCGGAAAATAAAATAAATCCATTGCACAAGCTGCAGTTACTAACCTTTCAATTTAGATTAGATTTGCGGATGGACGCAAATACCTTGTCACCCCTCTTCATTAGGAAATTCCTTTTCAGCTTGACTGGCTGGATGTGCGCCTTAGACCTCATTTTCCCCTTCAGGCATTACAGGGGGAATATAAATCTCGGCAAAATAAGACGCCAAGAGTCATCGGAAGTTTCTTCTGATGCGGCAAAGTAGAACAAAAAAGCGAAGAGACGATAAAAAATGCCTTGGCGCAGCCCCCCGCCTCCTCAAGGCAAGGAGATCAATCATGAAAAATATTCTGCACCTATTTAAGAATTCATCATAAGTTCCTGCGAGATGAGGTAAGCTGAGAAGGATTTGCCCGTGACAAAGGTGAGCTTAAGATAATAGAATTTTCCCTCAGATTCTTCGCCGCCCTCAGTCACCAGCAAGTCCTTAACCGCCATGGTCTTCTCCTGAGTTACTCAGCCTCGTGGGTAGAGAGCCCACAGGCGGGCAAGTTCATCCTCTTCACAACGAATTTCGGTATAGTGCATCACCTGTCCGTCGCGCCTGACGTATACACCCTTGCCGGCAGTGACTTGCCCCACATCGGCCAAAGGTACACCGAGTGCGGTCAGAGCAGCGCGAGCAGCCTCCAGGTGCTCTGGTGGCAATGTCAGCGCCAAGGTGCCGGAGGAGATCATCTTCAGCGGGTCGAAATGGAAAGCCTCAGCGAATCGGGCGACAATGGTCGGAATGGGGAGTTTTGCATAATCTACCTCAATGCCGACGTGGGAAAGGAGTGCTATTTCCAGCAGCGTCTCGAGCAAGCCGCCCCGCGTCACATCGTGCATCGCCGTTGCACCATACTGTGCCAGGGCCAGTCCCTCTGGCACTACACTAACAGCGGCCATTACGCGGCGACCTTCTTCTAATTCATCGTCGCTCAAACCTAACTTGCGGGCTACGTCGGCAAAATCCTGCGCCAGAATAGCGGTGCCTTCCAGGGCCACTCCCTTTGTGACCAGCACATGATCCCCAACACGGGCTCCGCCGGTCCGCACCGGCTTGCGCCCCGCCGCTGTCCCCAACGCCGTCACCGCCACCAGCGGGCGCGAGATGCCGGATGAGTAGCCCGTGTGTCCACCAATGATGGCTACGTTAATCTCCGAAGCAGCGTGGCTGGCGTCGCGCATGATGTTCTCCAGCAGTTCTTCATCCTCCAGCCGCGGCACCAGCACTAACAGTTGGACCCAGCGTGGCGGGATGCCGCTGGCCGCGAGATCATTACAGGCTACGTGAACAGCGAGCCAGCCAATATGCCCAATGGCACCGACTATGGGATCAACGTGAGAGGCCAGAATATCCCCTCCAACGCGGGTCAACGCCACATCCTCACCAAAGGCTGCGCCAAGGATAATATCAGGATCCTCGGCCTGAACAAATGGGAAAACACGTTGTTGTAAGGTATCAAGTGAAAATTTAGACATGCTGAATTTCCTCCTTATCCAGATCCGTTTTCTGCTTCTTTCCTCGTCGGGAAATAACTCAGGCAGTGTGCTTACCAGCTGATCTCGCCACTGGCAGACCTGATGGGGATGGCCCCCAAATTTACTGGCGATCTGAGCCATGGTCATCTCGGCATTGGTCGCCTTTGGCGCCACCTTTGCCTTATCCTGCGTCACCTTAGCCTTAAAAGCTGCTTCATACAGTGATCTTTTCATAGTAGCTATTTTACCACATCGCATTTAAAGTTATGGCCAGCGATTTTGCACCTTATTGCCCCTTCAAGTTTTAGGGAGCATTTCAGGTTTTTGATACAATTAAAGCCTTTTTCAAAGCTGAAAAATTTGGTCAAGCTTTAGATCGAGAAGTTCGGATAGTTGCCCATTAAAGCTGAGATGACAGGGCGTTATGATGGCTTGTTCTTTAAGATAAAATTTCATGCATCCGAATTATTTTGTTCATCATCGCCACAATCGTCTCTATTACACATATATCAACAGAATTTTATTCTGCTTTATTTTCCCAAAAATCTATAAGGGGAGCAGTCTATACAATAAAAGCCTTTTACTATCCTATTTCTAAGGTATCTGCTCAGCAAAAGGAAAAATTATTACCCCAAGCTTTTTGGCCCTGCTTTAATTTCTATCTGCTTTCAAATCGCCAATGATATGGATTTTCCGATAACACTAAAAGCACACCCTTCTTATCACATGGGTTCTGGACGAATATACCTATTTATTTAATAATCAAAATCGAAATAGGACCTTTTCAAACCCAATCTTGATTATATTTCCCATGTATAAAACTTGCTTTGTTCCTTCTTGGATAAAACTTAAAAACTGAAATCTCAGTAAGACTTCATCAAGCGGCATAATACTCTGCAATATTTTCCTTTTCTTTAAGTCACTATGGAAATAATAACCGTTTATAAAAAGATCTGTCGCAAGTTCTGGGGTTATTTCTTCGCTTTCTTTACCAAAAATTCCTTTTGCCTTGTATTCTATTTGAATTCCCAAATTCTTTTTTGATTTTTCCCAAATTTCTCGGGATTTTTTTAAATAAGTCTTAAACTGCTCATCAATAAGGTAACACTGACATAGGTTATATATTTTATGGATAAAAACAGGCTCATTATTTAAAATAAATTGCCTAAAAATTAATAAATATGATCTTAAGTATTCTTCATTCGGATATTTCGAGGTAAAACTAAGTCCATCTATCTCATTCCACTTAACACTCATCTTGATATTAAAGTCTTGGAGTAGCTTACAATGTCTTAATTCCTCTACTCTCTCTAAAAATAATTTTAATTGTTCTGGCGGTTGCATCTTTTTTCACCTAATTGAAGAGTAACAAATGCATTATCTGCATGATTAAATTTTAAAGTTTTCTTATGCAATAATCCACTTAATAGAGGGATCAATCCCGTGTTTTTTGTTTGTTATATTAAGAATAACTTTGTTTTAATGGGCTTAGAACAAAAGTGTTACAAGATTAAAACGAATAGTCTTAAGGAAAAATGGCCAAACCTTAAACATAGTGAGCGCGACAATTGTTTACTTTATTTTCAAAATAATAACGCCTTTCAGAAAAATCAAAGAAAACACAGAATGTCATCATTTTCACTTTAGGACTCACACTGTAGGTAAAGGTCGTCAATTTCCCTCTGGATTTCTATTGTTTTTGCTACTGCGGTTGCGATTTGGCAGTAGGTGATTGTCTCATCAAGGGTAAGGAATCGCCCTTTTCTATATTTGAGCCAGTTGCTCATGACCTGATAACCGCCTATTTGATACTCAAACACTTCTTTTGTGATGCCTTCAAAATACTGGGTTGGGTTGATATACACACGATTTTCGCTTTCGACGAATTTCACTTTCACGACTTCTGAATTCCCTGCTCCTTGAAACTTGGCAATTGGCGAATTTAATTCTTGAGACTTCAAAAGGTGAAGGTAAACGAGCCTCTTGCCAAATGCAGACATTTTTATAAAAATATCATAATTGCTTGTGAATGGAATGCGTGGGAAATCAATTTTCAAAAATTCTGCATACTTCGCGCGGTAGATGTTTGAATAAAGCACCGAGTAAATGTAGTAAAAGATTTCTTCAGGCGACGGACAATTTCCAAACTTCTTAGCAAGCATATCAAAAATTTCAGGCTTAATGTTTGGAAATTTTTCGGTTGGTTTTGCGCCTTCTTTAAATAGCCCTTTTTTGTCGGCAGAGGGATATAGATAGAGTGGAAAGAAATAGGTTTGATCACCAATCAAATGGATGTCTCCAACCTTATCAGAAATGAAACATGGAATACCAAATATCTCTGGATTTTTTCTTGTTGTTACCAACCCTAAATTTTCCTCAAAGAAATTTTGCATTATTTCTTTACTTGCGCCGCCCCTTCCAATTTCAATTAGGTTAGGCTGATAGTATATCCATCGAACATCGAAAGGACGATATAAATATTCAAAGAATTGGTTATACCAGTTTTCATTATTACGTACCTTTTCTCTTTCCCTAAATGTTTTCCAATATTTACCATCAACTAATCCATAGCTTATGTTAAATAGCTCGTCGTCTAATGTAACGTCCCTCATGCTTTGAATTCTTTGTTCTAATGTTTTTCTGTTAAAATCAGTGAGAAAATGGTCACGATTGGTTTTTACCCCACTTGAGAATTTGCTAAATATCTCTATGACAGGTACAAAATTTTCATAATCTTTCTGCATAGAAAAATCCTTCTCTACAAAAAAGTAATACGGCTCAGTAAGTTTTATTTCTTTCCAATTGGTTGTCTTGAAATCGTGGCTCTCCAAGAAATTATATTTTTCTTCCCTGGTCCCAAAAATGTCTTGATAATAAACTTTTCCTAAACCATCATGCTGTCCGGTTTTTATAAAAAATGCGACACAAACGCCTTGCATAATGTCAAAAACATTTTCATCTTTACCGCCTGTTGGAGTTTTTTCGCCGAGGCGTGCACTTCCATGTAGGTTCAAGATATAAATCTCGTCAAAACTCTCAAGAAGTTTCTTTCTCATGCCTCTGTGAATGAGACCTGAAAGGTAAGAATTATTGGTAATCATCCCCAATGTGCCAACCTTATTTTGGTCTATCTTCCAATGGGCAAAGCGAATGAATTTAATGTAGTCATCAGACAGAGGCTGTATATTTGTTTCACCTCTTACGTCTTGCTTATAAACATCCATTTCTTTTTCAATGAATTCAGTCTTATTCATAGAACGTACCGAATACGGTGGGTTGCCCATAATTACGATTATTGGAATCCCCTCTTTTACCTTTTCTGCATTTTTGGACTCTTCAGAAATTGATAAAAAAAACGGGAATGATGATCCGCTTATTACTTTTGTCTCAAGTGTATTCGTCAGATAGAATTTAATCCTTTCATTCTCTGAAAGCTGGTACCCATAATCTTCAAGAAGAAACGAAATTCTCATATGCCCGATTACATAAGGCGCCATCATGAGTTCAAAGGCATAGAAATCATTTATGATGTGGTCCTTTATAAATTCCTTGAGACTCCCATCACCATATTTCTCTTTAAATTCATCAACTGCAACTTTGATTGCTTCCTCAAGAAATGAAAGTGTCCCACCTGCGGGGTCCAATACCGTTACCTTTTTGTCTGAAAGGCCATCGCTTATGCCAAATTTATTTTTGAGGATGGCGTTAAGAGAACGCACAATATAAGAAACAACAGGACCGGGGGTGTAATAAACACCGCGTCTTTCTCGCTCTTCAGGGGCGTACTCCGCGAGAAAGTTCTCATAAAAGTAGATAACGGGATCTTCGCCTTTCTTTTCTGCCCTGTATTTTTTGAAAGTGTCGCTTACGTCAAAATGCGCAAGAAGGCTCGCAATATCATCAATAATCCACTCCATCTGCTCGGGTATGTCTTCAAGGGAAATTATCTTGAATATATCTCTCAAAATTCCAAATGTTTTTGGGATCACATAGAATGCTTCACGCCTGTTAAACTCGTTTTTGCTGCGCAGTCTTGCCGCAAAAAGCCCATAAGCGAGCGTCTGCGCATAAAGATCACAAAAATCGTCTTCCGTGATACCTGTTATAAGATATTTTCCAAAACTTTCATAAAGGTCGCTGAGAAACTTCTCACCTTCCTCAAAAAGAGATGAAACAATCCATTTGAGTATTTTGGTCTTATCTGCAAGTGCTTTGGCCATCTCTTCCGTTGAGAAAGTCTGGGGCAAGGCAAAAGAGAAAAATTTTCCGAAGAAATCTTTAATCTCTTGTTCTTTTGATTTTGTAACAGAAGTTAAATTGAGGAGAGCAAAGCTTTTAAAAGGCACTATCTCAATTTTATCAACGAGGTTCCCAGACCTATAGATCCTAAATTCAAGAAGGTTGGTGAGAATTAAATTCGGGAAAGCCTTTCTGTATCTTTCAAGTTGTTCACTTTCTTCTATCTTGTCGAGATCCTCATTTAGCTTTTTTACTTCAACATAACCTATGATTTCGTTTTTGCCCTTCCAGATTTTTATGTCAGGGTTGCCGGCTTCGGTTTTTTTGGGAAGGATTCGCACATCAACATCAATAATTTTGGCATCTTTTGCAAGTTCGGCAAGAAAATCTGCGAGTATTGAGTAAAAACTTTCTTCTCTTGTATCCCCTTTTTCGTAAAGCCTTTTTATGCTCTCAAGATAATTCTTTACCATGGTTTACTTATTATAACAAATAATTTTGTAACAATTCACACCTTATAACTCTGCTGACATTTAAAGCAGCTCTTCGCATCCGGTTGCCTTGATGATAAGGCCTTTGCTCCGCCATTCATATGCTTCAGTAATTCCAGGGCAAACAACATAGTTTCGACCGCGAGGATATAGCTGCCTGAATGCCCACAATGATTCCGAATCAAAGCGCTCTGGATTTATCTTACATCCATAAGCATCAACTTCCTCTCCGCGAGGAATCACAAAGTCAATCTCTCGGCCTGATTTGTCTCGCCAGAAAAAGATTCCATCCCCGCCAGTGCGGGCCCGTAAACAGTCAAGGACCAAATGTTCCCATAGCCATCCGCGGTCTTCTTCCCTAATCTCATTCCACCCTCTCACATAGGTCACAAAGCCTGTATCAAAACCATAGACCTTGGGCCTTTTAACCAGTTCTCTTCTTCCCCCACCATGAAATGGCCTTACCGGATAGATGGCAAGAGAGATGGTTAAAGCTTCAAGATAGCTCTTCACGGTAGGCCGGCTGAGGTCACATTCACGAGACAATTGAGAATAATCTACCAGTCCTCCACTTGTCCGCAGCAAAAGTCGAAACAGGTCAAGAAAACCCGTGCGTTCCCTAACAGCAAACAATTCTTGAATGTCTCTGGCATAGAAACTATCCATCCACTCAGAAAAAAGAGAATTATCTTTTTCATTGCTGAGCAAAAATTCAGGTAGTCCTCCGTGCCATAAACGACGATCCAGCTCTCGAACACCAAACTCTTTCTGGCATTCACTCCAGAGGACTGGAAGTAAATGAATGGTTATTTTCCTTCCTGTTAGAGCATCCCTGAATTTCTTGGTGGCCGCCAGCGTTGATGATCCTGTGGCCAGGATCCGGAGATGAGGAAAAGAATCTGCCGCCACTTTTAAAATGCGGGTCGGGTCAGGTAAACGATGAATTTCGTCAAGTATGATGATAGCCTTCCTTTTCTTGGAGCGGAAAAAAAGTTCTGGGTCGTCAAGTTTACGGGCGTCAGAAGGTAAATCACAATTCAGATAAACGGCATCAGGAATCATCCTGGCCAGTGTGGTCTTCCCCACCCGCCGGACACCAGCCAGCCAGACTATCGGGCGCTTCCTCCAGGCCTCATGAATTTTTTTCAGCCAATATGGTCTGACTATCATGTAATTATAATTACCAAATAGGCGTCTATTTGTCAAATAGATTTTCATTTTGGAAAATTCGCCTATAGTTTTTAAATGCTGGTCATTGCCGAGAAACCTGCCTGACTGAAATTTATAATCGGACGTTCAAGAAAAAAAACCGAAGATAAGCCAAAATAAGACCAGTGCTGTTCCTTACAGAGGCCAGGGCCTGTGTTTTGGATCTTTCTTTATTTCAGCAACGGCTCGCTGCATTTTGACGATAATTTCTATTTTTTTCTCAAATGGCAGCTTGGCCAGCTGCCGGCGCCGCTGGCGTTTCTTCTCAAAAATAGATTCAATGTATTTATTCATCACCGTCATTTTCAATTATATTAATTTCTTCTCAGGCGCTGGGAGATTTTTTCGGCGGCGGTGCGGGCTTCGGGACCGACCTCAGAGTCTTTCATCAGGGACTGGCAGAAAGTTAAGCCAGCCTCGCAGGGAAAATCAGGCAGAGCAGATAGAACCAGCTTTTTCTCTTCAG
>Ga0315282_10016770_pt1 | contig 10667 bp, 7 predicted proteins | sample YL17G07_20_MG_FD_203693 | JGI IMG/M metagenome (GOLD analysis project Ga0315282, IMG submission 203693) | Sediment microbial communities from Yellowstone Lake, YNP, Wyoming, USA - YL17G07_20 | ecosystem: Environmental > Aquatic > Freshwater > Lake > Sediment | place: USA: Wyoming | collected... | reverse complement strand
GGGAAACAAACCGTTCCTATCAAGGTTCAAGTGACGGATACAATTCTGAGCCCGGCTTGTCCTTAAGCTTATTTTTAAGGAGAGATACTATGGATATTAATCATTCTACCAAAGAGAAAGGCCAGGCGCTTGTACTTATTGTCCTCACCATAATAGGCTTGTTAGGGATCACGGCATTAGCGATCGATGGTGGTATGGTCTATGCCGACCGGCGTTTTGCACAAAATGCGGCCGATACTTCTTCCCTGGCAGGTGCGGCTGCGGTGGCGCTATACCTTGAAAATAATGAGATATTTTCTAAAGATTGGAACTGTTCGAACCCGCTGATTATTGCAGCCCAGAATGCAAGCGATGGCGCAAAGACGGCTGCAATTGGCCGGGCTGCCGATAACGGATTTGAAATTGAGAGGGATGTACCTATTAATGGCGTGATGACCCATTGTGGGCAGATAGATAAAATTAGTTGGGTCGAAACTTACATCGATATCACGACCACAATCTCGATTACAACCCAAACATCTTTAGCTCATTTTGTCTACAAGGGTCCCTTAACCAATCAGGTAAACGCGGTGGCGCGCGTTCAACCCCCCCGCCCGTTAGCATTTGGGAATGCTATTGTAGCCTTAAATGAAGCCGCATGTAGTGGGAATAAGTATGGTGTAATATTTTCCGGAAGCGCAACGGATATCATCAATGGAGGAGGGGTATTTTCTAACGGCTGTTTATATGGAAATGGAAATAAGTTTACCGTGACAGTAAACGATGGATCGGTTCGTTATGTTGGCGAATCCGACGGGACTTTGACGCATATTTCCCCCGCTCCAGAACAAGTGCCTCTTGCTATACCAAAATCGGCTTACCAGATAGACCCACCAAATTGTACTGGGTTGACTGATATGGGATCTGTTTCATCTGGTGGGACAATTTCTGAAGGTATATATTCTAAAATCAAGTTGACCAACGGCGAACTGAAATTGAACCCGGGGTTATATTGCGTTACTGGAAAACCGGATGCGTTGAATATAACGGGTGGCACGTTGATCGGATCGGGGGTTACAATATATGTAACTCAGGGAAATGTGTATATCGCAGGAAATGCAGATGTTAATCTGGAATCTCCAACCAGGGGATCTAATCCTGCCCATGCTCTCGAAGGTGTTTTGTTTTATCTTGCAGAAGGCAACACCAGCGAAGTGAATCTGGAAGGGAATTCTACCTCTGCATATCTTGGGACGATTCTGGCGCCGGATGGTGATATAAAAATTACCGGCGCTAACAATACAACCCCTACATTTAATACCCAATTAATTGGAAAAAATGTAGAGGTTAGCGGAAATACATACCTGCAGATAAATTTCAATGACTACCATACTGCTATCCTGCATGCCTCAATGGAACTACTCAGGTAATCTCAACTTAATCGAAGAATAAAATGTATCCGGGCAGGCAACCCGGCGGCGCCCGGATTGACCGCCTTACTGCTGCTTCCTCTCGGACCTGACAGGGTTCGACGGTTTCCGCCGCGCCGGACCCACCCGGACACGTTCCGAAGGATACCCCAGGAAAGTACGGCTGTCAACTATTATTTAAAAGGGTATTGAAAAAGACCCTGAAGGCTTCAGAATGACACTAAAAGTAAATTGTGGATTTTGAAGGCTTTGCAGATGACCATTACAGGTCTATAATTGGGGTGTGAAATCCATTCCCCAGCATACTTGAATTGATTTGATTTCAATAACCGGAGGTTAGAGGAGAGCTATGTCATCCAGACTCTGGACGTACCTCGTCGGTTCACCCCTCCCCACCCACGAACTGGCTGATAAGCGCCTGGACAATATCCGCGCCCTGGCAGCCTTTTCGCCAGATGCCCTGTCTTCGGTTGCGTATGCCAGCCAGGAGATCTTTTTAGGCCTGGTCGTCGCTGGCAGCCAGGGGTTGGGCTACGCTTTTCCGATCGCCGTTAGTATAGTTATCTTGCTCGTGATCGTTGCGATCTCCTATTACCAGACTATCCAGGGTTATCCATCTGGAGGCGGGTCTTATATCGTAGCGCGTGATAACCTGGGCTACAAAGCCAGCCTGGTGGCAGCCACCGCGCTATTGATTGATTACCTGCTGACCGCAGCCGTCAGTTTAACCGCCGGCGTTGAAGCAATCGCTTCCGCCATACAGCCGCTGTGGCCTTACCGGGTCGAGATCGCCCTGGTTTTATTGGCGTTCATTACCCTGCTTAACCTGCGTGGGGTACGCGAATCAGGTACTGCTATGGCAGTGCCGGTTTATCTTTTCCTCCTGACTTATATAGGTATGCTTTTATTCGGTATGGTGATGGCGATAATACACGGACCAGGACATCCCTCTCTGACAACCCCAAAAGCCTCCTCGCCGCTGACGCTGTTCCTTCTCCTGCATACTTTTTCCGCCGGCTGTACCGCCCTCACCGGCGTCGAAGCAATCAGCAATGGGGTGCCCTACTTCAAACAGCCCGAAGCAAAAAACGCAGGCAAAACACTGATGGTGATGACGGTATTGATGGGTTTCTTATTTATAGGCAGCAATGGTTTGATCCAATACCTGGCTATTGTAACCGGCCCTCAGGAAACCATTCTCTCTGCCTTATCGCGGACAATATTGGGAAATGGACCACTTTACTTGCTCGTACAGGTGAGCACTTTATTGATCCTGGCGGTGGCTGCCAACACCAGTTTTGCCGGTTTCCCGCGTCTGGCTTCTATCCTTGCCCAAGATAACTTATTGCCACACCAGCTAGCCAACCTTGGCGACCGGTTGGTCTTCACCAATGGGATGATTTTGTTGGCAATTGCTACCGGGGTTTTGATTGTCACTTTTGGCGGTAATTCGCACGCCTTGATCCCATTGTTTGCGATAGGGGCTTTCCTGGCCTACACATTATCACAGGCTGGCATGGTTTTGCACTGGAAACGGGTGCAGGGTAAAGGATGGCAATTAAAAAGTTTGTTCAATAGTATCGGCGCCCTGGTAACCGGAGTGGCATTGGTGATCGTCATCATCAGTAAATTTCTAGGTGGCGCCTGGATTGTTTTTCTATTTATCCCACTTCTAATGATGATTTTTCAAAAGATACACAAGCATTACAAAGAAGTGGGAGCGCAGCTTACCCTGCGTGGTTTACCCCCTTCACTCCGCCCTTATATGGGTTTGCGCCTGGTGTTGCCGGTTTCGGGCGTGCACCGCGGCGTCATAGACGCGGTCAACATTTCGCGGGCGATATCCAAGAAGATCGTTGCCCTGTATATCGAAGTGGAACCCGGTAGCGGTGAGAAGGTAAAAGCGAGGTGGCAGGAGTGGTGGCCAGATATTCCTATCGTTATTGAGCCTTCCCCATACCGTTCAATGGTAGGCCCATTGCTGGATTTCCTGGACCGCTATGACGCCGAGTGCAACGATGGCACTACCGCCGGGGTGGTGCTGCCGGAATTCATCCCAGCCAAGCCCTGGCAACGTTGGTTACACAACCAGCAGGCCGAGATGATCAAGCGGGCGCTGCTCTTTCGCCGCCGCCAGTATGGTTACCAACGGGTGATCATCGACGTGCCGTATCATCTCAAACGGTGAATTGATCCATTCACCAGTCATGTACATCCCAGTAGTTTCATGATGATCTACTCGCCGTTTAAACAGCACCCCTGCTGGCTTTTCAAGAATCAAGATTACTGCTCAATCATCTAAAGTATCATGTCTTTGCGAGGAGGTTGCTCTTCCCGACAAATCCCTGGCCTGACGCCGGGACAGGTAATCTCCACTTTATAGATGATTGTCTCTCAATGAAAGTTACTCGTTTAATGGGAGATTGCTTCGCAGAGTACGCTCACAACGCCATGGCTGAGTAGTTACCGTCAGGAGATAATTTCAGGTAAACTATACCGAATGAGATCGACCGACCGTATACACTTGCTCCAGATCATTCTGTTAGCTCTTTTACTGCGTAGCAGCTTGCTGCTGGTGGCATGTCGCTATCCAGAGCGCATGATTCGGCGGGATACGACTGAATATCTTCAGCTTGCCACTAACTTGGTGCAAGGTAAAGGATTCTCCCAGAAACAACTACCCCCATACCAACCGGATGTGGTCCATACCCCAGTCTACCCGGTTTTTCTTGCGATGATAGAAGCCGTTATAGGCAATAGCTTAATAGCAATTGCCATAGTTCAGGTTGTACTTAGTTCACTAACTGCCGGGTTGGTGTATCTCTTGGGACGACAGCTCTTCAATCCTGGTGAAGCCTTCCTGGCGGCGTTATTTTATGCAGTCAGCCTGGAATCCATTACGCATGCCATTTTTCTTCTCACTGAGACATTATTCACCGTTTTACTGCTGATTGGTTTTGGTCTTCTTATACATTACCAACTGAAACGCAGGTTACGTTGGTTGCTGTCCGCCGGGTTGGTTTTAGGGCTGGCAATACTATGCCGCCCGATCGCTTTGTATTATCCGCTACTGGCTGGTATGTGGGTTGCTATCGATTCAACTTACCCGTTGCGCGCCAGGCTATACCGGATATTGGTTTTCTTGTTCGTCTGCTTGCTGATTGTCGGTCCTTGGCTGGCGCGTAACCAGCGCCTGGTTGGCAAACCAGTGATATCCATTATCTCCAGTTATAACCTTTATTTTTACAATTCCGCTGCGTTATTAGCCAACCTGGAGGGGATTAGCGAGAGACAGGTAAGAGCTGATTTGTTTGTCCGGGCCGAGCGTGACCTATCTGAACTGGGTTGGAAAGGTAACCCGGGGTTGGAAATGCGATATTACCAGCAGAAAGCCAGCCAGATGATCCTGGCTCACCCGCTTCGCTATGCTTTTGTGCATTTGAAAGGAGATATTGGCAGCTTGTTGCCAAATGTGAACGAATTGACTGAGCTGCTGGGTTACACCCATGCAGCACAGGGTACATTGAGTGTGCTTAACCAGCAGGGGATAATTGCCGCTGTGTACCATTATTATGGTGACCAGTTATGGCTGGTGTGGGTGTTATTACCGTTGATTATCCTTTTGGCTGCGGTTTACCTGGGGGCTGTCGCCGGAATAATCGCTATGTTACGAAGACGAAAGGGGTCGGAATGGTTCCTCTTTGGTTTGACAATCGCCTACTTCTTGCTCCTGCCAGGCGCGCCTTCCAACCCGCGTTTTCGGGTGCCGGTTATGCCCCTTATCTGCCTGCTTGCCGGACCTGGCTGGTGGCTACTCCGGGAATATTCCTTGCGGGTGTGGAAACTTCTGAGGGGGCGGCAATCGCATTTTTTTATTCAATGACCAAAATTTTGCCACTTATAAGAGCGGATCTGGTAATAGTTACGCTATTATGTTGGCTGATGATGGCTTATACAACCGGGTAACGGGACATAACTTTGCGGAATAAATCTATGTGGTTTTCTACATTATTTAGGAAAGGCTGGACCGGTTGAATGACATTTTTATGCTTCATTGAGGCAATGAGCTGGCGTGAGCATTGCATTCACTTGTCTGATTGGTGGAAGTTAGGGTAAGATATGGGAGTTACTACCCTGGGAATTCCCACATGGCTCGAAAAAAATTGTTTTTCATCTTTTTGACCATTGCGATACTGGGAACGCACCTTTCCAATATCTGGCGATTGCGCACCTACCCGTTTACCGATCTACCTAATCACCTGGCTGAGGCCTACCTGCTGCGCACCCTAACCTTGAATCCAGACGATTCCCTGGGCAGCTACTACCGGATCGATATTGCCCCTTACACACCCGCGTCTTTACATGCTGTTTTTTGCGCCCTGTTCCCGGATGTCGAGATAGGTAATAAGGTTTTCTATACCTTGTGTATGTTGCTTATTGTCGGTAGCCTGGTTGTGTTGATTCGGGCGGCGGGGGGCGACTCATGGTTAGCGTTTCTCTCGACCCTGTTTTTTTACCATCTCTCAGCGATGTGGGGATTGGTCGGTTACATAGCGGGTGTGGCTACCGTCCTTTTCGTCATGGTCATGCTGGTGCGTTACCTGGATCGCCCATCTTTTTGGTCGGCCTTATGGCTGGCGCTTGCTACGCTGTGTGTATATTATGCGCATGCGATAGCCTGGTTGTTTATGGTGGCGTGCATCGGCAGCGCAATCTTGACGCGCCGGGGGATGGAACCTAAATACCGATGGCTGGGTTTAGCGGTGATTTTCCCAGGGCTGACGCTATTCTCTCTATGGGTGATGCGCGCTGAGGGATTCGAGAATTATCCGCCCACGATTCCGTTTATTATTTCCTATTATCGGTCTGAATACCTGGTCTCATTACCCAGGCGTTTGATTGATATTTTCTTATACGACAACAATTACATCGCCACCGGGCAGCTTGGTAATATTTTATCGTTGTTATTTACCGTACCGGTGGTTGTCTGGTTAGGTTGGATGATTTATCGATGGAGAGCAACAAGTTGGGGGCTTGCGAATTCATCTTCCAGGCATTGCGGGCTGGTATTTCTCATTGTCTCTGCAGTCTGCTACCTGATATTACCCAATCGTCTTCCGGATCAATTTATGCTTTTCGAACGGATGTCAGTATTTTTCTTCTTGGGGGCGATTTGGACTCTTGGCTATCTGATTACCAAACCGTTGCATTCCCTGATGTATGCTATGTTTCTACCTTTGCTTATCCTGCACGCTGGATTGTGGTTTAATTTTTTCGACGATTTCAACCGGATGGTTCAGCCTTTCCAGTCATTGCTTTATCGAGCTTCAATTGCGCAAAACCGTACCCTTGGGGCGATAATTGAGGATTACAACTTTCGGGGCGAGCCGGCATTGATTCATTACCAGAACTACCAGCTCATCTGGAACCATGCGGCTGTACCGACGAATATAGTCGAGTACCGTTATCGCCTGGTGACTGCCCAACCGGGCCAAACCCTGCCGCATTATGAAGGCTGGATCACCGGTCCTGCGGATATCGACATCTTGCTCGACCATTACCGAAATCTTGAGCTGCTGCTGTGCCATGGGGAGTATGCCTGCAAGGCAAGCCTTGAGACGGGAAGATACACCTTCGCTGGTCAGCGGGATGGGTGGATACTATGGATTTCAAGCCATGAATAAAAAGACGCTACTTTTTAGGATGGTGGCAGTTGTAATCCTGGCTACCCACCTTTCTAATATCTGGCGATTGCATACCTACCCATTCACCGATTTACCCAATCACCTGGCTGAGGCCTACCTGCTGCGCACCCTGACCTTGAATCCGAGTGATCCGCTGGGTAATTATTACCAGATTGCAATCACTCCGTACACCCCCACGACATTGTATGCAGTTTTTTGCGCCCTTTTTCCGAATGTCGAGTTCGGCAATAAAGTATTTTATACATTGTGCATATTGCTAATGGTTGGCGGCATGTTTCTATTGATCCGGGCTGCGAAAGGCGACCTCTGGTTGGCGCTATTAGCGGCCTTATTTTTTTATCATCTCTCTACCATGTGGGGGTTGGTGGGTATTACCGTGGGAGTGGGGCTATCTCTTTTAGCTATGGTAGCCCTCGTTCGGTATCTGGAACACCCCTCACCTTGGTTTGCACTGTGGCTGGCGCTAATCGCGCTGGGCGTATATTATGCCCACCCGGTTACCTGGATATTCGTTGTCATATCTGTGGGCGTTGCATTATTGTTTTACTTAAAGACTGATATAAAATATCGTTTACTTGGCATATCCACTCTTCTTCCTGGAATAGCGCTCTTTATTTTCTGGAAAATTGGGGCTGAATACAATCAAAACTATAGGCCTACATTGCCTTTTTTAGTGTCTTATTATCGGTCGGAGTATCTGGCTTCAATCCGTAATCGTCTCATCGAGTTATTCTTGTTAGATAATAACTTCCTTGGGATTGGTCATCTGAGTAAGATATTTGCATTAATATTGACGGGGCCGTTGGTTGTGGGCTTATTAATAATGATATTTCGCCAGCGGGCGAACATCCTAAATCTAATCAATTCACCTTCCAGATTCTGCGGGGTTATATTTCTGTCTATCTCGGGAATCTGCTACCTTACTTTGCCTAATCGTCTTCCAGCACAACATATTTTATTCGAACGTTTCTCCGTATTGGTTTTCTTAGGAGTGATTTGGGTAGGAAGTTTCCTGGTTTCGGGGCGGTTGCGGATGCCGGTGCGCGGGATAGTCACTCTGTTATTGTTACTTCATACCGGCTTGTGGTTCCAATACTTTCAAAGATTCGAACAAACAGCCCAACCCTTCCGCTTATTACTCTACCATAATCCCGATGCGCAAAATCGTTCCCTTACTGCAATCATCATTTCCCGTGATTTTCGAGGACATCCGGCATTTTCTCATTACCAGAACTACCAGATCATTTGGAATCATGGCCCGGCAGTAACCGGATTTGTACGGGCACGTTTTCGGATTATCCAAGAGAGGGCTGAAGGGATATTGCCTTATTATTTTGAAGAAGTCGCCAGATCAAAGAAATTCAATCAAGCGATGGTTGAGTATCAGGATATTAACCTGATTCTGACCGACAGCCAGGATATACTAAAAAGAATTAATAATTTTGGGGTATATCAACTAATAGGTCAGGTTGACCCATGGTATTTGTTGGAAAATATTGCATCCCCAAGGTAGACCAGTTTGTAGTTTTTTCAAAATGGCACGTAAGGAATTGACGAATCGATAATTGTTAGTAATGAGGGCATTAAATAAATGACTGAACACCAGTTTGCGATAAAAGATAAAACCTGCCTGGTGACAGGCGCCACCTCTGGAATTGGTTATGAGGCCGCTCTGGCCCTGGCAAAGATGGGCGCTCGGCTGGTAATTGTAGGTCGCAACCCGCAAAAGTGCATCGCGGCTGTGGCGCGTTTTCGCCAGGAAAGCGCCAACCCGGCGGTGGATTATCTGCTCGCCGACCTGTCTTCCCAGAAGCAGATCCGCCGTCTGGCAGGCGAATTCCTGGAGCGTTATGACCATTTGCATGTGTTGATCAACAACGCCGGAGCGTTCTTTTTGCGGCGGAAAGAGAGTGTGGACGGCGTCGAAATGACTTTCGCCCTCAACCACCTGGCTTATTTCCTGCTTACCAACCTGCTGCTTGAGAGGCTCAAAGCCAGTGCGCCGGCTCGCATCATCAATGTGAGTTCCAATTCACACCTGGGAATTGAGATGAACTTCGCAGACCTGCAGGGCAGGCACGGTTATTCGGGGTGGAGGGCTTACGGGCAGTCTAAGCTCGCTAATTTGCTATTTACCTACGAACTGGCTCGCCAGTTGGAGGGCAGTAGGGTCAGTGTGAATGCCATGCATCCCGGCTTCGTGGCGACTGGGATTGGCAAGAATAACGGCTGGTACGCCCGCCTGGCTTTGTGGTTCGCTCACTTGAGAGCCCGCACCCCTCAAGAAGGCGCGCGGACTATCATTTACCTGGCGACCTCGCCAAATGTGGAGGGCATAAGCGGCAAGTATTTCAGCGATGAAAAACCGGTGGCATCCTCCCCGGCTTCTCATGACGAAGCTGCCGCCAGGCGGTTATGGCTGATCAGCGCCGAGTTGGCCGGGTTGGCTTAATGGAAGAAATTGGGCAAATTTTTTAGAAGGTGAAATGAAGGAATGTAAAGGAGCGGGAGGAACGAGGAATTTACGGGGAGCGGTGAAACGAGAGGAAACGGTAAGAATTTTCATCTCGTACAATATGGATTGGTTGCAACAATTCCTGAAACCGATTATCATTCGAAATAATTTATGGAATCACAGAACAAGATCGAACGATATCGACATCCCAGCTGGTTGCACCGGTTGATCAAATATCTAGCAGCTCTGAATCAGCCAGCGCACTTATTATCCCGTTATCTACACCTTTTGGATAAGGCGGTCTTGAGACTGAGTGGTGGCAAGGCGACTGCTACCAGCCTGTTGACCGGGCTGCCAGTGGTCTGGCTGACGACGGTGGGCGCTAAAAGTGGACAATTACGAAAGACACCCCTGGTGGCATATTTCGAGGGCGAGAAGGTGATTTTGATCGCTTCGAATTTCGGCAGCTTGCACCACCCGGCCTGGTACCACAACCTGCGCGCCAATCCCCGGGTTCGCCTGATGTTTGGCGGTCACGAAAGCGAATATATCGCCCGCGAAGCCCTGGGAGCCGAACGCCAGAATTACTGGCAGAAGGCAGTCGATCTTTACCAGGGTTATGCCAGCTACCAGGAACGAGCCGGAGCGCGTCAGGTGCCCGTGGTCATTTTAGTGAACGTCTCAGACTTTAAATCTGAAAATGAAGTTACAAGGATGGAAGGAGAAAGGTAATTGCAAGCCACCCGCTTAGGCCGTTCTGGTTTGCAGGTATCTCGCCTGTGTCTAGGTTATATGACTTTTGGCAGTTCCCAGTGGCGGGCGGTTTTTTGGCAGGCAACCGGCCAAAGACCGGGGATAGCGAGATCATGCGATCCAAAACGGACGATTACACCCGATTACACCCGCGAGCGGTATTACGTCAAGCAGGATTTTATCATCACCGGTCGCGTCCAGGAGTTAGCCCAGAAGAAAGGTGTTCAGCCCATTCAGATCGCTTTAGCCTGGGTGTTGCATGCTCCAGGCGTTACCAGCTCGATCATTGGGGCGCGTAACATGACGCAATTTCAGGATCTGGTAACTGCAATGGAGGTAGAGATT
>Ga0315282_10016769_pt1 | contig 10668 bp, 10 predicted proteins | sample YL17G07_20_MG_FD_203693 | JGI IMG/M metagenome (GOLD analysis project Ga0315282, IMG submission 203693) | Sediment microbial communities from Yellowstone Lake, YNP, Wyoming, USA - YL17G07_20 | ecosystem: Environmental > Aquatic > Freshwater > Lake > Sediment | place: USA: Wyoming | collected... | reverse complement strand
TATGCCTCTTCCCTATTGAGGTTCAAACGGCCAGTTTTTCAGGTTTGGTCTTGCAAGCTGCTGCCGTAAAATAATAACATCTATATCACCGTGTGTTGGTAACATTGGGTCACGCAGCGGGAAAGTGTCTCTACCGTCCTCGTACGGATCGTACGGCGTCTTGTACGTGTCGCATGGCGAGTCTTGGCCGGTGGTTGGTTGTGTGGTTGTTGTCGTGGCGGCGTTGTCGAGGGGGGATGCCCGGGTTCGCCGTGCACGATAGATCACTACTTAGACCTAGACGGGAGGGAGCCTGTTGAAGCGGGTTGAGCCCCGTGCTCAGAGTGAATGTCTGAAGTGATTGCTCCGGTTGACCATAACAGGGCGAGCGCAAGCTCCTGTGGAGGAGGCTGAGACATAGCGGGCTTCGCGAATCATACGAGCGAATGTACGCTTGTCGAGTGGTGGTCCATATGCCGTGCGATCGCGTCAAAGGCTTCGCTGCAGCCCGCGACACGCACATCCTCATCTAACGACTAGCATATGATTAGGGCCCGAGAACATGAGCCTGAGAGCTGGTGCGCTGGCTCGCCAAGCAGCTCACGTTGGGCTGCAGACCAGCCTCACATAGAAGATTTGACTACTCCCCCTAGTAGTTAGGTCGGGGGGTAGTAGTTGCTCTTCGACGAGGCGCCGAAGACTAGTCTTGCGGATTTCTTCGATTTCCGGGATGAGCTGAGGATGTTCAGGGATGCGTTGGCGAAGGGGAGGCGTCAAATTGTGGTCACTGGGATGAGGAGGATGGGCAAGACCTCACTCCTTCTCACCGCGCTCAACGAGGACAAGATCCCATACGTGTTGCTAGATGGGCGTGCCTTCGCGGCTGCACCTACGATTTCGAGGGTGGAGTTCATCCAGGCCCTCGAAGAAGCAATCAACCTCTGTGTTGAACGTCAACGAGCCTGGTGGAAGCTACTTCCAGGCGCTCTGAGGCGTGTTCGCGGCGTGGAGGTTGAGCCCGGAATGCCGCCCTCTATACGTCTAGCTTGGGGAGAGAGGCAAGCCCAGTCGGCAGACTTGTTGACCCTTATGCAGCTGCTTGGGAAGTTGGGGCTGGAACAGAGTCGTCGTATCGTCATCGCGTTGGATGAGGCGCAGGAGTTTCGGCGGCTTGCTGGATTCGATCTAGTAAAGCTACTTGCATATGTTTACGATCACGTCAGGTCCGTGCAGCTTGTCATCACTGGATCACAGATAGGCTTCCTCCACGAGTTCCTTGGAGTTGAAGACTCGAGGTCACCGCTTTTTGGGAGACACTACACCGAGGTTCGGCTACACCATCTGACCAAGGCTGAGGCGACATCGTTCCTGGAGCATGCCTTCGCTCAAGAGAAGATGGAAGTCGATCCAAGAGATTTGGAGGAGGTCGTATCGCGTCTGAATGGAATCATCGGTTGGTTGACGCAGATAGGGGCCGCCGCGCGGGAGAAGGGTAGGTTGGACCCTGATACGCTAGAGGAGACTATGACCAGAGCGGCCGCAATGGCATCCGATGAGCTGGACAGTTTTCTCGCCTACCGCACCGCTGCACGCAAGAGGTATCGAGCGATCCTCGCCGGGGTGGCAACTCGAGGCCCAGGACGATGGAGTGACCTCAAACGCGCACTGGAAGCTGAGGAGGGACGAAAGCTTTCTCCAACCGTCTTCAACCATCTCCTAGGAAACCTGGCGAAGACGAACTTCGTCCGTAAGCGTGGGGACCAACTCTACGAAATCGCGGACCCGGTCCTTGCTTTTGCACTTCACCAGCGCCCGCATGCTTCAGCCCGTACTACTACCTCCCGTATTAAGCTGCACGTGTAGTAGCGGATCTCGCCTCTCACATCGAACTTGCTTGGGACCGATCAGGGGTGGGATGGACCTGCAGCGAACTAATCCTCATAGTTGCGTTTCAGGAGTCTTAAAGTGAATGGGAAACCCCGTTCGAGTATCCAACATGTGACGCGTTCCTCGGGCGTTGATGTCCGCAGAGGGTGGCCAGCTTCTGCTCACAGTCGACTGCGTACCATCTGGCGGAAGGCCATGGGAGCGCCAGGGAGCAATACTTCGCCGATCGTCTTCGACGTGACGAAGCGCGTCACCTTCTCAAGCGTTGCTGCCTCGTGTGTGAGAAGCTCGTCACTACTTGGGGCCTCCCTTCCAACTTCCTTTCTCCCCTCACACAGCCAGTGTTGATGAAGCCTCAGGTCTAGGAGGCGAGATGCCACCAGCATCCTCTCTAGCTCTACCTGGTCCATCATGATGTGAAAGAGGCTATCATCCTCACAGATAGTCCTACGCATCATTTGCAGAGTCTTCATCTCCAGCGAGAGCAGGTAAGGCTCGCGCATCACTTTGAAGAACAACCAGTATAGTTCATTCTCGATCTGTTCCGCTGTTAAGGTGTTTCCACCGAGGAGAATAAGTTGGCGCAGAAGGCTCTTGCTTCCATGAATGTCAACCCAGGTGTCATCTAGAGTTTGCATAGTGATGTGAAGCCAAGAGCTATCTGATGCCCCACCGCTCTCTCGAATGGGCTGAAACTTCTCGGCATTTTCCCACCGCAGGACGGGGTTGCAAAGCACGTAGCGGCAACAGCTCACAAGCACATTCGAAGCGATGTCATCCACTCCCTTCTCGACGAAGTACTTCCACTTTCGAAAGAGTGCTACTTCATCCTTGTACTTCTCCGTGAGGGCTTCCCATCGAACGACAGGAGGAGGAGGCGAAAGGGAGAGAACGTAGACAAGTCCCAGCATCGTGACGTCGTATTTGCTGATAGTTCTTCCGCGATACTCTTCGCGTGAAACGCGGGCAATCAATCCCTTTCGAGACAGCCGTTTCGCGTACTTTCTCACAGAGGAGTAGGAGATGGCCCTGATCGCCCGATCGACTGACCTACTAGTAGACAGGCTAGAGATGTGGTGAAGGTTCATCCCTTGCTTTGGACCAGTGAGTAAGAGTAACATAATCGTCGTTTCGCAATTGCAAGGTGTCTTTTGTCTAGTCAATGGCTGAACATTCGGGATATTAGACGGCGCTACCGATATTGTATGCGGTTGCCGGGCGTTTATCCTGCACTTTTTGACGGTTTACAAGTACTTGAAAAACCATAATGCAGAGAGAACAATTGGTCAGCGCTGAGGCTGTCTCCTTGAAGAGTTGGGTGGGCGAGAGAATAAGCTTGAAGGTGTGGGTCACGGAAGTCGTCGCTATTCTCGCGCTCTTCTACCTAGCCTACTTGCTTCGTAGTCTGATCAGTATCCCGCACACCCTCAGAGGTGATGGCCTCTACTGGGACCTCTCAGCTTTGACTGTAGCCTATGTTGTCACTCTCGTTGCTCCTATGGTCTGCGCAAGGTGGGTTTACAATATTGAAATCGGCAGGGACAGAAATAGCAGACGCACGGGTCTACTTATCCTCATCCTCTCTTTGGTCGCGTTTCCCTACTCGTGGCTTCTGCTCACGGAGACTGTTCCGGTTGCCTCGGCTTATCTCGGTCTGAGATTTGAGTGGGGAACACTTGCTCTGATCGATTCAGTCCTTCTATTCTTGTTATCACTTTACGGCCTTCACCGGACTGAGGCGCTTTCAAGTCTCTTCAAGTCACGTGTTCGGAAGCTGCACATCGGGAACGACAATTATGTTTCATGAAATCGCAAAGTTTTCTGCGCTTGAACTTCGACCACAGATTCCATTCAACCATCCTAGCCCTGAAAAGTTTTGCAGCACCGTGGATACCATTCGCAGCCCGTTTTCGTATGATATTTGTCTGGGAGATGGCGAGGTCAACATTAGTGTCGCATCCGAGCATCCGGAGCTGATCGCGAACGCGTATGCTCACATCTACGAGGGACTTGGAACAGCCCCTGCGCCACTAGTCCCCAGCTGTGTCGCTAGGTCTCTCGCGCAGACAGATTATGCCGCCGGCGTCGTCGTTACGGCAACAACAGAGTTCGCATCGTCGGCACCTTACGCGAAGGAAGAAGACAGGTTAACGCCTCTTCTTACACGCCTGAGCGCGTTGAAAGCGAAGATTTGGATACAAACATTGGTCGAGCCCGCGAGGCTTGGTTTGAAGGCCAGACTGTACCGACACTCACTCGAGCTGGAGGTGGAGAGAGCTCGGCTCGGCGGGGAGAAGCCGTCTAGAATGCTCCAGGCTGCCGTGGATGGGGCCGAGGGGAAAATGCTTCAACCAGTCTTCAGAGTTTCTGTGCGTTCACTCGCTTTCGCGCCTACCAAGGCCGATGCCGTAGAGGCGGCTAGGTGTGTGGGCTGTGGCTTCGAGGCGTTCCGCGGTCCCGAAGGCGCGTTGAAATGGGACACGGAGGATCCCAGGAAGCTCTTTGAACATATGCTCAAACGAAGGCATCTTCATCGGTTCGTGTTGAGCAGCGTGGAGCTCTGCTCGCCAATACGGCTCCCTTCACCGTTCAGCCTCTCGGGAATGAACGTGAAACGAGCGGGTTTACGTCTTCAACCTATCCGACCAAGGCATGAAGGCCTCGCTGTGTCGTTGGGAACTTTTCTCGTCGACGGAAAAAGGTTTGATCTTCCCCTCTCGGCCTTTCTGGCTCATGCCCTGTTGCTGGGCGCGACGGGCTTCGGCAAGAGCACACTGATCCTTCGCATCATTCATGCCCTGCAGCACGCCGGCTGGTCTCAGCGAACAACGCTTGCGACCGACCTTCTAGACAGAGGGGACTTGCGCGGCATATCCCTGCATCTTGCCAAACCATCAGAGGCCTTCACGGTTATCGTGATCGACGTGGAGGGCGAGCTATCGAAGCGGTTGCTCAGGACATCGCAGGATCTTCCAGTAGACTACTATCATCCAGACGAAGCTCCATTCGCTTACAATCCACTGGAGGTAGATAACTACGCTAGCGCCGAAGAACGCGACGCGAAGGTTACTTTGCAAGCAGGCAACGTTGCGGCGTCGATTGCTGAGCTCACAGGGCTGACGGAGAGATGGTCCCCGCGCATGCTTGCCATCCTCCGAAAGTCTCTTACCGCTCTGATGCGAGCCAAGGATAGAGCAACGCTCAGCGAACTAAGAGAACTTCTCGATGCTCTCTCTGAGCAGAGGCTACTCGAAGACAAGGTTCAGAGACTTGGACTTGAGTGTGAACTCGCGCAGGCTCTCAGAGGATACTGCGACATGTGGCCGAGGATTTCGGAGAGTATCTTTGGCCTTCAATACCGGCTAGATGTCTTTCTCGACTCAAAGATGATGCGGCGAACCTTCAATTCAGCGCGTTCAACTCTGGACTTCAGGAAGATGCTTCGCCCGGGATCGCTGACGATTCTCGACCTCGGAGGTCTTGATATTCCTCCAAATTTCAGACAGGCTTTGGCTTCAATGCTTCTGTGGCGGGTGTGGCTAGCCCTCGTAGATAGGTCGAAGGTTGTTGAGGAGAAGAGGCTTTGGCCGGTGATCGTCGTGGCCGACGAGTTCCAGATGTTCTCGTCAATCTCGCTTCTGCCACAGATAGTCGCCGAGATGAGGAAGAAGCAGATGTTCCTCTATCTTGCAAACCAAAACCTAGCACAGTTATCTGACCCCTTGGTTGCCACTATTCTAGCCAATACCGGACTCCAGTTCTTCTTCAATCTCAGCGGGGATGATTCGAAGCGCGTCGCGCAGAACATGGATCCTGTCCTTGCGGGTGAGATAATGCAAACGCTTGTTACCCTGCCCAAGTTTCAGGCCATGATCAGAGTGAAGAGCGAGGAAGAGTATGTGGCACCATACCTCATCAACTGTCATCCGCCTCTTGGAGACACCTACACGGACCAACAGGTTCATGACGCGCTAAAGGTGATCAAGGCTGAAAGGCAGAGAATGATCGATGAGATGGCCGTGGCCGATACAGCTGGCTGGACGCATCTGGTTAGCTTCGCCCCGCCTCCTCCGCCCTCACTCTTCCGCATCGTCTTGGCTGTGTGGGAACTCCAGACCAAGATGGGCGCGCCGACGCTCACAAGCCTGAGCGAGTCATCTCTCGGATATGTCCCCAAGAACAAGTATACTCTCTCGAACGTGATAGAGAGGGCTGTGAACGGAGGCTACCTCAGGCGTGTCCCGGTCAAGGGCAGGGAGGCCTATCACGTCACCGAGAGGGCGGAAGCCATCCTCTTCCCAGCCGGTGACGTGACATCCACTGCGAAGGCTGGTCTCGACAGGCACAGGGCCCTCATCATTGAAGCACAGTGGGCCCTCGCACGAGAGGGCTGGTACCCTATCCGCACCGACGAGAGCAGTGCCCAGCCAAATCCTGACGGCGTCATAGTGCCCCCACATCCCTTCCAGGATTCGTGGGAGTTCGCGAGAGCTGCGGCCCTCGAAGCGGAGACATATCCTGAAAAGCATCCGGACCGTGTGAGATGGCACGTGATAAACGACCTGCGGAACCTTGACCTCCACAGCGTCATCTTCGCGGTCGACTGCGAGGAGAGGAAGGCCGCCATCGAGGGGGCGATCGCACAACTGGAGGAAAACCTCACGTCCAGAGTAGAGATCAGAACCGTCAAATTATGAACGTGGCGCCTAGGCTTGTATGAACCGCTGAGACACAAAGGCAAAAGCCCTTGATTTGACCATAACTTGGCAAGCGCAAGCTCCTGTCTTCAGACATGGAGTAAGCGAGCCCTCAGTAGTCTTGAAGGAGTACATCCAGAGGCAGAGCAAGAGACGAAACGCAGCAACCTCTTCGCTCTCGCGCCAACGCGAGAACAGCATCACATACTCCAAGAACTCGGAGTCAATTGTGCGAAGCTCTGGAATGAAGTGAACTACCTCCGCCGCCAACAGTACCAGAACTACCTGCGGCTCGACTGGAATCCGCAAGTGTACAAGAAGTACGTTCCGCTGGTTGGCTCCGCGACGGCGCAGCAGGTCGTCCTCAAGAGCAATGAAGCATGGCGTAGCTTCCTCGCATTGAAGCGTATGGAGAAGAAGAGCCTAGGGCTAAGATGTTCGGTCATCCGCAATCATAGATAGGATCAGAGCGGCTACACCGCCGGGGAGGATCGCGACGATCTCTGTCAATTGCCTGCGGGTGGGGGAGTCAGGCTGTCATCGTAGGCGCAGATTTTCGCGTGTTGGTGGTAGAGGTTTAATTAGGGGTGACGTATCGAGCAGTCAGGTACGTGCTTGCCTTGGCAAAGGTCCAGATAGTTGGGCCAACAAGTCACTCGAAGGAGACTGTTTCGAGGGCGATCGAGAAAGCTCTTGAGGCAAGGTTGGCAGATCTGGACGAAAGCATCGCAAAGCTTCGCGACGTAGTGAGAGGCTTCGAGGCGAAGTACGCCATGACTACGGAGACCTTCTCATCGCGTCATGCGGAGGGGAAACTTAAGGAGAATCTCGACTACATGGAATGGAGAGCATGCAAAGAAATTCTGGAAGACCTCATCCAAGAAAGGGAGATGCTTCAGGAAGTCAAAGCCTAACAATCGAGTCCTACCTGAAGAAGCTAACTCGAAGGGAGAATAGAGTTAGCTTCTTGTGCCGTGACCACCATGGAGTAGGACGCCTTTCATGGTTGGCTCCTCAACATCTCTTCTAGGCCGCGGTCGACTCCGAATAGTTCGATGTCCAATTGCTTTTGAGCCTTTCCAACGTCAAGAGAGGAATCTCTGGGTCTTCTGGCGATCCAGTTCAGGTCCCGCATCTCCACCGGAACCAGCAGGCTCTGGTCTAAGCCGAACTTCTGGGCCATCTTGCGGGCGAAATCGAAGCGGCTGATCCTCTCATTTCCAGCCACGTGCAGTGTTCCCTCGGCATTCCGCTCGATCGCCATACGGATCGCCACGGCCAAGTTATCAGCAAAGGTCGGAGAATTGACATGATCCTTCACTACTCTGAGACTCTGGTGTTCACGCAGTCCCTTCAGTATCCACGTGGCGAAGTTGAGTTTGTTTGGGTGCCATCCGTAGAGGACGCTCGTCCTCACTATCAGGGATCCTGGCAGCGTACCCGCGATCCGTTCAGCTTCAAGTTTCGTAGCACCATAGAAGTTGACTGGGTTGGGCTGATCAGACTCTACGTAGCTTCCCTTGTTACCGTCGAAGACGTAGTCGGTTGAAATGAATATCAACTTCGCTCCGACCTTGGCGCAGCCCTCTGCAACGTTGGCCGTTCCGTCCACGTTCACCCGCCGAGCAAGATCTCGGTCTCTCTCGCAGAGATCCACGTCTGTTTGGGCGGCCGTGTGAACGACCACGCTGGGCGTAATCCTTGCTATCGACTCGATCGTGGACGCTTTCTTGGCAAGGTCGATCATGAGATCATTAGCGGTCATGCCTGACTCCTTATCCATGCCAACAACCTCGTACCCCTTCAAGACGCGAAGGAGGCTCCTTCCGAACAGGCCACTGCCTCCTGTGACTATGATTCTGCGTCTTGGCGTACTCCCGGCCTCGACGTGCCGGAGGAGGCTAAGAGACAATAAAGTTGGGTCCATGCACAGGTAGAGTTGGAGCTACTGATCGCATGATCGAGGGCATCGTTCTCCGTGAGCTCAATCCAATACCAGACGAGCGCGGATGGCTTATGGAGTTGATGAGGTCCGATTGGGATCTCTTCGAGAAGTTTGGCCAGGTGTACTTGACTACGGTATATCCGGGCGTCGTGAAGGCTTGGCATTACCACAAGAAACAGACAGACCACATGATCTGCATCAAAGGCATGCTCAAGCTGGCGCTCTATGATTCCCGCAAATCTTCCAAGACGCACAGGCAGCTTGCGGAGGTCTTCTTCGGCGATCGGAAGCCTCTTCTCGTGAAGATTCCGCCGCTCGTCTATCATGGGTTCAAAGGAATAGGAGAGGAGACGGCTTACGTGATAAACGTGCCAACTGAACTGTACAACCATAAGGAACCTGACGAGTTCAGACTTCCACCCGACACGAAACAGATCCCATACGATTGGGGCCTTGCGCCGGGTTTGAAGCATGGATAGGATCCTAGTTACCGGCGGAGCAGGTTTCATAGGCAGCAACTTCGTACGCCACCTACTCGACACCACGGCCTGCAAGGTGATCAACCTCGATAAACTCACGTATGCTGGCAACCTGAACAACATCAAAGACCTACGCGGCGAGAAACGCCACAAGTTCATCAGAGGCGATATCAGAAATCGTAAGCTTGTAGGGTCGCTCGTGAAGAAAGCTGATGCTGTGGTGAACTTTGCAGCCGAGTCTCATGTGGACCGAAGCATCCAGACGCCAAACGTCTTCGTTGAGAGCAACGTTCTCGGAGTGCAGGTCGTGCTTGAAGCATGCCGCAGGTTTGCTGTCAGGTTTGAACAGATCAGCACAGACGAGGTGTACGGCAGCCGCGTCGAAGGGTCATTTGTGGAGACCGATGCGCTCAACCCTTCCAGCCCATACTCAGCGAGCAAGGCCGCAGCGGATCTGCTGGTCAACGCATACCACGTCACGTACGGGCTTGAGGTCACTGTGACGCGAAGTACGAACAACTATGGCCCCAATCAACACCCGGAGAAACTCATCCCCAGACTGATTACGAACGCGCTACGTGGAAAGCCTCTCCCGATCTACGGGTCAGGACAGAATGTCCGCGACTGGATATTCGTAGAGGACAACTGTGGAGCCATTCTCACAGTTCTGGAGAAGGGAGAAAGGGGGCAGGTCTACAACATCGGTGGAGGAAATGAGAGAAAGAACATCGACATCGCAAAAGAGATTCTTCGTTGTCTATCTCTTCCTGAGGCGATGATAGAGTTCGTAGGCGACCGTCCCGGCCACGACTTCAGATACTCTCTGAATTGCGAGCGGATTCATGGCTTGAACTGGATGCCCAAAGTAGGTATTGAGGAGGGGCTTCAGAGAACAGTTGACTGGTACAGGACCAACGAATGGTGGTGGCGGCGACCAGTCAGGCCCATTGAGCCCATAGCAACATTAAACTCGAACTCTTAGCATGGATGGTAGTAACAAGGTTTAAATTTGTAGAACTAGAGTTTTACCTGATCCGCCTTGGTGGAGCTGAGGATTAAGGTAGGCCCAAAGGGGCAAATCCTGATCCCAAAGGTCTTTCGGGACAGGTACGGACTGAAGGAAGGACATGCCGTCGTAATCGAACCTGAGGAGGACGGGGTTCTCATCAAAGGAACGCCATCACTTCAAGAAACTGAGCGGGTGATTGAGAGGCACCTATCCGAGCTGAAGGCCAAGGGGATCAGAGGGCCTAGACTGGGAGAACTGAAGACGGTCTACTTGGAGATGGAGTTCGAGGAGACCCATGAGGAAGCTATTCCTAGACGCTAACCTCGTAATCTATCTCAACACTGTCACCGGGGATGAGCGACCAATAATAGACCGATTCTTCAAAGCTCTCCTCAGAGAGCATCTCTTCACAAACATGCTAGTCCTAGACGAGACGCTGCATGTTTCTAGGAGGCGCTATGCAGTCCCATACGCTATGACTATAGACTTTCTTAGACGGGCGTTTCTACCGTTCACCGAGATCATACCGATAGCCGAAGAGGACCTTCAAGCAACGGAAAGGTACCTGATCAAGTACGATGTGAAACCCTCTGACGCAATACATCTGGCAACTATGGATAAGGTGGGAATAACCTCGATCGTTAGCGAAGACGAGGAGCTGGATGCGGTCAA
>Ga0315282_10016768_pt1 | contig 10668 bp, 8 predicted proteins | sample YL17G07_20_MG_FD_203693 | JGI IMG/M metagenome (GOLD analysis project Ga0315282, IMG submission 203693) | Sediment microbial communities from Yellowstone Lake, YNP, Wyoming, USA - YL17G07_20 | ecosystem: Environmental > Aquatic > Freshwater > Lake > Sediment | place: USA: Wyoming | collected... | reverse complement strand
GTAGTAGCGCCGTCATCAGCGGAACGGACAAGGTAGAGTCGTGGATACTAAGGTCTCAATCGGACCCGAGCACCCTGACAGTCAAGGGGGTTTCCCCCGGCCAAGCCACCCTGACGCTTCAGTATACACCGGATGGTTTCACGTTCCCGAGCTCCGCGCACAACGGCAACTCGGTCACGGTCAAGGTCGTGGAGGTGTACGAGGTGGTTAAGGCCGGCACTGGGGAGTCTGAGCCCTTTTATGTACCATTGAATAGCACAGTGCAACTGAAGGCCAACCCTTGGCCTGAAGGTCCTTGGCCTTCGGGGAGGCCGACTTGGGAGTTCGTGAGCCAGCCGGGGACAACAGGAGTGATCACCCCCTCCTCGGGCTCCGATACTGTCACAGTCTCTGGTCTGAGTATCGCTGGTCTTTACGAGATAAGGGCCAAGTCTGGTGAGCTGGATGACGGCGTCACCATAACCATGTACGCTATAAAGGTCGACAGGCTGCAGTACTACGACTATTATGAATCAGGACAATGGTTGGACGTCTCAGGCACTCTCTACGTTCCGAGAGGCGACTTTGTGAAGTTCAGAGCAGTACCCAATCCGAACGGGGTCCCCTGGCCCGAAGGAAGACCGGTTTGGGGTGGCAGCTCGGGGGCTTCCGGTACCGGTGAAGAGAAGCTTGTACCGTTCAGTAGTGTATCAGCAAGTTCATCGGACTACAAGACTGTTACAGCCGAATGTGGCAATACCGTTACTGCCAATGTGATCGTCTATGATTTTGAAGGTGTGCTTACTCCAAGCGACAATTTCAGCGGTAGAAGCCTATCGCACTATGGCATAGCAGAAGAAGTAGCTTGCAGTTGTACGATTACCCCAACAGGCGTGACCGCGGCTCAGGTAGGTGGAATACAATGGGACAAATTGACCGGGGTCGGAACGCTCAATAATGTGACCAGCGATGGGACTGCTAACTACAACGCGGGTCCCTATGCAGGAGATGTCACGCTGATTCTGGAAGTGATGTCGGGCCCGTGTAAGGGCGCGCTCAAGATCTATGACCGAACGGTCGTCGCACCCACGGGTGGATACTGCGTCAAACGAAGTGGAACGCATATTTTTCACCACCAGTATCATCTGTCTATAGGGCTCAAATCGGACTTCTACCTTACGCCCAGTGACGTGTCTTTCGGAAACATCCAATTCAGGGAAGGAAGCTGCACGGGGCAAAGAACAGGAATGCTGACGCTCCTGCCAGAGAACCATCCGGCTTGGAATACCTGGTACAACATAATCGGAAATGGTCTGAACAAGGTCGACCTGCCATCAAATATGGATGCGGCGGAGATGATCGGGGCGCAGATTACGAGTATCTCGCAATACAGCGCCGGGACTGCCAGCTACCCCGTCCCGTGGATGTACAAAGCACAGGGTGTTGAGCAGGCCTTCATGACGGTATACCAAGAGTTTTGGACCGCTTCAAATGGAGATCAGGGAGTGAAGAAAGACGGTGAAGGCTGGCACGCCGTGAATCACAATGATGATACAGACGTAACAGGCTGGCCAGAACATGGTGGCTAAATCGAAAGTCGTGTGATATACTAAACGAGCGCTGATGAACAACCGCGATGATTTCATCGTGGTAGTAACAGGCAAAGGGTAGCATGCTAAGGCAGTCTGCTACGCCCTGACGCCGAGCCTGTTTGTCAGACTCGTAGAGAAAGGATGGTGTGTGTTATGTTGACGAAATTGAGGGAGATGGCTATTGTAGCGAGCGTGTTAGTTTGGTCGGCATCAGCTACAGCTATGGGAGTAAACGCACGTAATCCAGAAAAGCACGTTCTGAGCACGGAAGTCCAACGGGATGTGGAGAAGCTGCAATCGCTGAGCAGATCAGCTCCTCTCGATGATCTGGAGAAGACGGCAGCGAAACTGGAGAGTAAGTGGTTCGCCAGAGATAAGGAACAGTACGGATATGTGATACTCAGAATCTGTGATGCCTTCACTTCCCATCGTCCCCCTGAGGATCGTCCGTATGAACTGGCCCGACAGCATACCTTGCGAGCACTGGAGAAGTCTGCTGATCTTCGGGGTGGGGGAATCCCCATCGAAATCGAACTGAGACTGGTTACACGATGCCTTCAGGAAAACTACGAACCCAAGGTGGCATCGCAGGATCCCAATTGGAGCACCGTGAGAGGTTCGCTGGCAGCTTGGTATTTCCATGCATGGGATAGACTCGAAAAGGGTATCGACCCGAATTATGATCCAAATAGTGCACTCCGTCCATGGCCCATGCCATCCAAATACGATGGGATATGGGTCCCAGGGATGTCTCCCGATGCAATTAAGGACCCCGCTGCTCGTGCAGCATACGCTGGGGCACTCAAGGAATTCTGGGCAAGAATGGAAGACTATAATGAGCAGCACCACCTCCGGAGACTGAAGGAGGGCTTTCAACCTAAGCTTGCCGAGCAGATTCTTCGCCTGTACTCTGGGCCGTCCTTTGATTCTCAGCAATTGGAAGCTCAAGCGTTGATCCAGGATCTACAAGTGCACGTCGCTGATGCACATTTGAGGGAATCCATTTTGGATGCTGTCAAGCAACTGACTTCAAGGGACGATGCCCGTGGGAGAGGTGAAGCCAGTCCTCAGAATAGTCGTCAGGCGATACGTCACGATAATTCCAATCAAGCGGAGGAGCATACAGGTGGGGCCAGGGTCGGTGGGGCCAAGGTGGGGCCAGGGTCAGCCCTGAATGGCACTTCCATAGGCTGCAACTCAAGGGCCGATAAGAATACAGAAAAACAGACCTCCAAGCCGAGAAGATTGTTGTTATGGCAATCTCTTCGCAAGGAGGTCTATCATGAACCAGTATACCCAGGGACGGCTAACCAGCCAAGTCCGCCGATGTCGGCGGCAGGTGGTGCAAGAGCAAGACCTGTGTTTCACGAAACTCTTACCCCAAGAGCGGATTGAAGCGGCCCTGGAGCGCCATCCGGTCCGTTATCGCAAACGTCTGTACACGCCGCTGGTGACGATCTGGCGGGGCCTGGGGTCAGCCCTTGCTTTAAGCTTTAAGCATGGACGTTGACGCCGGGGGGTGAGCAGGTAGAATGGCAGGCATGGCGCGGGCGCAGCGAATTGGGGAAGAAGGGGGCCGTGTCTTCACAATTCACTTTTGCGTGAGCAGGCCGGCGAGGTGGGCTGGGAGTAGGACCAGAGCGTTGCGAATTGAATACCCTGGAGGGTTTCATCACGTGCTGAACCGGGAATGGTCGCGGACAGAAGGCCGGGGGACTTCGCGGGCCAGAACGATGCCACAGTGTCGGGCGGTGCGCCCGTAGGCGATGTTTCGGCGATGGCCAACTCGTTCGTGGTGACGCCGTCAGGCGTTTGCAGCAGCGTGGGCGTCTCACCCATGGATTCAAGATCACGGGCAAGATGCCTGTGCTACGGCGATGCCGTTACGCGCACACTGCAAACAAGGGGCCGGCCCCAAGCTGCATACATCCTCTACCACAATCCTGTCGTACACCCTCTGTCCGCCGGGAGCCACTTTGCCCTTGCTTGTTCCGCTGGGCGCCCTCATAATACCCCCGCAAGAACACCCTCGACGGGCCTGTGACGAACGAATCTGGAACTACAACAGAGGAGTCTCATGAGAACATCGATGAATAGATCTTGCTGTGTGCTCATCCTTTCAATCGCAAGCTGTCTTGCCCCTGCGAACGTCCGGGCGGAGGACTGGCCCCAATGGCGCGGGCCGAACCGGGACGGCAAGTCCGCGGATACCGGCCTGCTCAAGGAATGGCCCGCCGACGGACCCAAGCTGGCCTGGAAAGTCACCGGGCTGGGCAAAGGTTTCTCCAATATGTCGGTGGCCGCAGGCCGGCTCTTCACCATGGGCGACAAGGATGACGCCGGATACGTGATCGCCCTCAACCCCGCGGACGGCAAAATCCTCTGGGCCACGAAAGTCGGCGCCGCCGGCTCGACGGACCCGGCAGAGTGGAACCATCCCGGGCCGCGATGCACGCCCACCGTCAGCGGCGACCTCGTCTTCGCCCTCAACGCCTTTGGAGAAATGATCTGCGTGACCGCCGCCGACGGCAAAGAGCAGTGGCGCAAGGACCTCCGCAAGGACTTCGGCGGCAAGCCCCCCACCTGGGGCTACTCCGAGTCGCCCCTCGTCGACGGCGACCAGGTGGTAGTCACCCCCGGCGGCCAAGCCGGCGCCATGGTCGCGCTCGACAGGAAGACCGGCCGGCTGCTTTGGCAGTCCAAGGACTTCACCGACGATGCCCACTATTCCTCCATCGTCCTGGCCGAGATCGGCGGCACACGCCAGTACGTCCAGCTCACCGCCGCCAGCGTCGTCGGCATCTCCCCCAAAGACGGCAGCACGCTGTGGCAGGCCGCGCGCAAGGGCAACGTGGCGGTCATCCCAACGCCGATCGTCGATGGGAATTTGATCTACGTCACTTCCGGCTACAACGCCGGCAGCCAACTCTTCAAGGTCACACCGAACGCAGGCAAGTTCTCTGTCGAGCAGGTCTACAACCAGAGAGCCATGGCCGTCCATCACGGCGGCGTGGTGAAAGTCGGCGACTATCTCTACGGCTATTCCGACAGCCGCGGCCTGGCCTGCCAGAATTTCCAGACCGGCGAGATCGTCTGGGCGGAAAAGGACAAGATCAAAAAGTGCTGCCTCTCCTACGCCGACGGCTCCCTATACTGCCGCGAAGAGGAGTCCGGCGCAATGGTCCTCTTGGATGCCTCCCCGGCCGGCTACAAAGAGAAAGGCCGTTTCCTCCAGCCCGACCGTGCCAAGGAGATGGCCTGGCCCCACCCCACCATCGCCAACGGCAAACTCTACCTCCGCGACCAGGACCTGCTCCTCTGTTACAGCCTCAAGTGACGCCAGGACCGACAACTTGCTTTCGACGCGGATTCCACAGACGGACACGGATTCTCGACTGGGAACCGACAATTGCTTTTTGACACGGATTTCGCCGATTATGAGGATTGGGACCGGGTCTCAATTATTAACTATTCGCTGCCCATGCTAACGAGGAAGAAGGGGCCGCGAGGAAGAAGGGGGCGTGTCTTCATTCTCCATTATTGCGTAGCCAGGCCAGCGGGGTAGGCTGGGAGTATGACCAGAGCGTTGCGAATTGAATGCCCTGGAGCGTTCCATCACGTCCTGAACTGAATGGAAGAACGGGGCCGTGTCTTCATTATTCATTATTGCGTGGGCAGGGCGGGTCAGGTCAGGCGGTGGGTGAGGATGTATTTCCAGTCGAGTTCGAGGCCCATGCCAGGGGTTTGCGGGATGGCGATGCTGCCTTGGTCGTCGAATGTGGGCTCGGGGGCGGTCCTGCCCGGCTGGACGGCAGTCTCGCGGGACAGGGAGCGCACCTCGATGCACTTGATCAGCGACGGGGCGACGGTCGCGATGAGTTGCAGATGGGGGTAGCTGTCGGAGCCGATGTCCAGCAGTTGCAGGGGGATTCCCGCCGCTTCACACGTCGCGGCGAGCTTGCGACACGCCGTGAATCCGCCGTGGTGGGCGTCGATGGCGGCAATGTCGCACCCCTTTGCCTGAATCCATCGAGCGCGAGACGTGTATGAGCCCGGATTCGTGGCCGGGGCACAGATTGGCGTCGTCAGCCCGGCCGCCAGTGCAACGTACTTGTCAAGCCAATCGTCGTCCTCCGGCATCGGGGACTGATACCATTCGTATTTCAGATCGTCCAGACGTTGTCCCACTCGCAGGGCATCGTTGAACGTGTATGAACAGGCGTTGTCCGCCATGAGCGGATAATCGGGGCCGACCGCCTGGCGGGCCGCCTCATACGCCGCCATGTCGCGATCCGGGAATCCGGCATTTGCAGGACCGTTTCCTCCGGCGCCCGAATCGACGTATGGCTGAATCTTGCAGCCGTAGACACCTTGCTCCTTGGACGCAAGGGCGAATTCGGCATACTTTTGCGGCTCGCCGAGATTGAAACCGGTGCTCGCATATACCGGTACGTTTTGTCTCTTGGCGCCGAGCAGCGAGTGCACCGGTTTGCCGTCGATTCGAGCCAGCAGGTCCCACAAGGCGATGTCCACGCCCGACAACGTGACGAGGGGAATGCCTCTCTCATAGAGCCGCTGCCAGATTGTCTCCACGTCGGCGGGGTCTAGACCGAGCACGAAGTCCCTTATGCTGCTGGCGGTTGTGCTATCCGCCATCGCCGAGCCTGTCAGATCGGCCCAGCCTTGAGCGCCGCATGCGCTCGTAGCCCTGACGGCGCAGCGGTATTCCGGCTGACCGTCTGCCTGCTGGCGGCCGGTGCGATAGAGGACCCATTCGATGTTCGAGATGCGAAGGTCACTGCTGTCGGCGACGACAAGCAGCGATCTTCCTCTTGCAGCGCTGCCGGCCAGGAGACAGGCACCTGCGGAAGCCATGTTCTTCAGGAACGCTCGTCGGTTCATCAGCCACGCCGCAGCCTCGACAGGTCGCGGTTTCCTCCTTTGGACCAAACTGCTGCTCTTCACGCCGTCGGTTCTTATGCCCCCGTGAAGGAAAAGTGCATGAGCTCGGTGCACATCACCCATTTCTTCATTGAATTATATCGGAACTCCGTCCCAAAATCAAGTCCGCGGTCACGCGATTGCAGCGGTTGGCACGGTGCCCGCGTGATACCGCGATTTCTGGTGGCGTAGATTCGCGCAGGCGAACGGGCATGGCAGGGACGCGCACGAGGAGCACAATCGGGAAATCCGTCGGTCCTCAACGCCCAATTGGCGGTCAGGCGGACATCGCGCTGACGGGATGGTCGTGGGCGGGGCTGGTCGGGGCGACAACCGAGCACCGCGAGCGCAGATTGTCCAGGATGTTCATATAGTTGATGTAGGAATCGTAAGGCGAATCGTATGGATTGAAGTACTTGTGCACGTCGCCGTCGGCGAACCACTTGGTGCACATGTAATAGAAATGATCGGACGTTTGGAGCCGCCGCCAGTCGTCCATCAGTTGCGGGTCGTTCGACGCCCGGACCATGGCCTCAAGCCGGTACAGTTCACGGATGGCGCTGTGTTGCATGGCATTGCCCAGCCACGCGGAGAGGTCCCGCTCCGTGTCGGCCCAGCTCACCAAGAAAGGCACATCGACCACATCGACGGCGTCATAGGCGGCGGCCGCCTCGCTCAGCGTCTTGAAGTCATTGTCGGGATGCTTGAGAATCTCCGTCGGCAGATGCCGCAGGAACTCGAAAATGCCCGTGTCTTCCCACTGGTGCTCGCCGAACGTCTCATAGTCGATGAAGAGGTTGACGACGTAGCCGTTGCCGTTGACGGCGTTTACCCATTGTGCGAACTTCTCGGCCTTCATCGGCCATTCACTCCAGTCCCTGTTGGAGAAGCGGAAGGCGATGTCGTCGCTGAGCCGGTAATTCTTCAGAAGCAGCTTCAACGTCGAGGTGTTCGGGGGCCGGTACACGTAATTGGGGCTTCGATAGCCCAGGATATGGTCGGCTCCTTCCGCCAGGATCGCGTCGAAGCCTCCGATTCGCTCCACGGCCTGGGCAATCGCGTTGTTGTAGATCAGCTCCGTATTGCGGAACACGCGGGGCCTCTGGCCGAACAGGTCGTAGATCACCTGTCGATGGGCTTCGATCTGGTCCGCAAACTCGCTGGGTGAGAACAGAAAGCTCAGGCTGTGATGGTATGTCTCAGCGAGGAACTCCGCGCACCCGGTATCGGCAAGTTTCTGAAAGCTCTCCAGCACGTCGGGTGCGTACTCCTTCAGTTGTTCGAGGATAATCCCGGTGGTGCTGTAGCTGATTTTGAAACGGCCGCGATGGCGGCGGATCAGATCGAGGAAGAGCTGGTTGGCGGGCATGTAACACTTGTTGGCGACCTTGCGGCAGATTTCCCCGTTCTTGTGATTGTCAAAGTAATCGTTTCCGGTGTCAAAGATCGTGTAATGCCGGAGCCTGTACGGCTGGTGCACCTGAAAATAGAAGCAAACCGATGCCATCAAAACCTCCAAACACGAGCTACCTATCCGACGCCGAGGGCCTCATGGTAGATATCGTTGACCCTCGCGGCCGAATCCTCCCATCGGAATCGCAGCGCCTCCTTGCGGCCCTCGCGCAGCAGCATCTCATGCAGCGGCTCATGTCGCAGCACAGCCACCATCTTATTCGCCATCTCGTTGATGTCCCAGAAGTCGACTTTCAAGGCGTTGCGGAATGCTTCGGCGATGCCGCTGGTCTTGCTCACCAGGACCGGCACATTATGCTGAAGCGCTTCCAGCGGAGCGATGCCGAACGGCTCGGATACCGACGGCATGACGTACAGGTCGGCCATCTGGTAGGCCCGATCGACATCTTCGCCCCGGAGGAACCGGGTGAAGAAGACCTTGTGGCCGATGCCGAGGTTGGCCGCCAACTCGATGCTTCGGTGCAGCATATCGCCGTCGCCGACCATGACGAATTTGACATTGTCCATTTTCTCAAGGACTCTTTTGGCGGCGAAGAGGAAGTACTCGGGACCTTTCTGCATGGTGACACGGCCGAGGAACAGGACGGTCTTGTCGGACCGCGGCCCGGCATACGAGGCCTCTGCGTGGCCGTTGAAATCGATTCCGTTATATACGACTTCCACCTTCTCCGGCGGAACACCGTAGCGATTGATGACGATATTTCTCGTATAGTTGCTGACCGCGATCACCCGGCTGGCGGCGTGCATGCCCTGACGCTCGATGTCATAGACTCTCTGGTTCACGTGTTCGCCGCTTCGATCGAACTCGGTGGAATGGACCTGAACGACCAGGGGTTTGCCGGTTTGGGTGGCCAGGGCGATTCCGGCGGGGAATGTCATCCAGTCGTGGGCGTGTATGATGTCGAACTCTTCGCCTTCGGCTGCCTTCATCACTCGAACCGCGTAGCGATAGACTTCCTCCTGCATATCGGGACCGTAGTTCGCGCCGGTAGCTTCCTCGAGTGCTATAACGTCAACGCCATTTTCCGTCTTCGCCCGTGTCTTACGCCAGTTGGCGGCTGCCCGGGATTGACCGGGTGCATAGGGAGTCAAGGTCGATGCTACAGCTCGTAGACGGATGTTGCGCAGTTCTGTCTGGTAGTGCTGACCGAATGTCCCTGTGCCCGCTAGCTCGCCGCCGGCCGTCAGTCGAATGGGCATGGCCCGAGGAAGGATAAAGACCACCGGTATTCCCAGGCGGTCCATTGCCTTGGTCAATCCGTAGCAGGCCGTGCCGAGTCCACCGCTAATGAACGGCGGGAACTCCCAGCCCAGCATGAGCGTCTTGATCTTCATGAGTAGTTCCTCCCTGCCTAGCGCTATCGGATTTCAACCAATCCTTTTTCATCTGTGCGCCTCTAGTCGCCTACTGGGTTCACTCGCGACTGAAGTGTTTCTCGGTACATCGCAGATGCTGATGATCACAAATTACCACATACGCGGGGTAGGTCAAGAGGATTGTTCAGACATTCATGACATCTTTTGAGAATTTCCTGAGCCATTGTCCGTCACAATCGACTCTACTACAGGTATACCACACAAACAAGGCTCGGCCCTCAATGAGCCGGTCCGCTTCCGTCATGATCGCTCCACACTCCGGGCAGTATTGTTCCACGGTGCATTGCCCGACCTCCTCTTGTGTCGTTTGTCCCCCAAGGCTGTTCATTGACTGCTCCTTACGTCACGACGGGTTTCTACCCGTTACTTCTTGCGTCACGCAGATGCCCCGTCCGGTCACGTGCAGCGCATACAAATCACACTTGCTAAAATAAGCTGGTAAGGCAAAGAGGAAAATAGGCAGAATGCTTAATCCGGCCATAGGAAAAATCGCAAATTGCCGGTTAGAACATGGGGATGTAGTGACTTGAAGCCCCCAGGTCACGCGAGATTCCCATGCGTTCGCCCTCGCAAGCTTTTCAGTCCTTTCCCTACACGGGTCCTCGCCTTGGGCTCGTACATTCAAGTGAAGACCGGCGAAACAACAAGCTGGGTAAACTGGCGTCTTTGCGCGGTCTAACCAGAGCGCCGCCGATACCGCGAGAGTATAAACCCGATCTCAATGAGACATCTGGCGCATAGGAAGGAGAGACCATGAACGATCAGATTGCGAGGATTCTGGGTCCGGATGCGGACGATCTTCTCCGTCACGAATGCCGGACCGTGCCGAGGACCATGCTGCACTTGCTGGGTCCGACATTCATCGATGATGTCACGTCGGCGTCAGATCGGTCGCCTACAGTCTTACGAAATTTACAGATGATGTTTAATTGCGGCAGGTTGGGTGGAACGGGCTATTTATCCATACTCCCAGTCGACCAGGGCATCGAGCACTCTGCAGGAGCTTCTTTTGCACCCAACCCTGAGTACTTTGACCCGGAGAACATCGTCAAGCTCGCCGTGGAAGGGCAGTGCAACGCCGTGGCATCAACCTTGGGGGTCCTCGGGGCCGTCTGCCGCAGGTATGCTCACAGAATCCCCTTCATCGTCAAGCTCAACCACAACGAACTGCTCAGTTATCCTAGCCCGACTTCGCGGATTCGGGGGGTGGAACCGCCCTGGCGGGGTCGAAATCGGCGTTTCAGGCCGAGAGTTTCCACTACATCGGCACCTGCGTTTGAACGGGTGTGACCGTGATCCGTGGCGG
>Ga0315282_10016767_pt1 | contig 10669 bp, 9 predicted proteins | sample YL17G07_20_MG_FD_203693 | JGI IMG/M metagenome (GOLD analysis project Ga0315282, IMG submission 203693) | Sediment microbial communities from Yellowstone Lake, YNP, Wyoming, USA - YL17G07_20 | ecosystem: Environmental > Aquatic > Freshwater > Lake > Sediment | place: USA: Wyoming | collected... | reverse complement strand
GCAGTAGATGAAGGCAGCGGATAGGATTACCGGGATCGTAAGCGTGATCGCCTTCTCCGGGACATCCTCGAGAGTTTGGAAACATCCGTCATGCACCTGCTGCTTGCGGGAAGTGGCGTCGAGTTCCACAATCTTTGCGAGTAATGGATCATGGAAATCCGCAAATGGGGGATCGTTGAACGCCAAGTGTCCGTTCTCTCCAATTCCAATGCAAGCGATATCCAAAGGATGTTTTTTTAGAAGTGCTGCATATCGTCGGCACTCAGCTTCAAGCTCTTCGGCCACCCCGTTCAGATAGAAAACCCTTCCAGGATGAACTTTTTCGAAGAGCTTCACGCGCAGAAAGTGGCCAAAACTCTCCGGAGCTTCGCTCGAGAGACCTGTATACTCATCTAAGTGAAGAGCGCTTACTTCGCTCCAATCAATACCTGGACTTTGGCTCAACGCTTCAAGGAATTCGTTTTGCGAGGGCGCAGATGCGAAGACCATGGAAAGGAGTCTCTTCGTCTTCAAGATTTCTCTCATCTCTCTCGCTACTGCCCAGCCCGCGGCCTCTCCCATCTCTTTTCGATTTCGAAAGATCTTGACCTTCAATTGATCCACCACGAACTCTCGGAGCATACCCTTCATACGAAGCTTCTCCTTTTTCACGTTTGAGATAGTAGAATACCGTCTCGGGACCTTCCTCTATCGATTTTTACCACACAGACCTATCTCCGTCAAACACAGTTGTACGTGCCTACAATCCCGTGCCTCATGAGAAAACACAGCGTAAGAATTTAACTGAAGATTCTCTTGACTCGATTTTTTCATGCGATTAGAATGGGCACTGGGGCTATTTATGCGACATCCTAAGTCTATCGACAAAAAAGCATTTTCTCAATAAAATCTGGCGATGGAGCCGGATATTCCGGCAGTGGTGGCCACGAGTTTACAACGATGACTTGGGTCTGAACTCAAACAACAAGAAACGGGAAGGAGGTGAGATCACCTGGTAGAGCGCTTGGGACTGTCTTCTAAGGTCTGATTGAAAATATACTGAGAAAGGAGAAAAACATGAAAAAGCTATGGTTTCTTTTGGTTGTGTTTGCCCTAATATCAGGTTTAGCCCTTACTGCTGGAGCCCAAGAAAAGATGTCGATCCGACTAGGTCACATCCGCGATACCAACCATCCGACCCATATGGCGGCTCTGAAATTTAAAGATATGGTGAATCAAAGGTCAGATGGAAGGATTGAAATCAAAGTTTTCCCGAATAGCCAACTTGGCGGACCAAAGGAGATGTTCGCCCAGATGCAAACGGGCGACTTGGAGATGGTCTATGGCGGGATCAACACCTTTGCCTGGATCAAAGGCGGCGAGGCCTATGAGATTACCGCGATTCCATTTCTTTTCCGAGATTACGCCCACATGAGCAAGTCCCTCCTCAGCGATTTCTTCAAACCCATTCAAGAAAAAGCAGAGAAAGATACAGGGATCAAAATCATCACGATTAACGGCGATACAGCTCCCAGAGGTCTGAGTACAAGGGATAAACCCGTTTACAAAGCCGACGATTTCAAAGGGATGAAGATCAGAACGGCCGCAAGTCCTACGGTCTTGGCGGCCATGAAAGCATTGGGTGCTTTGCCGCAACAGATTGCATTTTCGGAACTCTACATGGCTCTCAAGACAGGAATCGTGGATGCTCAGGAGAATGGGGCCATCGTTGTGCAATCAGCAAGCCTTTTCGAAGTCCAGAAATACTATATGAAGACCGACTACATTCGGGATATCGAAACCTTTTACATGGCCACGCCTTTCTGGAATAAACTCTCCAAGAAAGATCAAGAGATGATCTTCGATGCGGCCGAGAAGTCGGGCAATTTTGAGACAGAGCTCACCGTCAAACAGTTGGCAACCGTTTATGATGCTCTCAAGGGCAAAATAACCTTGATTACCCCTCCGCAATTGGATTTGGAATCCATCCGGAAAAAGCTCGAAGGAGCCTTTGACAGTTTTGAAGGAACGAAGTGGCCGGCTGGGTTGATACGAAAAGTCAGCGACCTTAAGTGAAGCCGCATGGACCAAAGCCACGCCTGCGCGCCGAAGTGTCTGCCTGTCGGTAGACAGGCGTTACGGCACGCAGGCGTGGCTTCTTCACATGCTTCAGAGGGGCCTGCCTTCGCCGAAGCGCCTGCCCTCCGCAAGGCTTCTGGAGGCGGGGCTTCGCACAGGCAGGCGGAACCCTCCGAAGCATACCCTACTACGCTCCTTCAGAGCTTCGAAGGGTACCCTCTCCGCATTCATCCACGGTTTGAGAAGACCGTGGCTTCCTGCGTAGGAGGGTAAATCTGTTTCGGTCAGGGGGGAATTATTCCCCCCACCCTCTTCTGAGGCACCCATGATACTCATCTTGTTTCTATTTCTCTTCCTTTTAATTGGACTCGGTTTCAGTATCTGGACGTCCATGGGGATCAGCGGAATGATCTATATTCTAATCCGCGGGCAGGTCTCCTTGAAGATTCTCGCCTCGACCATGGTCAGCGGAGTGGATATTTCCACCTTGGTGGCCATTCCTTTCTTCATGCTTGCGGGAGAATTGATGAACACTTCGGGGATCACCCGTAAACTGGCGGATTTTGCTGACTTCTTTGTGGGCCGCTTCAGAGGTGGCCTCGCCTATGTGGCCATTGTGGTGAACGTCATTATGGCCGGTGTTTCAGGATCGGCTGTCGCGGATGCCAGTGCGGTCTCCTCTGTGCTTCTCCCGGCCATGAAGGAGAAGGGCTACGATCGGCCCTTTGCTGCCTCCATCAATGCTGCGGCCGCGGTCATCGGTCCCATTATTCCTCCAAGCATTCCTATGATCTTTATCGGAGTCATTAGCGGACTTTCGATCGGTCGGCTTTTCCTCGGTGGAGTCATTCCCGGCTTAATGATGGGACTGTTCCTGGCTGCTGCGGTTGCTGTCTTCACCCGGAAGAAGAACTATCCAGTGAACAAGACTCCACTGGATCTGAGAGTTTTTTTGCACCTGCTGAGAGACACGATATTCGCCCTTTCAGCACCCCTCATCATTATTCTGGGGGTGGTTTTTGGAATCGTCACCCTTGTAGAGGTTGCGGTTCTCGCCAATTTCTACATCCTGATTATTTCGCTCTTCATTTACCGGTCCATCGGGTTCAAAGATATCCCCAGAATTTTTTCTAAAGCAGCCGTCTTCTCCACGGCCATCATGATCATTTTTGCAGTGGTCGGTCTCTACCAGTATATCGTTGCTTCAGAGCAGTTGGGAGACAAACTGGGGTTGCTGGTCGCTGACATGAATCTAAATCAATTCACCTTCCTGCTTCTGGCCAACATCTTCTTCCTCTTCATGGGCTGCATTCTGGATGCGGTACCGGTCATGCTGATCTTCTTTCCGGTCCTCCTGCCTGCAGCGACCAACCTTGGAGTGGATCCAACGCATTTCGGGGTCATTGTGGTGATCAACTTGATGATAGGACTCTTAACGCCGCCCATTGGGGCGCTCCTGTTTTTGGAGGCCAAAATTGCGGATCTTGAGTTCGACGTGCTGGTCAGGCACATCTGGCCGTATAGCCTTGCCCTGATCATCGTCCTTATTCTCTGCACCTACATCCCCCAATTGGTGCTTTACATCCCGAACCTGATCTTGTAGGGAGGCCTCGATGAAGTCTTGGATCGTGCGAGTAACAGGAAGCCTGGAATGGTTTGCGGGCGCTCTCTTTCTGATTCTCTTCCTTTTGAATATGCTGCGCATCCTCTTAAGGTATTTCCTTGGGGTCGCCTGGCTGTGGGAGCCTGACTTTTCCCGTCTCTTATTTATCTGGATCGTCTTCATCGGTGCCACGGTGCTTTATGTTGAGAAAGGCCACCTCATGGTGGATTACTTCCTAAACCGAATGGGGTCAAACGCTCGGGAACGCATGCATTTTATCATCGATGGGGTCACAGCCATCTTCTTAGCCATACTCGTTATCAAAGGCATTGAAGTGACAAGAGTACGCATGGGGATTCCTTTCGATACCTGGGATCTTCCGACTGGGTATGCCTACGTGGCTGTGCCTATATGCAGTGTACTCATGATGATCGTAACTCTGTTTAGGATGGCTGAATATCTATGGGGGAGGAGGGGGCGATGAACGCTCAAGCGATCTTTTATCGAAATACTATTGTGGACATCATGGACAAAATTCTTGGAGGGATCGAAACGATCGAGAGAGCCTCCCGTGAGGTTGCTGGATCCATCGCCAGGGAGGAACCCGTCCATGTGATCGGACCGGGTGGGCATTCCAATATGGCCGCTGAAGAAGTTCTTTGGCGTGCAGGGGGATTGGCTCCAATCAATGCGATCTTGGACCCTGGAACGAATCTCATCCACGGGGCTAAGCGCTCCAATCTCATCGAACGCACGCCAGGTTACGCCGTGAAGGTCTTAGAGGCCTATCGGGTAGGACGAAAGCCTGGAGAAGTGATCATTATCGTTAATGCCTATGGCGTCAACTCCATGTGTATCGACACGGTCATAGAGGCAAAAAAGCGAAAGATGATCACGATCGGCATCACGTCCAGCTCTTTTGCAAATCGTCTCCCCAAGGACCACCCGTCACGCCATCCAAATGGAAAGAATCTTTACCAAGAAGTGGACTATTTTTTGAATTGTCATCTTCCCTATGGAGATGCAGTGGTAGAAATCAAGGAGTGTTCCCAGAAGACCGGACCTACCTCCACTTTCTGCAATGTGTTTACAATCAATTTGCTTATGATCGAAACAGTCAAAAGACTGATGGAGATGGGAGTTCAGCCTCCACTGTGGATGAGTGCCAATCTGCCAGGCGGTGACGAAGCCAATCGTTCGTTAGAGGAAAAATACATTCCGAGGATCAAGCATCTGGGCTGATCCCCTGTCCTCAATTCGCACATCTCTTAAGGGTCTCTTCTACAAAAGGCCGGCTTTTCGAAGAATCCCTTCGATTTCTTTTTTCTGGCTGTCCTCAAGGGGTAGCAATGGGGGACGGACAGGCCCTCCGTACATCCCCATTAAGTCCACTGCTCCTTTGAGGCCAGCAATTCCAAATTGTTTTGTTACTGCAGTATTGACTGGGAGGAGTCGAATCTGAATCTCTCGCGCCTTGGCCAAGTTGCCGCCCTCGTAACTCCCCACCATTTCTGCTAACGCGTAGCTTGCAACTGCTGCCAAGGCCATGACACCTCCAACAGCACCCATCACGAGAGCTGGGAGCAAGAAGCTTCCCGAACCTGCCAAGACTTGGAATTCTTTTGGAGCTGCGCCGATCACCTGTCCAATTTTAACCACATTTCCTGAACTGTCCTTCACACCAATCACGTTAGGATGACTCGCTAAAGCGATGATCGTTTCCGCACTCATATCGATCCCGGTGAAGTCAGGTACATTGTAAAGAATAATGGGGATAGAGGACTTGTTTGCCACCGTGGTGTAATGACTCACGAGGGCACGGTGATCCATTTTACCCTTATAGTAATGAGGGGTAACCACCAAAGCGGCGTCAGCGCCGATCTTAGCCGCCTTCTCAGTAAGTTCCAGGGTCTCATCTGTTGATTCACATCCAGTGCCCGCAATAAAGACCCGGTCCTTATGAATGGCTGAGCGGGCAGTCCGCCAGGTTTCAAGTTTCTCTTCCTCTTTAAGAGAAACAGCCTCGCCATTGGAACCCAAAACAGCGAACCCAGCCAAAGGTGTTTTCTGCCACTTTTCGAGGTTAAGAGCTAACTGTTCATGATCGACCTTGCTTCGGCTGTCAAAAGGTGTTGGAATCGGTGGAAAACATCCTCTCAAAGAGACATTTTTACGCATACTTTTTCCTCCCATCTTATTTGAAATATGGTATCCCATCTCATTCTGACTTGCAATGATTCACACCACCGAATACCTGATTTTTTCCATGATCCTGGGAGCGACAGGCTCTGTGTCCAGGTCTCTTATGCTTATGGATAATTAAAGGAAGAATCCTCATCCATACTCTCTCCATTGATCTCCTCCATTTCTGTGTGTTAGCAATAGATAATGGCTATGACTCCTCATAAGGCGACAACGGTTGTTCTTGTCAGAGAAAACATCTCGAAAGGGTTTGAGGTTTTTCTTGTAAGACGCCACGATGACAGTGCTTTCATGGGCGGGAACTATGTCTACCCGGGTGGACGGGTCGATCCAGCAGATCAGTCGACTGACGTTCTTTCTTTCAGTCGTGGCCTCTCTCCGGAAAAGGCGTCTGAAATCTTGGGCAATTCACCCCCAGATGAAAGTATTGGTAACTGGATCGCAGGAATCCGGGAGCTTTTTGAAGAAGCCGGGATCCTTCTTGCCTATGGAGCCCCACGTGCCAGCTCAAGGTCCCATTCAACCGCCCCTGTGGGGCGACATCCCGGTCAAAAGATGGCGCATTCCTCCTCCCGCCGCCGGGATGACTCCGGAGGAAAAATACTCTCCTGGGTGAACCGGATTGGGCAAGAGAAGCTTCTTCACTACCGAGAATCACTTCATCGGAAAGATCTCAGTCTTTCTCATTTGGCTCAAGAAGAAAAGATCTTCTTCGCTCTCGACCAACTTCACTATTATGCCCACTGGATCACTCCTGAAGCCAGATCCATTCGGTTTGATACGCGTTTCTTTGTAGCTTTCCATCCTTCAGGACAGGAAGCGAGCCATGACCAGAGGGAAACGACACACGGTTTGTGGATCACGCCTCGTCGAGCCCTTGAAGGAAATTCAGAAAAAAAACTCATCCTCAGTCCGCCAACCCTGATAACCCTGGAAGACTTGTCTGGTTTTACTTCCGTCGCCGATCTAATGAAGTCATTGCATGAAAAGAAAACATCCCCTATCCTTCCCATCTTGATCAAAGGGCCACCGCAAACTTTCATCGTCTTCCCTTGGGACCCTGACTATGCAGCCTTTGAGAGAAAAGAGATTCACGGGGCCATAGACCACGGAAACCCTTCTAAACCAGGGGATAACACAACGCGGGTCATTCTACAGGAAGGGTGTTGGTATCCTTACTGCCGCAACTGACGTTGCCGTTTCCACGGTAGATTACGAACCTACGAGTCTTTGTTTCCGGCTGTCACGAGACAATTCCCAGATCACACACTGGGTTCTGAACTTGCAGTAGAGCTTCGGGTCTAGGCAATCGCAACAATAATCAATGTTGAGGCATTCACAGCATTCCTGACAGAACCCTGTTTCATGTTTCTGGCAAGTCGCGATCGCTTCGCGATCCGAATGATTCTTGCAATTCATTTTGGCAACCCTATCACGAACATCATACCTGATCGTTCCATTTCGAGTCAAAAACGAGCAGAATGCACGGGTGAAAACAACGGAGGTAATCCAAAAAAACAAGAGTAGGACAAATAATGGAGATTGAAACGAACTCGCTGGGTAATTGCTAACTCTTAAAGATTTCTTATTGCCCTAGTTACCCGGAGCACTGCCTTGATTATCCAGGGCACCAAAATGAACCACTGCAAATATCCCGTCGTAGCAAAATAAGCGTTCATATAAATCATTGTGCTACTAATGCCTGACACCGGATCTCGATGGTTTCCAGTTCTGTTTTAACCAAGAGATCGTCTCGTCAAGCGCAACAGACTCCGCGAACTCGATCATATAGGGGATCTTATCGATGTCGTCCATGGGAACTGTCACACCCTGGGGAAAAGTCGGCGCAAGCCGATGATAGTGTTCACCCAGAATCTGCTGGCACTGATAGTCCGCGATTCCGTTCGTGCCGTCGAGCATCAAATTGATCAATGGCTTCACCCACTGGGCGTAACCCCAGTCATGAGACTTGCCTTTGATGTATTGCAGGCTCGTTCCTGTCCCCAGGGAGAATAGCAGTACCTCATCCAGCGTGGGCGTTGGAGAGTAACGGCGATCCTGTGTTTGGGCTAAGGCACACATGCTCGGATTACTGGCGTACACACCGCCGTCGATGAACCCGTCAACCGATGGGAAATAGGTTGGAGCGGCACTAGTGTACAGGCCTACCGCGAAAGCCAGCTCGCTTCTATCCGTATTCGGGCCTGGAAAGTTGTGGAAGAGCTTTGGCTTCCATGTGCGATTTGCAGGATCTTCGTTGTCAAGGTCGAAGGCGGCAATCAGCACTCGCTTCTTTAGTTGGCCTAGGGTGGTGTCTCCGAAGACTCTCTTCAGCTCTCGACGAAGAGGTCTGATGTCATAGTCGGCACCCCTTAGCTTACCCAGGTCGGCGAGATCATCTAGCCATGAGTCGTCGAAGATCTCCGGTCCCTTCTTCTCATAGATGTCCCGTATCTCTGAAAGGTCGAGTTCATGAGCAATCCCCAGTGCGAGCAGCCCGCCCGTCGAGGTTCCCGCTACCAAATCAATGGAATTCAGCAAGTTCTCCATCCCTGGAGTCGCAAAGATGCGCTGGAGCAGAATGGTTGTTATGAGTCCACGAATCCCGCCTCCATCGATGGAGACGACACGATACTTTGCCATCGGGCTCCTCCTATAAGGGGAACGATTCTATCTATCTTATTGCTCCGTCTGTTGATGGAAACTAGAGCCGGCTCCTTCCTCAACAAGTTGTTTCAGAGTCTACGTCCCCTTTTGGCATTCCCTCTCGGTGTTCAGAGACCTACCGCCCGTATTTCCCGGTGATTGTTGCCGACCCCAGAATCTTGCCTTCGAGAGCCTTCTTGAACGCGGATAGCGAAGTGTTCGCCCCAAGATCAAGCTTTTCCACACTTAAGGCATAGAGAGTGAATACGTACGGATGATCGCCAGTGCCCTTCGGAGGTTGCGGGCCTCCGTAACCAATGTCCCCAAAGGAGCTCTTTAGCTCAATAGATTCTCGAGGCATCTTCTTTTTCGACGTCCCCTCTTCGAGAGAGGTCACATTGGCCGGAATATTGATCACAAGCCAATGGACCCAATTCTGTGCAACCGGGTGCGGATCAACCATCGAAAGAGCAAAGGATTTTGTCCCAGAAGGGACGTTCTTCCACGAAAGAGGAACTGAGACATTCTTCCCACCCGCTCCAGGCATGACATACTGAATCGGGATCTTTTCTCCGTCCTTAAACGCAGCAGATGAAATTTCCATGTTATTTCCTCCTAATACGTTTGCCTGTTGAAAAGTGAACAACATAATCCAAAGAAACAACCATGGTATCCGCAAAGATTTCAAGTAAACCACCTCCATCCAAGCCTTTCTTTTATTTGCTCATGGAAATTAAAGTCGCTCCCTTTCTCAACGATTTGATTCAGAACCTACGTGCCCTCTACGATGAGCCTATTTTCTACTTTATCCACCTCAACTTATCCGGTTTTCTGTATCCCCTTTTGAGTAAAATATCCCTCTCCTTCAAAAGACAGCTCCGATTATGCAAAATGGCAGACTCGATCTTGCCTTTTAACCAATATTGGGAACATAGCAATCCATCATCATTGCAGGGGTCTCCATAGTTAGGAATTCCGAAAGATTGGACGACCCTCTTTTTTAATTCAAATTTCTCCTGATTCAACTCCCCCTCAAATGCAACTTTCTTCCCTAATTGATTAAACAGAACCCCTCGTTCAAAATCACTGTTAAATGCATAAAATGGCTTTTTCAAGGAACCCAACACCTTCATGATCTCCGCTCCAAGGTCAGCTATTGAAGCGTGATCTTCAGCGCACAGTATTCGAATCCCATCTCTGTTTATATAGCCAAATATGACAGGTATTATGTTTCTATAGCGCCTTGAATCGTCATACCTATCATTGAAATACCCAATCGTCTCTAAATCGATGATCGTCCCTTCAAAGTCCGCCTTTATTTCCTCGGAGTATATTTTAACCATGTTTTATCCACAAGAACTAAGCCCCAGAAAGTAATACTTTGTTACTAATGCCTGACACCGGATCCTGGCCCCGAGACTTTTTCAATTTCTTTCTGAGACACTATACTAGTAAACGGTAACATCTGCTATCCCAACGCACTGTGAGGTCTGATCTGATTGTAACCCTTCCTCCAGTTCTCGATCAGCACTTGAGCCTCCAAGAGAGTCTTGAAGATTTCCACGTTGAGAAGTTCATCCTTCAACTTCCCGCTCGATTCTTTTGCTCTCTGAGAACTTGACCACGAAAGGCCCTCTTACAGGAAAGGAAAGTTACAGAGAGGCCTTGAAAGATGTTGACCCTTGTGTGTCCGATCAGGATGTTTATAGTTCCCCTTAGATTATTCGCATTATGACGCACGTTACCCAAGTAATTATAGCCTTTCGGTACGTTATCACGGGGTAATCAGTCTAGCACCATCTTCTTTTCGTCCTTTTTAAAATTTTTATTGATTCTCAGTTAAGACCCCAGCCCACTTCTTCACCGCCCTCCGGTTGATCTTTCCGGCATCGGTCTTCGGAATTTCGTTCACAAATTCTATGGCCCGGGGATATTCATGTTTGCTCAAACGCTGTTTGACAAATTCTTGGATCTCCTTCTTCAATCCCTCGCTTTGCGGTTGACTCACTTTTAAGTAGGCTTTGACAATGAGTCCCCTGTCACTATCAGGAGCTCCAACCACCACCGCCTCTTCAACAGCCGGGTGTTTTTGTAGGGCATCTTCCACTTCGGACGAGCTAATCGTCCAGCCAGCAGAGATGATCACATCATCTGACCTCC
>Ga0315282_10016766_pt1 | contig 10669 bp, 15 predicted proteins | sample YL17G07_20_MG_FD_203693 | JGI IMG/M metagenome (GOLD analysis project Ga0315282, IMG submission 203693) | Sediment microbial communities from Yellowstone Lake, YNP, Wyoming, USA - YL17G07_20 | ecosystem: Environmental > Aquatic > Freshwater > Lake > Sediment | place: USA: Wyoming | collected... | reverse complement strand
GTCCGGTGCTATTTGCCCTTGCAGTTATTCTGGCGGCTATCTGCTTTGCCTCGCTCGGTAATGTCTTCTCTATCCCCCCTAGCAATGTGCCGGCCACGGTAAACATGATTGCCGCCGCCGTGAGATTCCCGGTGATATTCATCAGCGGCATCTTTATCCCGCTGGACCAGTTGCCTGGCTGGGGACAGGCGATATCCTACATCTCACCTCTGACCTATTTCACTGATATCGCCCGTAACTCCATCCAGGGACAAAGCCATCTCCCTTTGGTTGTTGACTTTCTAGCCCTGCTTGGGTTCACGGCTCTTTTTCTCGCTGTAGCCATGAAGATGCATCAGAAAACAATGCCCAAGAGAATATAAGGTGAGGTATCATCAAAAAGTGTGGAAATAGTTAGTTCCCCCTGAAATATGCGGTTTTGGTGCAGGTAATAGGCAAGTGGGCGTTTGAGTTTGCTCCTTGTGTTCTTCCCGCCTCTTGATTTACCTGCTTTTTACATTATTCTCGCCGCCTGCCACAGGTTATGGGCTAATATGCCCTGACCGACCCATATATTTACCCCGGGGCTGCCCCGCATCAGGCTTCTCTTTAGCCCGAACTTCCTCTTGAGCAGGCTTATCCTGGCTTCAATCCCGGCCCGGAACCGTTGCAGCCGCTTGAACCAGGACTGCTTCTGGTATCTACGCCGATCCTCCCTTACCTTCCCCCTTTTCGGGATACTGACCCGCCTGACTCCGTTATCCTTCAGCCAGCCCTCATTAGCCTGCGAGTAGAAACCCCGGTCTCCGGCCACCGCCTTTAGCCTCTTGCGGAACAGGCGTCGGTGTCCCCTGACGACGGGTTTGAGCAGAGCGGTATCGGAGGGGTTTTCATCGAGCACCTGGTAGGTGGTGATGATGCCGTGGTCGGTCTCTCCCAGAAGCACCTTGCGCCCAAACTCGGTATCCGTCCGCGCCTTGCCCCTCTTTATCGGGCGGGCATCAACGTCGAACAGGCTTACGAGCCGCCGGGGAAGATGCCGGTTCCCCTTGATTACCTCTTGCGTCTGCCGGACTACCTTCTCAGCTGCCTCAATCCATTCACCCAACTGCCCCCTTAGCCCATTCACCAAAGGCGACTTTTCCTGAAGCAGCTCTAATTCCGCTTGTACCACCCGGCCATCAGCGATGACCTCCCCGGTTATCTTGACCAGGTTGTCCCTCGCCCTCTTTAAAGCGCTATCATCCTTGCCGGTCCTTCCCTTCATGACTTTCATCAGGCCAAGATATACCTTCTTTGCCTTCCGCGTGTGCTTCACAAACCGGCTCCCGATACCGGGAACCACCTTCTTCAGTTTGCTTACAACACGAGTGATTACCCTGATACCATCCGTAAGCAGTCCCGTATCAGTGGGATGGTGAATGTCAGACTCCACCACCGTGGTATCGATTCGCAGCTTCCTGCCCCTGACTACCTTCCTTTCTTTCAGCTTCAGCACCAGGGCGTCATTCAGGGCACGTACTGTGTCTTCACCATACTTGTGGGTCAGCTTGATCAGAGTGGTGCTATCGGGAACACGGTCATCTAATGAAAGATGGCAGAAACGCCTCCAGGCAAAGCTGTCGCTTACCTCCTTCACTAACACCTCGTAGCCCAGCCCGTAGCGATGCTTGAGATACATCAGGCGCAGATAAGTGGCTACCGCGGTGATCGGCCGGCCCATGCGCGTGCCAAACCTTTCCCGAAAGGGAGCGACAAAACGTTCATCATCAAGCAGTTTATCTACCCGGGTCAACTCTTCATTCATCTGGAAAAGCTCCGGCGGTAACACCGACTCCCACAACGACGGGTTCTGTTGACTGCTATTGTCTAAACGAAGCATCGTAGCCACCTCCTTTGCCTCTATTTTACCAGCTTCGTTTACGCACGGCTACACTCGACTTTTTCAGGGGGAACTAGTTAGCGGCAGCGAGTACCCTTTCTGTTAGTGATGAAACAAACAGAAGGAGGGTACCCACCACCATGGGAAAGCAAACCACAGGGAAGCCGGAGTCGTCAAGTGAGGTCTGGGATTATCTCGAAGAGTTGGTACGGGTGAAGGTGAGGGAATTCATCCAGGCTCTGCTGGAAGATGAAATAACAGAGCTGTTGGGGCGCGGCAAGTCCGTGCGGCGCGGGGGACTGGATGTTTCGCAGGCGTACCGGAATGGCTACGGCAAGTGGCGGAGGCTAACGCTAGGCTGTGGGACCATTACTGTGCGCCGGCCCAGGGTCAGAGGTCTGGCGGAGCGTTTCAAGAGCCGGGTATTGCCGTTGTTCGCCAGAAGGACGAAAGAGGTAAATCAGCTTTTACCACAGCTTTACCTGCACGGTCTGGCGCAAGGTGATTTTGACCTGGCTCTGCGGGGTCTGTTGGGAGAAGAGGCGCCCATCTCTGCCAGTACGATAGCCCGACTCAAGGAGAGCTGGCAAGCTGAATGGGAAGAGTGGCGGCGGCGCAGTCTCAAAGGTCTGAGGCTGGTCTACATGTGGGTTGACGGCGTGTACATCAAGGCTGGTCTGGAGAAAACCAAGGCGGCGTTGCTGGTGGTGATCGGCGCATTAAGCGATGGGCGGAAGGTGATCCTGGCGGTGGAGCCCGGGTATCGCGAATCTACCGAAAGCTGGTCCGACCTGTTGCGCTCCCTCAAAGGACGCGGTCTGAACTGTCCCCGGCTGGTAGTGGGCGATGGTCACCTGGGCATCTGGGGAGCCTTGAATGATGTCTTTCCCGATGCGCTGGAGCAGCGTTGCTGGAATCACAAAGTGCGAAACGTGCTGGATAAGTTACCGAAGAAGGCGCAAGGCAATGCTAAGAATGAATTACAGGGAATTGTGTACTCGGCAGACCGCGAGGAAGCCGAAGTTAAGCGCGACCACTTCGTCCGCTGGTGCCGTAAAGAAGGCTATGACCGGGCCGCCGCGGCACTAGAGCATGACTGGGAGCGGATGGTGACTTTTTATCGGTTCCCGAAGGAGCACTGGAAGCATCTTCGAACCACTAACCCGGTCGAATCGCCCTTCGCCGCTCTGAGACTGCGGACCGACGCGGCCAAGCGATTTAAGAAAGTGGCCAACGCTACGGCGGTAACCTGGAAGATGCTTTTGATTGCCGAGCAGCGATTCAGAAAGCTGGATGCACCGGAGATATTACAGGAGGTTTACCTGGGTATCGAAAGCTTGGACCCGGGAGAAATCAAACAGGAGGAGGCACTTGCCGTCGCCTGACATTTACACACCTATTGACGGAACCTCATAAGGTAAGCACAACTTATTGAGGAGAAGACATGACAAGGGAGCAAAAATACGATATCAAAGATTTTATTGAATTTGTACCTGGGGATAAAACAAAGAAGGACGTATTCAAGGGTGAACACTTCAATATAGTGGTCATATGTCTGGAGAGCGGTTACGAAATACCACCCCACGAAGAGCCTTACGATGTTTTGTTCTACGTAGTGTCAGGAAGAGGTATCTTCACTGCAGGTAAAAAACAGTGGGATGCCGAGCCCGGCTCAATGGTTTTCGCTCCTGACGGCGTCAGAGGCATAAAATGCGTTGAGCGGCTGACTGTGCTGGGGATTCAAGAGCCTCATTAGTCTCATACCCCCAAATCCACCCTCAAAGTAGTGCAACAAATGCATGATTGTGATAATATACAAGCGGAGGTTGCACATGCGAGAACTGGTAAAAGTAGCCAAAGCCCTGTCTGATGAAACGAGAATCAGGATGCTCAAGCTCTTGCTGGAAAAAGACATCTGTGTCTGTGAGATGGAAGAGATTTTCCCCCTTTCTTCCTCCCAGCTATCGAGAAATCTCAAGATGCTCATGGAAGCGGGCTTTCTCAAACGATGGCGCGAAGGGAAATGCGTGGTCTATATTGCTGACTGTGAGAATTGTGGCCGCTATTGCAGTACTTTGCTTAACATGGTACGTGACTCTTTCAATGATAGCGAAGCTAGCCAGAGCGACAGGGCAAAGCTTCAGAAGGTGATAGAAGACCAAATAAGAGAGAAAAGAAAATAAATTTTTTTACTCATTACAATTGCACGATTGCGCAGTATTGCATTTATGAAATTCTAGTGCTATGATGGTTTTTAAGAGGAGGTGAATGAAGATGCACGATCTGGTAAAAGCTATGAAAAGTCTATCTGATGAGACGCGTTTGAGGATTCTCAACTTGCTTCTGGAGAGGGAATGCTGCGTCTGTGAGGTAATGCAGGTGCTCGGTATCACTCAGTCTACAGCTTCGCGTGGTCTTAGCACGCTGTATGATGCCGGATTTCTCAAGCGACGGAGAGAAGGAATATGGGCATTCTTTTCCATAAATAAAGAAGGCATGGCAGAGTATTATTCAGAGATTATTGTGGCCATGAAAGAAGCACTGGATGGCAACGAAATGTACAAGTCTGACAGGGAGCGTTTGAGACAGGTCAGACGTGTCGGGCCGCATTGTGCCGAGCAAGTTGCCTCTCGGAATTGAACTCGATGGGACAAACCAAACGTAAAGGAAATCGGAAAGTATACTGAATAAAGGAGGGTATGTCTAATGAACATCAAATCTTTTTGGGGCAAGTACAATTTCACGATTGTTCTGCTTGCGATTATGATAATCGCGGCGATTATCGTGTTATCGTTAGGGAAACCCTCGATATCCGGCGTTCCTCATCTGGATAGCACCATGATGATTATCCTCATTGTCGTGGGTCTAGCCGCAGGGCTCTTAGGTGGCTGGATTGGCACGGGAGGTTGCAGTGTAATGCTCCCTGTTTTACACTTCTGGCTTGGTTTCCCTGCATCCATAGCTGTAGGTACAACACTTTTTGCTGTTATTTTTACAGCCTTATCAGGCGGCTACGGACACTTTAAGCAGAAAAACCTGGATAAACGGGTTACGCTGTGGATGGGAGGCGCAGGAATTTTAGGTGTCATACTTGGTTCATGGCTCTTCACATTTCTTTCCAGCCAGTCTGCACTTTTAGGCTTCATCATTGGAATCGTGTTCTTATGGCCTGCCATTAGAATGGGTTGGGAAGGCATTATTGGTTTTAAAAAGAGCAAATCTACATCAAGTACGCCTGCAGCACCCCAAAGTCAATCGATTAAAGGCCACCCTGCAAAATTATCAATATTCGGAGCCGTTGTAGGAGTTCTCACCGGGGTAGTGGGTCTCGGTGGAGGATATGCTCTTGTTCCAGGCCTTATATATTTATTCGGCGCAGCTGTTTATATAACGATGGGCACCTCTTTAGCAGTGATGGTGCCACTGGCTGTAGTTGGCGGGTCAATTAAGCTTGCTCAGGGATATGTTTTTCTTGGTGCAGCTGTTCTTTTAGCAATAGGCACAATAATCGGAGCCCAGGTAGGAGCGGCTACAATAAAGAAATTCAAGCCACACACACTTAAACTGATATTTGGCATCTATTTTCTTTATGTCGCCATAAAATTTATCGGCAACTACCTTGGGATTCCTGTCTGGTAAATTTGAAAGAAGGAGGAATATGACCATGGAAGAGCAAAAACCCAATATCGAGCAAATCCTGAAGATGATGGCGGAAAACCTGGGCGAAGAGCCTCGCCCCATGGTCCTGATGTCAAAGGTCATCCCGGAGTGGATTCCAAAACAAGCACAGGAACGCAAGATTGTCTTTGATTTACCCCATATCCCTGTCAAATACAAGCATCTTATCATGATTGCCGTGGCCGCGGCAGTTTCCAGCCATCTCTGCACAGAGACCTTTATCAAGATTGCCAAACGCGCCGGCGTGAGCAAAGAGGAAATAGGAGAAGCGATTATAGCCGCAAGGTTTGCTTTAGCCTCCACGGTTTTTGCCTCAGCTGTTGAAGGACTGGAATATTTAACAAGTGAAGATAGTAAAAACAAATGAAAACATCCTCTTCGTCAGCATATACAACTCAGGCCGCAGCCAGATGGCGGAGGCCTTTTTTAACCGGCTGGCGAAGGGGAGAGGTAAGGCAAAGTCAGCCGGGACTCGTCCCGCTAGGCGTCTGGATGATAACGTGATTGAGATAATGTGGGAGGCTGGAATTGAGATTAGCCGCCAGCAGCCCAAGGTGTTGACTCTAAAACTTCTTGGCTGGGCTGACCGAGTAATAACTATTGGCTGCAGGGTGAAGGGAGTAGGCCCAACTACCTTCGTTGAGACCGAGGAATGGGCGATTGAAGACCCGAAAGACAAACCGGTTGAAAAGCTGAGGGAAATCAGAGAAGAGATACGAACCAGGATTATAAGGCGCTTGGAGGAGATGACCCCGGCTGCAAATTAGAGGGAAACTGTGAGGAGGTGGTTATGCTGCTCAAGAATTATACCTTTGAGACTATGATGCCGGAGTGCAACACATTCGCCGAGACTATCAATGCCATTGGCACTCTTTCAGATGACGTCAGCGAGGTGCTTCCCTACATGGCTTCACAAATCAAACAATGCAGCTATGATGATAACTCCAAAATCCTGAGCTTCAAGCTCGATGGGAAAGGCATAGTCGTATATGCCAACAAGATTACCGTCACCAGGCTTACTAGCAGGGAAGAAGCCACGCAGATGCTTGATAAGCTAAAGGACCTTATCAACCGAACTTATGATGACCGTCAGAACATCGAGCCGAGTTATAAAAAGGGTATCGAACTAAAGTATCTGGATGTATTCAAACTCTTACCAGGGACGAATTGTAAGGAATGTGGTCAACCTACTTGCCTCACCTTTGCTACCATGCTAGTTCGTCAGGAAGCAAGCATAAAGCAGTGTTCGCCTTTATTCGGCGGGCGCTTTGAAGAGAAGAAAAAGAAGCTTTTGGAGATGCTGCAGGGTGCCGGATACGAAGTATTAGGTAAGTAAGCCTCACGACTCGGTATCAGAAAATTTTATCCGGCATTGCAAGAAGCCGGTTCTGGTCGTAAAGAGGTAGAGCATGAAAGCAATAACGGCTTACGCCAAGTTCATCAGGGAGAAGTATACCTACGTAATCCTGACCACGCTGGTCATTGCCGTGGTAGTGGGGCTTTTCACTGCCAGCCCCGGGCAGGCCCTCCGGCATGCCAATACTCCACTCATCGTAATCATGATAGCCGCCATGGGCTTTACCATCACCTTCAAGAGCCTGGGGTCAGCAGTCAGGGACTGGAAAGGTTTCTCCTTCGGGCTGGTGCTGAATTTCCTTTTTGCCCCCTTCCTGTGCTGGATTCTGGCCCGAATTTTTCTATCCGCTCATACTGACCTGGCCACAGGTCTGATTTTAATCGGCGTGGTGCCCTGCGCCGGCATGGCGTTGGTCTGGGCCGGTCTCCTTAAAGGGGATGTTCCCCTCGCCACGGTGATTAATGCCGCCACCATGCTCCTGGCGCCCTTTCTCATTCCGCTGCTAATGTCTCTATTCGCTGGTACGTTTGTTACCGTCAACACCTGGGCGATGTTTCAGCAGCTTATCTACACCGTACTCTTCCCGGTGCTGGGCGGTGTCATCTTAAGAGAACTCCTGGAAAGACGGGTTAATGTTCAAAAGTACCTGCCGGTAATGCCGGCTGTCTCGGCTACTATGGCAGTATTGCTGATGTTTATGGCGATTAACACCAACATCTCGCCTATTATGAAACATGTCGGGCTGATAGCCCCTCTGGTGATATCCACAATACTGATTTTCCCCATCTTATTCATAGTAGCGTATCTGGTGAGCCTCAAGCTCTTCCCCAGGGGCAAGAACATAGCCATTACCTATTCCTCGGGGATGAAAAACCTGCCCATTGCCATCGGCATAGCCGCCATGAGCTTCAAGGGGTTGGAGATGCTGCCGGTAGCGGTAGGTTTTGCTTTCCAGATGTTGACCGCGGTTACCTTCTACCAGCTATTCCGCCGCGCCACGACTGAAAAGGTAAGATAGTAAAATAAGGAGTGATAATATGGAGAAAGAAGAACATGTCCCGGAGAACGCCATTTTCTGCTGCTTTGGCTGCATGTCCAGCGTAGGTACGCTGACAGGTGTGGCAGTGCTGGAGGCTTTTAAAAGACTGGATAAAAAGAAGAACGGTCTATTCTGTACCTCCGCTATAGCGGCCGGCATCCCCAAGCACAGAAAAACAACCGAGAAGGCCAAGACAATAATCGTGATTGATGGCTGTTATAACAAATGCGCCACGAAAATTCTGGAAAAGGATGGCTTTAAGATAGAGAAAACTCTCAATCTGCTGCTTGACCTGAAGATACCTAAGATAGGGCCGTTCAAGCCTTTTGACTATAAAGAGGAAGACCTGGATAGGACTGTAAACGAAATAATAAGGCTGTGTGAGGAGGAAACCAATTGAAGGTGACAGTTGTTCTGAATGGTGGTTTGAAATCATGCTGCTCCAGGTATCCTCCGGAGTATGTGCGTGATATTGTCGCCGCCTGGCTCAAGGATACAGGCGAGGTCGAGGTGATAGACAAGCAACAGGGGAATTGGAGCCCGGATGCTCTAGCTTCTGTCGCCGAAAAATACTTCGGTGATAAGATATATCCCTTAGTCTACTTCGGAGATACTCTGGCAACCATCGGCAGCCTTCCCGATGAGGATAGTCTGGTAGCAATGGTCGCTAGCCGAGAGAACTTTGGCGTTACCGAAGATGATATCAAGGAAGCCGCCAGGAATTACGGGTTCTTGAAGGAGAATTAGATTTGGAGGGGGTGATTGACGGTGCGCGGTCTAGTAAAAGCTATGAAAGCTCTATCTGATGAGACGCGGTTGAGGATACTGAATTTATTGCTCGAAAGGGAGTGCTGCGTCTGCGAGGTAATGCAGGTGCTCGGCCTCTCCCAGTCTACAGCTTCGCGCGGTCTTAGTGCCCTGTATGATGCCGGTTTTCTTAAACGGAGAAGAGAAGGAACCTGGATGTTCTACTCGATAGCGAAGGACATGTCGCAATATTATTCAGAGATGCTCGAAGCGGTGAGGGAGGCACTGGAAGACAACAAATTGTACAAGTCTGACAGGGAACGCTTGAGACAGGTCGGGACTGTCGGCCCACATTGTGCCGAACAAGTTGTCTGTTAGAAGTGAATTTTTATTTGATGTATCAGAATAGCAGTGAGAAACAAAAATAAATATGAGGAGGGTTAAGTACATGACTAGTCAACATATTCCCGCGGAATGGGCATTCGAGTTTCACGGTCACCGTTGTCCATTTATGCCCATTGGTTACCGGATGGGCAAGCTGGCAATGGGATATCTCGGGGTAGAACGGGAGAAGGACCATGGCTTCTTCGTATTTCCAGAGATCGGTGAAGGCCACCCGCAGACCTGCATGGTAGACGGGATACAGATAGCCACTGGTGCCACCTATGGTAAAGTGCTCATCGCCAAGACTTTCTACGGCAAACTAGCGGCTACTTTCTATCATCCACAGAAGGGGGCTGTGCGGTACTCTCTCAAACCCGATTTCATAGACGAGATGGGTAAATATGAGTTTTTTGTATATCGAAAAAAGGGAGTTGAGCCATCTCAAATTCCGCAACCGGTTACAGCAGAGATTATTAACTGGGTATATGAGCAATCAGATGACTTCATGTTTAAGGTTGAACCTAAACCTAATTTCAAGTTCTCACCGGCTAAAGGCTCATTCAATAAAGCCAAATGCAGTGTCTGCGGCGAATATGTGTTTGAGAGATATCTGCGCCAAAAGGACGGGAAATTCGTATGCATTCCCTGCTCCGGTTACTAATCCTTTAGTATTGGCTGAGGCGAGTCTAGACTCATCTCAGGAGGCAAAAACATGTCTGTAATAGCCATTGTTATTGCTGGTATCGTTGTATTGATACTGGCGATACCTTTTTCGATGGTAGGCCAGGGGGGAGGTTCCACCTATGTGCCGGTGCTGCTGGCGGCCGGCATGGATTTCCATGAATCTTCTACGACCAGCTTGTTTATGATAATGCTGGCCAGTCTGGCAGCTACGCTGGTCTTCGGACGGAAGAAAACAGTGGACTGGAAATTGCTTTTTTCTATCGTTCCCCTCGCTATTTTAGGTTCGTTCGCCGGAGGTTACGTGGCCCAGTTTGTAAGTGTGTTGGTACTGAAGATTATCTTCGCCGCAGTGCTTATCATTGCCGCGTTCTTTATGCTTCGTCCGGCTACCGAAGGTAAAAGCCCCGGCTTTATGCCGCAATGGTTATGCTGGGATAGAAGCTGCGGAGAGCACCAATACCGAATCTCTATGGGGTTACTCATTCCGGCTGTAGCTCTCGCTGGCTTCATCGCCGGCATGATAGGGGTTGGGGGCGGTCTCTTTGTCCTGCCGCTATTGATACTGCTGTTTGGCTGTCCTACCCGCATCGCCATCGGCGTTTCTTCCACTTATGTGGGAATTACCGCCTTACCCGGTTTTATTGGCCATCTCGTGGGCGGTTCAGCCTTTAATATCTGGGTAGCGCTGCCCCTGGCCGCGGCGGCTTTTATCGGAGCCACGCTGGGGCCGATGTTTTCTTTGAAAATCGGCATAAAAAAGCTTCGTGTTGTCCTGGCGATTGTTCTCATTGCTCTTGCTACCTGGATGGTGGTAAATATTTTTATTAAATAGGAATAATGTTAATTGAAAAACCTTTGACCTGGTGACAAAGCTAAAATGAGAGCGCGAAATCCGCAAAGAGTAGCCGTCGTCACTGAC
>Ga0315282_10016764_pt1 | contig 10670 bp, 8 predicted proteins | sample YL17G07_20_MG_FD_203693 | JGI IMG/M metagenome (GOLD analysis project Ga0315282, IMG submission 203693) | Sediment microbial communities from Yellowstone Lake, YNP, Wyoming, USA - YL17G07_20 | ecosystem: Environmental > Aquatic > Freshwater > Lake > Sediment | place: USA: Wyoming | collected... | reverse complement strand
CCGGAGTACGCTACGGCGGCACAGGCGTTGGAGGACATCGGCGCGCACGGCGACAGGATCGGCGTCGTCTTCGCGAGCGAAACCGGACCCGAATCGGGGGCGGCGCTGGCGAAGTTCCTGCGCGGGCTCAATACGAAATCGGTCAAGGCGAACTATGATCCCGCGAATCTCGTCATGGGCGGGTTCGACGCGGTGCAGGGGGTGTACGATCTGGCAGGGTTCATCGCGCACACGCACGCGAAGGACGGCATGAAGCCGGGGTCGAATCGGGGCGAGGTGCCGCTGGGAGAGGGCGACGTGCCGTGGCCGAAGTACCTGCGGGCGCTCAAGGAGAGCGGCTATGAAGGGTACCTCGCCATCGAGCGCGAGGTGGGGCGGGACCCGGCGGCGGACATCGCCGCCGCGGCGGGGTTTCTGAGAGGCGAACTGGCGCGGCTATAGAGTGGTCAGCGGCCGCCACATTGGCGCCCACGATCTCATAGGTTCGCGAGCGTTGTCAAGCATGGAGAAATGACGCCGGCGAGGCAAGCGGGAGGGATGCCATGTCTGGTGCTCCGCGCTCTTTTACGAACCCTAAAGACGGCTATCAGATGCTGCTGGTGCCTGCCGGAGAGGCTGTGTTCGGAGGGCACGGCAGCGGTCCTCAGGGCGGTACACCCCGGTTCCGGGCGCGTCTTCCAGACTATTATCTCGGCAGGTACCCGGTGCGCAATTGCGAGTATGCGCGCTTTCTGGACGAGGTGCGTCCCGCCCGGACTGATCTGGACGCCTGGATCACGCTGGGGCCAAGCTGTCATATAGTGAGTGCCGGCGAGGGCTACCGGGTGCGCGGCCTGGAGGGCGCACCGTCCGAAGCGCGCGAGGATGAAGCGGGCTGGGCGGATCATCCGGTGGTCTACGTATCGTGGCACGGGGCCGTGGCGTACTGTGAGTGGGCGGGGCTGCGACTGCCGACGGAGTTGGAGTGGGAAAAAGGGGCGCGCGGCACCGACGGGCGCACCTACCCATGGGGCGATGACTGGGATGAGAGAAAGTGCCACAATGCCAAATGCGCCGGAGAGCAGCAGACCTGTCTCGTGTGCGATCCGCGCTATGCGGAGGGGGCTTCCGCGTGGGGGCACTGCCAAATGGCTGGCAATGTGTGCGAGTGGTGCATGGACTGGTACGACGAGCACGCCTATGAGCGTTACGCCCAAGGCGACTTCACGCGAGCCGCACGCGGGACCTCTCGAGTGCTTCGGGGCGGCTCCTGGTACGACGCGGGGGTGCGGAGCTTCTGCTGCACGTGCCGGAGCTACGGTTATCCCGAGGGCTCGTACGCGACTGCGGGGTTCAGGTGCGCACGCGGCGCGCATGGTTAGCTCGGGCCCGGAACACGGCCGAGGGCCCTTCGGCGTGGCTCAGGGTAAACGGCGATGCTCCATGATTACGAGCGCGGCATGAAGCTGGCGTCTGACAACTCGGCTCCGACGATATTCGCGTCGCACGGGGGCGGGCCGACCCTACCAGGGCCGGGGACTACTGCCCTCACCCACCGCAGCCGGCCGCGATCAGGGCGAGAAGAAGCCAGGCGGTCGACGTCAGCAGCACTCTGATGCAGTATTTCATCTTCGTAGACATTGCGCGCCCGCGGGAGCGGTCGGGGCGACGCATTGTGCCCTTCTCTATTTCATCTCGGTTCGCGCCAGTTCCTGCTTGAACGCGTCATAGGCGTCCTGGCCGAACAGCGCGAAGGTGATCTCGCGCACAGTCGTCTCCCCTGCCAGGTGCGCGCGCGCTTCCGCGATCATGATGCGCGCGGCCTCGGATACGGGGAACCCGCCCACCCCGGTGCCGAGGGCGGGCAGCGCCACCGTCGCGATGCCGAGCTCTTTGGCGCGCTCGAGCGCCGTCTGGGTCGCGCGGCGTATTTTGGCCGCGTCGGTCTGCAAGTCCTGTCCCATTACGGCCGCATGGATGACATAACGCGCGGGGAGAGACCCCGCGCCGGTCACGACGGATTCGCCCACCGGCTGCGGCCCCTGGCCCACCGCCTCGGCCTCGATCGCCGCGCCGCCTTTGCGCTTGATCGCGCCCGCAACCCCGCCGCCCATCCAGAAGTGATTGTTGGCGGCGTTGACGATGGCGTCAACCTTGAGGGTGGTGATATCGCCCTGGAGGAGCTTGATCTCGGCCATACAGAGCCTCCGCGCGCCTCGTAATCACAGGAACCACCACGCCTGCGTCGCACAAGGCTATGCAGGCCAATGGGCGCAAAGACGCAAGGAAAGATGTCGTCACGAAGGGACTGTGCTGCCGGGAAGCGGTGACCCTGGCGTGGCGTCTGTGTGGTTGATGGTGCTTGTGCCTATTCCCCCACGTGGCGCATCCACGAGACCATGAGATGATAGCCGCGGAAGTGAACGATCTCCTGCACCGCCAGGCGCGTGCGCACCGCCTTGCCCCAGTCCGTCGTGGCCGGGTTGGCGGTCAAGATCACCATCAGCACGACGTGCGCGAACGCGATCCCGGACACCAGGCCGAAGAGGATGCCGGCAGCGCTATCGAGGGCATCCATCGAAAACTGCATCGAATCCTGGATCAGTTTGGCGAGCACCAGCAGCACCGCCGCGACGATCACGAACATCGCCGCTAGCGCGATGGCCCGATTATGGTCGGTCGAGCTCGTCAGCGCGATCGAGCGCGCGAGTCCTGGGGCGATCAGCCCGGCCACCTTCGCCGACGCGATCAGCGCCAACATGTCGAATAGGGTCGAGCCGAGTTGGCGCTTACTCTCGACAAACACCGCGCCGAGGATGATCGCAACAGCCAGCAGGTCAATCCAGATCATTGGTCGGGGCTCCGGGGGCCTTCAGGTTGCCAAGAGACGCCGCGCGCGCCGTGTCGGCGGGCGCGGGCCTCAGGTACTGTCACGAATCGGTACCGATCCGATGCAAATTCGCCGCATCCCCGAGCGGCTCAGGCCTCAGACAGGAATGCGCGCCCCCGGTGGCCGCCCGACCTTCAGATCGCGCGATCTCTCAGGTGCGCACGTGAGGCGGATCCTTCACGTTTTCAATTGTTGACCTTCAGAACCAGGGCGCGCCGCCACCTCACGTGGCCTGAGTCGCAACGCCCACGGCGGCGTACCCGACGACGTTGCTCTTGTCGCCGATGATGTCGCCGGACGTGTAGTAGGTCAGGAGCTTCGCCTCGCGCGCGCCGAGCGCCGCCGCGGCATACAGCATCGTCGCCACCGCCAGCACCCCGCACATCGAGATACGGCGCGCGTCTACCACGCGCAGCATCGCCGGCGCATCGAGGGCCGCTACCTTCTCCATCACCGCGCGGTCTTTCTCAGTGGCCGCCTGCTGCGGCTCGAAATGGGTCATGTCGTTGCTCGCGATGATCGCGACGCGGCGGCCCTCGGCGGCGTCCACGAGCGCCTGCGCTAGGTGGGTCAGGCGCAGGGCCTCGGCCGATTGCTCCGACGACTCGCTCACCTTGCGCAGCGCAATAGGAAGCACCGGCACGTCGCGGCCGAAGAGATATTGGATGAATGGCAGCTGCACTTCGATCGAATGCTCGAAGCGATGCGCGGAATCATCTTCGCGGGCGCCGGGGAACCCGGCCAGGAGGCGACGGCGCAGGTCCGATGCGACCGGCATATCCCCGAGCGGCGTGTTCCATGCCGTGGCGGCGGAGACCGCGACCGCTTGCCCCATGCCGGTGTGATTGGGGCCGATGACGACGATGGCATCGGGCGGCCCGTCGCGCGCGAGCTCGGCGTAGCTCCACGCGGCGGCAGGGCCGGAGTATTGCAGCGCCGCATGTGGGCAGACGAGACCCAGGACACGACCCGGGCCCTCCGGATCAACCTCCGGGGTCACACCCGGACCGAGCTGATGGGTGAAGCAGTCTTCGATCTCCGCGCGCAGCGCACGGGGGTCGCCGCGATAGAAGGTGCCGGCCACCGCCGGACGTCGGATGGAGTCCATGGCGTCGCCTCCGGACGTCAGTCGTCGCCCCAGCGGCGCTATTATAGCACAAGCCGGAGCGGCAGAACGGGCAATTGAACCCGGGCGTGACGGTCCGTCGTCTGTAATAGCGAGGGGCCTCCGCGCGCTGCGGTTGGCCGTCACGGTAGCGCTCCGTGGTCAGGCCTTGCGATCGGGTGGGCTGCGGCCTCAGTGGAGCAGTGAGCCCCCGGTCACATCGATGAGCGCCCCCGTTATCCACCGAGCGTCGGAGGAGGCAAGGAACGCCGCGACGTCGGCGATGTCCTCGGGCAGGCCGACACGACCGAGCGCCGCGATCGAGCCGGCAAACTTCCGGGCCCCGGGATCGCGCAGCCAGCCGCCGTGGAAATCGGTGTCGATGATCCCCGGCAGCAGCGCATTAACCGTGATTCCTCGCGGCCCGAGTTGCTTCGCCAGACAACGGGTGAGAACGTTGACAGCACCCTTGGTCATGGCGTAAGCGGCCTCGTCGGGCAGGGCGAGTTGGGAGGTGCCGGACGAGAGGTTGATGATCCTGCCTCCGTCGCGCAGACGCGGCAGCGCCTGCTGGATGATGAAGAACGGGGCCTTCATGTTGACCGCAACCATCTCGTCGAACTGGGCTTCGGAGGTCCGTTCGACGCCGGCGCCGAGCGATATGCCGGCATTATTCACGAGGATGTCGAAGTCGCGCGACCCAAGCGCGTCTTGAAGGCATTTGTCCGTTGCTGCGAAAAGCGCTCGAACGCCGGCCAGGCTGCTGAAGTCCGCCTGGACGACGAACGCCGTGCCGCCGCTCTTCCCGATCTCTCGCGCCGTCGCCGCGGCAGCTTTCCTGTTGCTGCAGTAATGGACGACGACAACAACACCATCCCGCGCAAGCCTCAAGGCGATCGCGCGCCCGATGCCTCTGCTCGCGCCGGTGACCAGCGCGACCCGCCGCTTCAATGCCTTGATCCTCGACATTACTCGCTCCTGTCTAAGGCCCCATGGCCGACGTGGATTGTCCGGATTCGCGCTCTCAACCGCCGCTTTCTCAAAGTCCTATCAGCGGTGTCCGCGGGTCGAACCAGCGAGACTGCATCTGTGGTTGGCCCGAGGGCGCCGAGGGACCGTGCTCGCGGAATCTGCTTCGCCGGTTGGGGGTGCCTCCCTTGCGCGACGAACTGACTCACGTGCCCACGAGATGCCCAGCAGAGCCACCCAGCAGGAGGTCCACGCGCCTGGTGGAAGAGCGAGGTGGCGCATGCAGATTCGGATCGTGCGTGGCGATTGGGGGCGTTGGGCGCGGGGTGTTCATCTGGAGCGGAGTCGAGGGGCCGACCCCGCGAAACGCGGCCCGCCAGAGGCGGGTAAACCTCGGGGCCTTCCCCGTCGCCATTCTCAGGGCAAGCTCTGAGCGCTGCGGCGCTTCGCGCCGTCCCGGAGCGCCGCCGAGCGGCGCCAGCGAAGGGCGAGGCCGCGCCCGGCTCAGACAGGTATTCCTTCGCTGCGCATAGCCCGGGTTGGAAATGAGGGTGACCGTGAACCTGACAACCGTCCTGCTTGCCGCCGTGCTGCTGCTCGTTCTGTGCAGTTCAGGCGCGCGGGCCGCTGAGAACTCGTCCGCGCCCGACCGCGCTCGCGCGGCGGACGAAGAGCGCGAGCCGGCGCTGGGCGATAAGCCCGGTGACGTCGAGCGCGTGAAGATCGCCGGGGCGATCGGCTCGCCGCTTGCGCTCGCGGACGAGCGCATCGCGGTCTTCTATGCCGACGGCCCGCTTCATAAGCAGAGCGCCTACGCCAGGTACTCCACGGACAGCGGCGCGACGTTGGGCGAACCGTATAAGCTCTTCGATTTCCCAAGCGACAAGGGCTCATTCGGCATCGGCGCGGTGCTTCGTTCCGCCACCGGAAGCATTCATCTCTTCGGCCTCGACTACTATGACTTCGACTTCAACGACCGCTCCAAGTCGCGCAGCTACCTCTGGCACGCGCGGTCGCTCGATGGCGGCAAGACGTGGCAGCCGGTTCACAAGGTTGATTTCGGGCTGGAGTACACCGGCTCGTCGAACAACGCGTTTCAACTGAAGTCCGGGCGCATCATCGCCCCGGTCAGCGGGCTCAGCGGCCGCCGGATCGGCCCCTGGGTCAGCCTGGCGCCGTATTCCGATGATGACGGGGCGACGTGGAACCCGCCGCGCCAACACATAACCATGAACACCGGGGCTAGCGACTGGTACGAGTCGGGCGCGGCGGAACCGGTTGGGATCGAACTCAGCGACGGCCGCGTGTGGCTGCTGCCGCGCTCGCAAGACGGATACCAGTGGGAGACGTTCTCCCGCGACGGCGGTCTGACCTGGACGCCGGTTCGGCACACCCGCTTCATCTCAAACCAGTCCGCGATGGCCGTGCTCAGGCTCGCGGACGGCAGGCTCATGCTCTGGTGGAACAACTGCGGGGCCGAAGGGCTGGGGGATGTCCACTGGGGAAATGCGGAACGGGCGGTGATGGCGGCGGCCGTCAGCCGCGATGAAGGGAAAACGTGGTGCGGGTACCGCGAGGTGGGTCGCGTCGTCACCAACAGCCAGGTGTCGTATCCCTTCGTGGCCCAGGCCGCGGACGGCCGCGTGATACTGTTTGCGGCGGATCAGCTGGTCCGGATCGACCCCGACTTCCTGGAGAACCGCGACTTCAGCGAGGACTTCTCGCTCGGGGTGCGCCGGTGGTCAACCCTGGCGGCGAAGGGCGTGGAGGCCGCGCCCGATCCGGACGGCGGCACGGGGAGGGTGCTGCGAATGCTCAAGCCGGAGGCGGCGATCGGCGCCGCGGCATGCCTCAACTTCCCCTACGGAGAATCGGGGGAGCTTCAGGTGACGCTGAGGATCGAGCCGGGCTTTCAGGGCGCGCATCTCACCTTGTCGGACCACTTCGACCTGCCGGGATTGCCGCGCGACGCGAGCTTCCCGTTCGAGATCACACCGAGCGGACGCGTGAAGATCATCGGCAGCGGGGGCACGTGGCTGGACACTCCGGGGGATCTGGTTCCGGGACGATGGCATCATGTCCGCCTCACCTGGGATTGCCGCACCGGGCAGGCGGCGCTGAAGCTCGATGGTACCGAGATTGCGGTCATGGAGCAGTACGTGCGGACGCGCGGGGTGTGCTATCTGCGGGTTCGCTCGACCGCAAGCGCGACCGACCCGGCGGGGCTGTACATCAGATCGGTGGGGGTCAAGGTGCGACGGTGACTATGGGCGGGTAGCGGCGCGAGGCCAGGGTGAAATGGCGACCAGCGGGTTCCGGCGGTCGAGTAGGGGTTAGCGGTTGCCGCGAGCTACCGTATCAGCACCGACGCCATGTCGGCGATGCGGTTGACCGGCTGGAGGCAATCCACGATGGAGCGCGAGTAGCCGCCGTGGGTTTCGCGCTCGCCGAGGTCGGCGCGCTTGAAGCCGCGCACCAGGGTGCCGTTGTCGTCCACCAGCATCCGCACCACCGGCTGCCCGGGATCGCGTTTGCTGCCGCCGCTGACCGCCGCCCATTCCCCGGTGTTGAGCTTGACGATGGCGCCGACGGGGTAGAGACGCAGCAGGGAGGCGAAGCGCCGCAGCAGTCGCGGCTCGAACTGGCCGTCGCCGGAGTAGAGCATCCACCCGGCCGCATGCTCCGGGCGCACCGGCGCGCGGTATGGGCGCACCGTGGTGAGGGAATCGTAGCAGTCCACGATGGTGCAGATGTGGCTGTAGAAGTTGAGCGACCGAGGCCGCGCGGCCTTGGGATACCCGCTGCGGTCGAACTTGATGTGGTGCTCGAACGCGATCACCGCCGCCAGATCGGGCACGCCCGGCGTCGTCGCGAGCACCTTGGCGCCGGCCAGCGGATGGGTGTGCATGACCATCCATTCTTCTTCGGTGAGCGGCCCCGGCTTGCGCACGATGTCGAGCGGCACGAAGACCTTGCCGATGTCGTGCAGGATGCCCGCCATGCCGAGGTCCATCATCTGCTTCTCGTTGAGCCCGAGGGTGCACCCGAACACCATCGAGACGATGCAAACGTTGACCGAGTGCTCGTAGAGGTACTCGTCGTAGCTCTTGATCGCGGCCAGGCTCACCAGCCCCGATGAGTCGTAGAGCAGCGACCCCAACATTTCCTCGACGGTGGTGCGCACCGTCATCGCGTCGATGGCCTGCCCGCGTTCGACCGCGTTCATGGCGCGGTGCACCGTGTCCACCGCGTCCTGGTAGATCTGCAGGGCTTCGCGCTGCTCGTCGTCGCGCTGGTCGGAGCGGCGCGGCTCGAGCAGGATGTGGGTGACCTTGTTGGCCTCGAGCGCGCCCTTCGCGCCGCCCTGGAGCTCGAGCGCCTTGGGGTCGGTGATGAGCACTTCGGCGAGCACCGCGACTTCGCGCCGCTCGATATCGGGGAGCAGGGTGACGCGGCCGACGTCGCGCGCGGTCAGTTCCTCGGCCAGCGGCACCAGCGTCCCGACGTAATCCGGCAGCGGCAGGTTGTCGAAGATGAACTGATCGGTCTGGACGTTGATCTGGAGCTCCGCGCGGTCTGCGAGCAGGGCGTTGAGGCGATCGGTCGCCTCCTGAAGGCCTGCCAGGGCGACCGAATGGTGCAGGCCGTAGAAGGTGCCGTTGCGCATCGCCGTCGTGACCGACGCCAGCGCCTCTTCCACGCGCGCCGAACGCTCCAGTGTGGGCGTCGCCGCCCCCGGCGCGGGAGCCGTCAGGTCGAAGACCGGATTACCGCCGCCTGTCACGCTCTGATCACTCATTCTGTGTACTTCGCTCCTCGGAGCTTCTGGCAAGACCAGCGAGATACAAAGACCCGAGTCCTAGTCTGGCGCGCTGCATAGGTGCGCAGCTGTGACCGCTGATTATCCGGACGTTAGCCTGCATTATTCATACTGCCGAGCGCGTCGGCGGGAGGGCACAGCATCCGCGCCGCATGATGCGCCGATGGCGGATTCCGGAGCACCGACAAGTCGGTGCCATGATCGGACGCGGATTATTCATGTCTGGCGCCGCGGACGCGGCCAGGCCGCACTAAGGACTCATTGTGCATCCTGCACATGATTTGAGATGATCATGAATAATCCGGGTTAGTGCGCAGCTCCGGAATGATTCGCTTGCAGCTCCTCAAACATCTGGGCGCAGGCGGAGCGCACCGCCGGACGCCGGTCGTTGACGTGGCCGGCGATCACATCGAGGCATTCCGGGGTGCCGATGCGCTTGAGCGCCGCCGCCGCGGCGAGCCTGATTTCGTCGAGCTTCGCCGCGCCCAACAGGGCACGCTGCCTGAGCGCGCGGGAGAGCGCCTGGATGGCCTGCCCGCCGCCGATCTTTCCCAGCGAGCAGATGCACTCGAACTGGTCGCCGCTCACCTGGCGGAAGAGGCCAGGCGACCGCAGGGCGATCCGCGCAAGCTCCGGCACCGACTCGGCGCTCCTCAGGTCGCCGAGCGCGGCGATCGCCGCGCGCCTGATTGATGGATTGTGATCGCCGAGACCAGGCAGCAGCAGCTTAGCTGACTCCTGGGACCCGGTTTTGCCGAGCGCCTGCACCGCAGCCAGCCGCACCAGCACATCGCGCGCACCGAGCGCTTTGCCCAGTCCCTTGAGCGCCGCCGAGGTTGCGATCCGCGACAGCACGTGCACCACCGCCTGCCCAACCTGGGTATAGCCGCTCTGGAGGGTGCGGCACAGCTCCGGCACCGCGGTGTCGCCGAGCTTCACCAGGGCCTCTTCGACCGCCTTGTCGGCCCCGGCCGCCAAGGGCTCGGACATGAGCTGCGTCAGCATCGGCGCTGCCGTCTCGCCGAGGAAGATCAGGAGCTCGGTCGCGGCCTCCGCCTGCTCGGGCGTCGCGGTGCGGATGACCTGGCCGACGAACTGGAGGATCGCATCGGTGCCGATCGCCTCCAGCGCCGCCTTCGCTCGCAGGCGCTGCCAGGCCGGATATGCATTTGCTTCGTTGGCGTGGCGCGCGAAGTTCGCGAGCGCGGCGAGGGCGCCCGACCGCTGACCGCGGTCCATGAGCTCTTTCGTCTTGCGCTCAAGCTCGGTGGCTACCTTTGAGTAGCCGTCGAGCTTGTTCTCCTTCTCCAGAATCTCGAGCAGGGTTGCAACGGCATCGGCGAGCGTCGTGTTGCCGCGCGCCGACTGGAGCATATCGGTCATCTCCTCCCACGGGGACGCGGGGGGGATCTTCATTGAAGCCAAGCCGTTCAGGAGCATCGCAAGGCGGCTGGCGGGCATGCGTGCGTCGGCGCCGGTGAGTCCAAGCGGTTGGTCGCCGCGCTCGAGGCCGACGTATGCTTCGGCGAGTTCCCGGGGCAAGTTGCGCGCGTCCGCGAGCACGGCGCTGAGCTCCGCGAGCAGGCCGGTGACGCGCTCGGAGGCGGGTGATGCGACGACTTCATCTGGGCTGGGCGGCCCCTGGCCGACCCCCGTCGCGTGGAAGGTGAAGATGCGGGGGCGCACCGCGGGCGGCAGTTTGGAGACCGCCTGGCGAATGCTGCCCTTGACTTTTTCCCAGTCCGCCGAGGAGCGCGCAAGCACCATGCGCTCGATCTTGCGGACGACTTGACCCACGAAAGCGCCGCGTCCGCCATCGGCCATCTGCGCCCCTGCGTGGGCCAGACATTCCATCAGCAGGTGCGATGCGAGCGTCGGATCCGCGAGCACGGTCAGAAGCGTAGCGT